>OGDP01001143.1_pt1 | contig 18878 bp, 18 predicted proteins | sample 1570441 | NCBI WGS metagenome assembly OGDP01 (sample SAMEA2581961, study PRJEB24529) | metagenome | biome: Human gut stool | place: China | collected 2011
AGTGTCCTTCTCGGTCAGAGCGACTTTGGCCATAACTTCCTGCTTGTTCATAGTACTATACCTCTTTATAAAATTTTATGTGCCAATGGAACAGCGGCGGGAAACGGTTTTCCCGGTGTGCGGGCATACTCCCAGCCCCGTACCACGGTAACAGATACAGTATACCAGATTGCAGGGCAGATTGCAAGGATTTTTTTGCCTGCTGCCCTCATTTTTGGGTGTACGCTCCCCAGTACAGCTGCACCTCCGGCAGCTTCTTTTTCCGCAGCAGGAACGCAACGGGCAGCAGGTATACCACCACGGTCAGCAGCATGGAGGCGTCGTAGCCGCTCACGCTCTCGGAAAGGGTCGTGGTGCCGTACAGCCCGCCGATGAGCATGGAGGCAATGTCCATGGCCCCGTGCAGGAATACTGTGACCCAGAGGTTGCCGGTGCGGAAATAGATGGCCGCAAACAGCGCTCCCAGCGACGCCGAGAACGCGCACTGCATCAGCACGCCGAAGGGTGCCGAGCTGGACAGGTTGGTCAGGTGAGCCGCGCCGAACAGCACGCCGGACAGCAGGCAGGCTTTCCAGACACCGGCCCGGCTGGTGCCGAAGTGTTCCAGCAGCGTTTCGGCAATGACGCCCCGGAACAGGAATTCCTCCGCCACGCCCACCATTGCCATGCAGGCCAGAAAGCTCAGGATGCGCCCCGCCGGGAGCAGCGGCGTGTCCGGCCGCTCAAAGATCAGTGCGCTGTATATGCTGTAGCAGATGAATGCCAGCGGGTACATTCCCACCAGCAGACCGTTCCAAAAGCCGCTGCCGCGGCGGCCCAGCAGTCCCTGCCGCCCGGTGCGGCGCAGCAGCAGCCAGGCCGCCCCTGCCCCCACCAGCTCCTGTACAAGGCTGAGAAGGTATTCATCCAGACCGGAAAAATCTGCCCCGGCCGCCACCAGCGCGACGGTCAGCACCAGACTGGACAAAAACAGGGAGCCGAGGAACAGTACCTCGGCAAGGATGCAATACAAAATGGGGTAAGCTGTGCGCAGACGTTTGAGCATGAAAGCGCCTCCTATGTAACTTGATGGTTTCATTTTACCACATTCTGACCAAAAGCAACAGGGGCCTTTTGGTCAAGGGGCAGCAGCCGGGTCCACCAATCTCCCCTGCCGCTTCTTCCGTCTCGATTTTCTTTCCCGATGTGTTATGAGCTGAAATCTATGGTATTATGGTTTAAACCGATCAACAAAGGAGGGGTGCCCATGGAACACGATGCAGCAGCACATTTACGTTATTTTCATTTCAATTCAAAAGATTTCCGTCCCCCGTTCCCCAAAAAGAAACGGCAGAGCACCTCATGGTATGAAGTACTCTGCCGTTTGCCCTGGCATGATTCCGTTCCCCTGACAGCCGACCTGCTGACGAAACGCTCGCGCATCAGGAGCATTGCCGGGGCCTTTTTTCAGCGCAGGGCAGCCACACCGTTGCCTTTGCACCGTTTGGCACATTCTGCCCGAACGTCACCCTGCCGCCATGCGCGGCGGCGATCTGCTCCACCACATGAAGCCCCAGAATGTGCGGGGTCTGCTCGTTCTGCGGCGTGCCTTGCAGTGCCGCCAGAACGGCAGGCTGATAGCCTGTGCCGTTGTCCGCGACGGTCAGGCAGAAGCGATTTCCGGCAGCATCCGTCTGCACCTCGATCTCTACGGGTGCCGAATTATGCCGGATGCTGTTGCCCAGCAGGTTTTCCAGCAATCGTTCCAGCAGGGCACGGTCCACGCAGAGTTTCGCCTGCTCTGCGGCAGCGGTCTGCTGCAGCGACACCTCGCAGGTCTCCGCCTGCGGACTTTCGCAGAACTGCGCCACCAGCTCCCGGAACAGCGGCCCCGCCGCAAATTCCTGCTTGCGCAGGGGCTGTGTTCCATATTCCAGCTTGCTGGTCAGGTTCAGGTCCTCGATCAGGGTGCGGAGTTTTTCGCTCTGGGTGCGGATGCCTCCGGCCTTTTGCCGGGCAGTTTCCGGCAGGACGGCGTCCCGCTCCAGCTGCTCCGCCCAGCCCAGGATCAGCGCCAGCGGGGTACGCACATCGTGGCTGACCCCGGCGATCCACTGGGTGCGGGCATCGTCCCGCCGGGCCAGCAGTTCGTTCCGCGTTTGCAGCTGCGCACTGGTCTGGTTCAGCTTTTCGGCCAGTTCCCCGGCAAAGCCCTCCGTAGGCAGCTGTACGGTCTGCCCCTCGGCCAGCGCATCCAGCCCGGAAGCCACCGTTTCCAACCGCTTGGCCCCCTGCCAGCTGAGCAGAAAACAGCAGATCGCTGCCAGCAGCAACAGCAGCCCAAACCCCAGCGGAATGGTTTGGGCAAGGTTCAGGATGTACTCCGGCGAGGTGTAAATGCTGTATTTCCACAAACTCCCTCTGGCAAGCCCGATGACGAACAGGCCATAGTCCTCTGCCCAGCAGAACACCGGATAATCGTCCAGATACCAGCGGGCAAACCCTGCCACTTCTCCGGTGGTATAGGCGTGGTTCAGCGCGTCCGGCAAAGCGTAACTCCACCGGATATGACCGGTGTCGTCCAGCACCATGGCCCATGCATAGCCGTCCATCCATTCTTCCGGGGTGTGCGCTGCGCCAAGGGCAAGCCCCGCCGGAGTTTCCACCATGGCATCCGCAATTTCGCTGGACGCATAGGTCCTCTGCGGCAGATGGGTCGTTTCCTGCCAGCCCAGAAACACCAGCAGCCCAAGGCCCAGAAACACCAGCAGCAGAACGATGCCCACCGCCGCCAGAACATACCGCCGGATGAGCCGCACAAAGGTTTTCATCGTGCATCCTCCTTTGCCAGCTTGTACCCGATGCCCCTCACCGTCTGCAGAAAGCGCGGCCTGCCCGGCTCCGGTTCCAGCTTTTCCCGCAGATGCCGGATATGAACACCCAGACTGTTTTCATACCCATAATAATCCGCGCCCCACACCGCTTCGCACAGCGCATCGTAGGTCACGATATGCCCGCGGTTTTCGGCCAGCTTGCACAAAAGCGTCCGCTCGGTCGCTGTCAGGGCAAGGGTGGTTCCGTCCGGCAGGGTCACAAGGGCATCGTGCAGGTCCACGCTCCGGTCGCCCAGCTGCAAGATTGCTGCTTTTGTCCGGGAAAGCTCGGTCCGGTAAGCACGCTGCAAAAGGTGCTGCACCCGCAAAAGCAGTTCCTGCATCAGAAATGGCTTGGTCAGGTAATCGTCTGCGCCCAGTCCCAGCCCGAACAAGCGGTCGGCATCGGCGTCCCGTGCAGAGAGGAACAGGGTCGGCACATCGGCTTTTGCCCGCAGGGTACGAAACAGCGAAAACCCGTCCCCGTCCGGGAGGTTGATGTCCAGGATCATCAGTTCCGGCATCTCGGCTGCAAAGGCGGTCTGTGCGGCGGCACAGTTCTGCACGGTGCGGATGTTCTGATAGCCTGCCCCACGCAGCTGCTCTTCGAGCAGCCGCAGCAGATCGGTGTTGTCATCTACAAGTAAAATGTGTGCCTGTTGGATCGTGTTCATCGCGGTGTTCCTCCGGTCATTTTCTGTTCCCACTATAACACGTTCTGGCCGGAAATGTCCGGATTTTGCGAAAATTTAAGCGCAGATTAAGACAGGCTTCGGCGGAGCTTAAGCCCGCCGAGGTAAACTGTGGGTGTTCCAAGCGAACGAGAAAGGAGCATCCTCTATGAAACCTGTCATTGAAACACACGACCTGTGCAAAAGCTACAACGGCCGCACCGTGGTCGATCATCTGAACCTGACCGTCCCGCAAGGGTGCGTCTACGGCTTTTTAGGCCCGAACGGTGCGGGCAAATCCACCAGCATGAAGATGCTGCTGGGGCTGGTGCACCCCACCGGCGGCAGCGTGGAACTGCTGGGCCATACCATGAACGAAACAAACCGCATCCCCCTGCTGCGGCAGACCGGAAGCCTGATCGAATCCCCCTCCGGCTATCTGCATCTGACGGCCCGGGAAAATCTGGCCATTGTGGCCGACCTGAAAGGCGTTGCCCACAAGGACATTGACCGGGTGCTGGAGATCGTCCACCTGACTGCCGATGCCAACCGGAAGGTGGGGCAGTATTCGTTGGGCATGAAGCAGCGGCTCGGCATTGCCATGGCGCTGCTGGGCAGTCCTAAACTTTTGATCCTGGACGAGCCGACCAATGGTCTGGACCCGGCCGGCATTCAGGAAATGCGCAGCCTGATCTCCTCCATGCCGGAAACCACCGGGGCAACCGTGCTGATCTCCAGCCACCTATTGGGTGAGATCGAGCAGATGGTCACGCAGGTGGGCATCCTGAACCACGGAAAGATGCTGTTTGAGGGCTCTTTGCAGGCCTTGCAGAAGCACAGCCGCGGCGGGATCCTGCTGCGGGTGCTGGATGTTCCCAAAAGCATTGCGGTGCTGAACCGACAGGGCATCCGGGCGGTGACACAGGCACAGCACCCGGATGTGCTGGAACTGCCCGCCCTGCCGGACGAAGCACTGGCGGCACTGGTGAGCACGCTGGCCGAAAACGGTGTCGGTGTGGTCGGGCTGACCGCCCAGACAAAAAATCTGGAAGAGATCTTCCTCAGTCTGACCCAGAACAACGGGGAGGTGGCCTGAGATGCTGCGTTCCTTTCATGCTGAACTTCAGAAGGCGCACCGGCGGCACGATCTGCTGCTCTGCCTGCTGGTGCCCCTCATCATGATCTTATGGGTGGGCGGGCTTGCTCCCTCTGACCCGGAGGAGCTTGCCAACGGTTACAGCGCCCTGCTTTACAGCATCCCGGTCATCGAGGCCATTCTGATGCCGGTGATGATGGCAGTGCTGGCCAGCCGCCTGTGGGAGATCGAGGTCAAAGGCAGTATGCCAAAGCTCCTCTACACCCTGCAGGAGCGCCGCAGCCTGTTTGCGGGCAAAGCCGCCTTTGGCCTGCTGGAAATCCTGCTGGTGACTCTGCTGGAAATGGGAGCCGCCGTCCTGCTGGGCATCGTGCACGGCTACACGGAAGCCTTTCCCACTGGGCAGCTGGTCTATCTGTTCGTTTGCACACTGGCTGTGGATGCAATGCTCTTCTTTGGGGAATTTCTGCTGATGCTGTGGGTGGGCAATCCTCTGCCGGCGCTCTGCGTGGGCATCGTAGGGGCGCTGGTGGGGCTGTTCTCTGCTTTTATGCCGCCGCTTGCCAGTTATTTTGTGCCCTTTGGGTACTACATCCCGCTGAGCGCCTACGAGGTCGCCAATTGGGACAAAGCCACCCACACCGTCACCTACGGCACCCGCCCCTTCAACTGGGGGCTGCTGGCCTTTACCCTTGCGCTGGGCGCAGTGCTGTTTGCCCTTGCGTGGCACAAGGTACAGGACGAGGAGGTATAAAACCATGCTGAAACGCTGTATTCTTGCGGAGAACCGCAAACTCCACGCCTCGCCCATCTGGGCGATGTTCTTTCTGCTGCCCATTCTTTCCGCCACCTACGGCACCTTCAATTATCTGCAAAATCTTGAGATCCTCACCGACGGCTGGTATAGCCTGTGGACCCAGCACACCCTGTTTTATTCCATGCTCTTCTTCCCTGCCATGGTCGCCACCTATGCCGCTTACCTGTGGCGGCTGGAACATCTGGGGCACAACTGGAACTTCATCATGGCAAGCCCCGTGCGCCCGATGGACCTGTTTGCCGCAAAGTTTGTGGTGGTGATAAAGCTGGCACTGCTGACCCACGGTTTTGTGTTTGCGCTGTTCGTGTTCTGCGGCAAGGTATTTGCCCATCTGCCCGGGCTGCCGCCGGTCACCTTACCTCTGTTTTTACTGCGGGGACTGCTGGGCGCGTTGGCCGTGATCGCCGCCCAGCTGGTGCTGGCCATGATCATCCGCAGTTTTGCCGTGCCCATCTTCCTGGGGCTGCTGGGCGGCATCCTTGGCATTTTTGCCGGGTCCAAAGGCTTTTCCCTGCTCTGGCCCTACGCCCTGATGCAGGCGGGCATGAACGCCAACAAAAGCGAGGACGCGCTGGCCGGAAGCTATGGAATGTTTTTTCTCAGCTGCGCATTCTGGCTGGCAGCGATGTTTTTGCTGGCATGGGGCCTGCTGCGGAAACGGGATGTAAAAGCGTGACGTTGTTCCTGTAAAAAGAAGCGTTCTGCCACAATAAAAAATCTCCTGTTCAGAAAATCAAGACCCCGCGTTTTCACGCGGGGTCTTGATTTTAAAGTCCTTTTAGGATGCACCCATCCTCGATTCGGATGATCTGCTGCGCTTTCTTCGCGATCTCCGGGTTGTGGGTGACAACGATCAGGGTCTGTCCGAATTCTGCTGCACACTCTGTCAGGAGCTTCATGGTGTCCTCACCCGTTCTGGTGTCCAGATTTCCGGTCGGTTCGTCTGCAAAGACAATGCGCGGTTTTACGATCAGTGCGCGGGCGATTGCCACACGCTGCTGTTGTCCACCCGAAATCTGAGAAGGACGAGAATCGAGTTTCTCTGCGATTCCAAGAATTTCCGTCAGTTTACGGAGCATCTGCTCGTCCGGTGTCCGATGGTCGAGATAAAATGGAATCAGAATGTTGTCCCGCACCGTATACTCCGGGAACAGCCGGAAGTCCTGAAAAATAAAGCCAATTTTTTGCCGCCGCACCTGTGCAAGCTGCTCTGCATTCATCGCATAGAGGTCCTGCCCATCCAGCAGAACGTTTCCGGTCGTGGGCGGCAGCAGTCCTCCCAGAATCTTCAGAAGAGTGGATTTTCCGCTGCCACTGGAACCAATGATGGACGCAAATTCCCCCTTCCAGATCGTCAGGTCGCTGGCTTTCAATGCCTGCACCGCACTTTCGCCCTCGCCATAGGTTTTGGAAATTTGCACAGCTTCCAGAATTTTGTCTTTCATAAAATGTCCCCCTTCGATGCTTTTTTACGGATAAAGGAGAAAACCGGCAGCAAAGCCGCGCCCAGCCAGAATCCCATCAGCAGAATGCTGACCAGGATCTGACTTCCCACAGGTCTGTGAAATTCAAACACACGCCCATCTGTATGGATCCGGATCAGATCCAGAATGCTTTGAATCGGGACAATGTGCGAAACTGCCACCGATACAAGGATATTGACGATCAGCGTAGTTCCAACGATCACCGGTATCACCCGTTTTGCATAAGCACACACCAGTTTTTTCGGGGAAACGCCCAGCGTCAGGAGAAGGGACAACCGCTGCTGCTGGACTTCATAGGCAGAAAGGTTCAGGACGACCAGCAAAGCGCAGCCCAGAAGAACACCAAGTACCGCCAGAATTCCGACCAGAAATGCGCTTTGCGTTCCTTCCGTATAGCTTTGGCTGAGCAGATCGTAATTGTCTGCGCTCAGAATCCCATTTCTGCGTGTGGCAATGGATGCAATGGAACGCCGCAGCGAGAAGTTATTGCCGGCAGCCAGCTTTACATTCAGGCTGCTGTATCCTTCTTTTTCCATATGGTAGCTTCCTGCGCCTTCAAACATTTTATGATAAAGAGCCGTGCTGACAAAAACCGTGCCATTGTAGAAGATCCGATCTGTTGTCAGCAGTGTGTAATCTGCCGTGGATTTTACAATACCGGCAATGGGCAGCTCGGCGGCATACGTCTGATAAACATCATTTCCGGCTTCGTCCAGCCCGGTATAACGCTGGTATTGGATGCTCAGCTTATCACCGGCCGAGAAGACCGGTTCAACCGGCGTACTGCCATCCGGTTGGAAGCCCTGATAATATTCATCCGCAGCGGGATCATAATAGCAATCTCCCCACCGGAGCAGAACAGAATCTCCGGCCAGCAGTGCATCCATGCTGTTTTCCGGGACGCCGGCGTCTTCGGCAATGTGTTCCAGTTCATCATCCGGCAGGGCGCAAACGAACGTATTCAGCGTCCCATTCGAGGCATTATGCATGAGATTCGGAACGCCCGTATAAAATCCGTTGTCCTTGACCCGGATATCGGAGAGCATCTGGCTGCCCTGGATCTTGTCCGAAGTAATACTGTAGGTGTCGGTCAGGTTGATCGCAGCCGAAACATCTTCCACACCGGGCAATGCTGCAAGGTCTTCTTTCAAAGAAAATGGCATCCCGGACGTTCTTCCGTTCATCTTGATGGACAGACAAGCATACGGCGCATCCAGATCATACGGCAGCATGACACGCCATCCGACATAAAGGCAGCTGACTGCGATCAGCAAGACCGCACAGCCGACACCGACCTGCGGTGCAAGCGGAAGCTGCGCCAAACGGAACTTTTTGGCCTTGCTTTCCTTCTTCTGTGCTGCCTTTGGGCGGGTCAGAACAGCCGGCAGGAATGCACCCAACAGCACAGCAATCAAAAATAGTACGGCAAGCAGGATCAACGATGCAAAAGGAACTGCAAAGAACGAAAGCTGTTTTTGCAGTCCAAGCCCTATGGCGGCAGCACCACACCCAAGAGCAAAACCAAGGAAAACTGCCGCAAGACCTGCAAAAAGAGCTTCCCACAGGCACATCCGGTGCAAGTCCTGTTTTCTTGCGCCAAGGATCTGGAATGTATGCAGTGTCTGCACTCGTTTATGAAGCACGATCACAAAATACTGCGCAACGGCAAAGAAGCTGACCAGGATCGCGATCATCAGCAGGAACGTCAACGAAGAAGACACCGTATCTTCCTGCGGATAGGCATATTCATTTGCAATGAGATCCGGGTCATCCGATGCAGTACCTACGGTGTCCGCATTCAAATCGTAGAAGGTCTGGAATTTTTGCCCCGCCAGTGCAAGCGGCTCAACGACAACCGCACTGACCGTCAGGTTGCTGCCAAGATTCCAATAGACGTCATAGGCCGGAAGAACACCACACAGGGTATAGGTCTGTTCCACGATCTTACCGGAACCGGATAACGGGTCATAATCATTGTCTGCGACCTTCAGCGTGATCGTCTGCCCCAGATCATAGGAACAGCCCAACGCATCCAACAACGTTGTCGTCATAGCGATCTCATCCGGTTGTGCAGGAAAGTTTCCGCTGATCGGCACGATACGCCCCAGTTGTGCAAAGGCGCTGTCTACGGTTCCGATACCGCCCGCCAGCCCATTGTCTGCACCAAGAACGATTCCATCCTGAATTGCCGTGCTGACTTTTGCGGACGCAGGCAGATTCTCCCGCACCTGTGCAGCATCCGTGTCCGTATCCGATAATCTCAGGTATTGCCACTCGCCGTACAGTTCGCATCGGGTATCCTGCAGCGCCTGGGCAGAGCTGCCAGAATAAATCGTGGCTGCTGTCAGGAACGAAAAAACCATCGTCAGCAGGATCAGCAACAGACTGGTCTGCTTTTTCCGCCCAAGCATCCCATGGAACGCCAAAATAAGAGATGGGTTTTCTTTGACTTTCATAAAACACCTTCACCTCCGCTTTTCATTCTGATCAACTGTTTCTATCCAATTAACGCAATTCCCGCTCTTTCGTTACAGCTTTCAAGAGAATTTTTTTAATTTTTCTTTTTGTTCATCCATTTTTCGGGGTACACAAACAAAAAAGAGCATCAAGTCCAACGACTCAACGCTCTTTTGTTGTCCAGTCCTCCTGCACATCACTGTGCATCAACTTTGATTCCTGGCAGGGAGTTCCAGACACAAAAGGTCATCCGATGCCGTTTTCTATGCATTGGATGACCTTTTGGGGCAGCGTCTCCGTTTAAGCCACCCTGGTCTTTCGCAGATACCCCCATGCCGCCAGTCCAACGAGCAGAACGATCTTGATCGGTGCCGATGCCAGCAGTACATCGGCCTGAAAGAAGGCATGCCCGCCTGCATAGAGAAAATCAAAACTGATCATTTTATACATCAATGCGTTGGAAAGCCCAATGCCTCCTGCCGGGAGCAGGGTGGACAGCCATTCTCCGAAGGAGCCCGGCACGACCATGTAAACGATCAGCGGTGCCACCACGCTGATCAGTGCCACAGACAAAGCGGTCAGGTTGTTCTTGGCCCATACGGATGCCATCAGCACAAAGGCCACCTCCGCAAAGAAGATCAGGAAGTTTGCCGCCAGCATGACCCACTCCATCTGGCCAACGGTATACGGCAGCAGGCTGGTCACAGAAAACAGCCATTGCACGGAAGTTTGGGTACTTTCCCAGCCAAACAGAGCATTCGTGACCAGGATCCACACCACGCCGCAGAGCAGATACGCCGCCCCTGTGATACTAAACGCCGCCGCCAGCTTTGCCGCTGCCAGCCGCAGACCGCCGTTTTTTGTGCACAGTTGGATGTCCTGCGCTCCGGTCTGTGCATCCGATGCAAACACCGGGGCCGCAATCACCGCGCACAGCAGGGCGAGCAGCAAACTCAACAGGGTCTGGTAATCCATTGCGTCTGAACTGACCCCAAATGAATAGGTGAACGGTTTTTGTACAGCATCGAACTTTTTCTGTGCAATGGCCTGCGCCTGCTCATAGCCGGGCTTTCCGCTTTGTTCCAGCCAGATCACCGATTCCAGCCGTTTGGGGAGCTGGCTGTAAAAGTTCTGCATATCCTCTGTGGTCAGCCCCATCACGCCCGGTGCCATGCCGGTTTTCGAGTCGGCAAAGGCTTCCTTTGCGTTGTTCACAAAAGGCCGATACCGGGCAAGTTCTTTATAAAATACCTCGTCCGGAATATCGTTGATGGAGCTTGCATCATACTGCCGGTACACCCGCTGATAGGTTTCCAGTGCTTCCTGCATGACATCCGGCGTGATGATACCGGATACCTGCTGCTCCTGCCGTTTCCGGATTGCTTTCAGACCCGTGTAACGTACTTCGTTTCCGCTGGCATCCAGTTCCGTCCAACCGATAAAGGTCACCGGCAGATATGCCATGACCACGGCCAGCACCAGCGCAATGGCCAGCAGAATAGCTGTCATACGGGTTTTGCACACACGTTTCAATTCCAAACGATACAGGTTCATTTTGCTTCCTCCATTTCCTCTGGGAAAAGCCACAGATACAGATCTTCCAGTCTGGGCTGTGCCGGGACGCTGTCCGGCAGCTGCGGTGCATCCGCCAGATACCGCAATGTTACTGTTCCGTCCGGCTCGTTGCGCAGGTTCACTACCCGCAGCCGGTGTTCCCACCGGGCAAGCTGTTCCATCGGGATATTCCCCTGCCAGACCTTGGCTTCGATCTGCTTTACCAGCCCTTCGGTGGTGTCCTGTGCAATGATTTTGCCAGCCTTCATCACGGCATTTTCAGCTGCAATGTATTCCACATCCGAAACGATATGCGTTGAAATAAGAACGATCCGTTCCTGTGCAAACTCCGACAGCAGATTGCGGAAACGCACCCGTTCTCCGGGGTCCAGCCCTGCCGTAGGTTCATCTAAGATCAGAATTTCCGGGTCGTTGAGCAGTGCCTGTGCGATGCCTACCCGGCGCTTCATACCGCCGGAGAGCTTTATGATCTTTTTGCGGCGCACCTCAGTCAGACTTACCCGCTCCAGCAGTGCGTCGATCTGCCGGGCAGCCTCTGTGCGCGGCAGGCCCTTGAGCGCCGCCATATATTCCAGATAGTCCTGCACCGTGAATTCCGGGTAAAACCCGAATTCCTGCGGCAGATACCCCAGCTTTTCCCGGTAGGCCGCACCAAGCGTCCCAATCTCCACACCATCGCACAAAATCCGTCCACTGCTGGGCCGCAGAATGCCCGCCAGCATCCGCATTAAGGTTGTTTTGCCTGCACCATTCGCCCCCAGCAGCCCCCACACACCCGGCGTGAGCGTGATGGACACATCATCCACCGCTGTTTTATCCCGGTATCGCTTTGTAATATTCTGAATTTTCAGTTCCATGACTTGCTCCTTTCAGGCTTCTATAATATATTCTGACCGGGCGGCAAGCTGGATGCACTGCAACACCATACAGAGCACCAGCACACCCGCCGCCAGCGGTAGACCTTTCGGCAGTTCCGATAATCGCACGAACCGCAGCAAACACAGCTGCCCTGCAAACAGTGGTACAGCCCCGGTCATCATCCATTCCGGGCGCACCCAGCGCAGCAGCAGAAGCAGCTCATTGTTTGCGGTCAAGAATGGTACGGTCAGCACCGCCAGCAGTTGCCCGATGCTCCATGGCACGGCTGCCCGCACATTGAGTACCAGCACTCCCAGCAGGATCGTTTCCCCCGCCAGCAGCAGCAAAAACCGCATCACCAGCGGACGACCGATTCCTGCATATGTGGCTTGTTCCAGTTCAAGCATCTTATATTGACTTGCCCGGTATAAAAACGGCAGACCGAGCAGGGCTGTCAGCATGGCAAGTGTGCTCAGACCAAACAGTGCATTGCGTACTGTCCATGCCTTCTCCCACAGGGCAAGTTCCCGCCCCACACTGTACAACGCCAGTGCCGCCATTGCTTCCAGCGCCCAGACCTTCCAGCCCAGCAATTTGAGCTGGCAGTGCAGCAAATCGCGCCAATCACTCCGTTGTTTTCCGACATGTTCCGCCCGGCAGCGACGCAGCAGCGTTTCCGGGACGGCTGTGTCCGGCTCTGCCGCCAGTGCTCTGGACAGTTCTTTTTCAAAGGCTCGATTCATCTCCAGTCCTCCTTTTCCCATTGCATTTTCAAGGTTTTCAATGCGGCACGCAGGCGGGACTGCACGGTACGCAGGGGCAGACCTGTGATCTGCGCGATCTCCCGCAATTTAAGCTGTTGTGCGAACCGCAGCAATACCAGTTCCCGCTGTTCCGGCTCCAGCTGGGCCGTCAGCGCTCGCAGATTTGCTTTCTCCTCTGCCGCAGCAAAGCCGCTTTCCTGATAGGCGGGTTCGCCCGGCAGGCTTTCCAGCGATACCTCCGTCCGCTCCATGGTACGGTTCAGATCAATGCAACTGTTTTTTGCGATTTTGTACAGAAAGGGACGGAATGACCCCTGAAATCCACCACAGGAATCCAGCCAGCGCACCGCTTTCAAAAAGGTTTCCTGTGCTGCATCCTGCGCCTGCTGCTCGTCCGCTGTATGCCAACGGCAATAGTTCAGAATTTGTGGATAGTATGCTGTAATCAGAGTGTCCAGCGCACCCGTATCTCCGCTCTGCGCTTTCCGCAGCAATAATTCTGTCTGGATACGGTTCACCCCCTTCCTGTCTATTAAAACGTTCCACATCATCAAAATGATTTCCGTTTTTTCAAAAATCTCAAATAATCGTCTTTATCCTGTTCTTATAGCTTTATCATCCTAAAGAGCCTTGTGTTTTTTCTTGTCAAGAGGGCTGGCGCCCGCAAGATGGAGGAGCCTTGCCCCGACAAGTCCGCGTTTGCGCAGGCGGAACAAACTCATCCTGCAAACAAAGAAAAACAGAGCGTTCCCGATGGGGAACGCTCTGTCAACCTTATCGTGTGTGGATTTTTGCAGGGTGCGTCCGGCAGGGCGCACCCTGTTTTTGTTTTGTCTGAATCTGCCTGCGGACTATTCTTCTGGCGAATCATCCGCTTCAACACGCAGCATCCGGTAGCCGACCCCCACATGGGTCTGAACCAGATGCAGAGAATGTGCACCTGATTCCAGCTTTTTGCGCAAAGATGCCATGTAGACACGCAGGGATGCAATGTCGTTTTCTTGCGAGCTTCCCCAGACTTTTTGCGTAATCGCCGTATGGGTCAGAACCTTTCCTACATTGTGCGCAAGGACACAAAGCAGCTTATATTCAATTGGGGTCAGATGCAGTTCTTCATCGTTCAGCCAGACACAGCCGGCAGCAAAATCAATTTTCAGCGGGCCATTTACAAAAACTGAGCTGCTGACCTCACCGGATGCCTGCAAATTCAGCCGCCTTTGCGTCACGCGCAGGCGAGCCAGAAGCTCATCCACTGAGAAAGGCTTCGTCAGATAATCGTCTGCGCCCTGATCCAGTGCTTCGATCTTATCGGAATCCTCACTGCGGGCACTCAAAACGATGATGGGGAGATTCGACCACTCCCGGATGCGGCGGATCACCTCAACGCCATCAATATCCGGCAGTCCGAGATCCAGCAGCATAATATCCGGGTTGTGGCTGGACGCCATCATCACAGCCATCTCTCCGTTGGCCGCTGTCAGGAATTTATACCCGTGTGCTTTCAGGGTGGTTGTGATTAGACTCCGTACCGATGAATCGTCCTCAACAACCAGAATCGTTGGTTTATTCATGAATACTTACCTCGCTTTTGGGAAGTTCAAAAGAGAATATGCAGCCGTGCGGTTCGTTATCCCGGAGAGTCAAGGTACCTTTATGAGCTGCAAGGATCGTCCGGCAGAGCGCAAGTCCCAGCCCCAGACTGCGGTGGCTGTCTGCAATCTGATTCTGCCCGGTAAAGAACATTTCAAAGACCTGCGCTTTATTCTGCTCCGGGATACCGGGGCCATCATCGGATACATCTACCACGATATTACTGTTTTTTGCATACGCAGAAATATTGATCCGGGAGCCTTTCTGCGTGTATTTGATGGCGTTGTCCACCAGATTGATAATGACCTGCATGATAAGCCGTGCGTCCATGTCGGCAAGAAGAATTTCATCCGAATAAGTCGTTGTGATGATATGCTCCTTGCTTTTTCGGCTGATATGCCGCAGCGTTTCCTCGACCACCTCATCCATGAGCTGCGGAGAGATTTGAAGATTCATCCGCCCATCCTCAATGCGGGTGATAGAAAGCAAATTTTCCACCAGACCGATCAACCACTGTGCATCATCAAAAATATCCGTACAGATCTTTGTCCGTGTTTCTGCATCCAGCGTTTCCGCATTGGAGAGCAGATTGCTTGCATTGCCTGAGATGGAGGTCAGCGGCGTCCGAAGATCATGGGAAATGGTTCGCAGCAAATTTGCCCGAAGCTGTTCATTCTGTGCATGAACAGTGGCTTGCTCCTTTTCCAGCGCAATGCGACGGTTTTCCACTGCCAATGCGCATTCACCAAGGATCGACAGCAGGACGCTGTTTTCAAACGCATCCATGGAGCGTTCCGACAGGTCGATGCCGATAACACCAAACACACCGCTGCCTGTACGAATCGCAAGGTACAGTCCTTTTGCATCGGTGCAGTAATCCGTCGATGCACCCGAACGCTTCTTATTTGCAAAGCACCACTCCGCGGCACTGCGTTCCGGTGCAGAATCAAAACGGAGTCGGCTGCTTTCTTCCACTGTGTTAAAAATTTGCCCCTGTCCAAGAGAACCATCCTGCTCTGGATACACGATCAGGTTCCGGTTCAGCAGTTTGGTAAGCTGCGCTGCCGTCAGGGATAAAATTTCGTCTTCGTTGGTCGCTTTCTGCAAAAGCCGACTGGTATCAAACAGCACCTTCGTCCGAAACGCCGCCTGTGCAGACATTTTTGCCTGATCTTTCAACCGGGTCGTCAGCGTACAGGTGACGATGGCAGAAGTCAGCATCAGCACAAAGGTGATTTGATACCCCGGATCATAGGCATGGAATGTCAGTCTTGGCTCCGTCAGGAAGAAGTTATAGAGCGCAACGCTGGCGATCGAACCCAAAACGCCGCAGGAATAGCCAGATGTTGTAAGAGCCGTGAGCAAAACACCCAACATATAGAACATAATGATATTGTAGCGCGCAAAGTCCAGTTGCAGGAACAAAAAACCAATCACCGTGATGCAGGCTAGAATCCCTGCCGTAATCAGCAGATCACGGAACGATGGGACGATGGAACGGGCAAACAGCCTTCTGCCAGAACCGTAATCCTGCTCAACTGCTGCATCCGGGATGATATAAATATCCAGATTGGGCGCAGTCAGCGTCAATTTTTCAGTCAGTGACGGTCCACTCCAGAAATGACGGCGATGTACACTGGAGCGCCCCAGTACGATTTTTGTAATGCCGGAGATCCGGGCAAACTCTGCGATCTGCTGCGGAATGTCATCGCCGTAGAGGGTCGTAATATCTGCGCCCGCCTGTTCCGCCATGTGGATATGCTGCTGCAAGCGCTGTTTGTCCTGCGCACTCATCCAGTCGGCATCCGGTGTTTTGACATACAACGCAGTAAAAGAGCCGCCGAAAGCCTTTGCCATTGTTGCCGCCGTCCGCACGATCTTTGCATTGGAGGGAGAGGACGACAGACACGCCAGAATATGTTCAGTGGGTGGGTCGTTCCGATTCATAAAGATCACCTGCCTTGCCCACAGTATAGCACAATTTGATGGTCACGACCACCAGCCACGTCTTTTTCCTTCCTGTTGAAGGATCTCCTTCCGCATGTGATCCAGCGCATCTGCTGCCCAAAAGCCACTCAACATGACTCCAAGAACCATCAACAACAAAACGACATCCATATGATCCGTCCTATCTTTTTAGAGCCGGAAACACTTCTGGATCGATGCGTATTTTCCCAAAACCAGCATACTTTCATCCCGGCACAGCTGCGTATCCGGCGTGATGTTCATATCGAGCTTTCCGTCTTTTTTCAGCGCAAGAATATTGATGTTATACTTTTTTCGGATATTGATCTCGCCGATCGTGCGATCCATCCATTCCGGCGGAATGGTCACTTCCATGATGGCGTGGTCGTCCTGCAGCTCGATATAATCCAGAATGTGTTCGGAGCTGTATCGGATCGCTGCCCACTTTGCCAGCTGCTTTTCCGGGTAGACCACTTCATCCGCACCGTTGCGCAGCAGGAACTTGGCTTGTACATCCCGCTCTGCACGCGAGACCACAAGCTTTGCGCCCAGCTCCTTGAGCAGTGATGTTGTTTCCAGTGAGCTTTGAAAATTGCCGCCGATGGTTACGATACACACATCAAAATTGCCAACACCAAGGGAGCGCAGAAAGTATTCGCTGGTGCTGTCACCGATCTGTGCATTCGTCACATAGGAAAGCACGGCGTTCACACGGTCTTCGTTGCTGTCGATCGCCATGACCTGATGACCCAGCTCATTCAGTTCCTGCGCAATATGGCGGCCAAAACGGCCAAGCCCAATCAAAAGAATCGATTTCATACTTGTCTCCTTTATCCGATTGCGATTTTCTCCTGCGGCAGACGAGAGTGGGCAGGGCTGCTGCCAAATGCCGCATAGATCAACGTCAATCCGCCAACACGTCCCAAAAACATCAGTGCGATCAGCACCCCCTGCGAAAGGATGCCCAACTGCGGCGTGATGCCCAATGTCAGACCTACCGTTGCCACAGCCGAAGCAGTCTCATACAGACAGACTGACATCGGCAGCTGCTCTGCCGTAGCAATGACAAAGGCTCCGAGGAAGAACAGCGTCAAATACATCCCTGCGATCGTGGCAGCATTCTTGACCGCGGAACCATCTATGCGCCGCCCGAAAAATTCGGCATCTTCTCTGCGGCGGAAGGTCGCCCACATATTGGCCAGCAGAACGGCAAATGTTGTGGTTTTCATGCCGCCTGCCGTAGAGCCGGGCGAACCGCCCAACAGCATCAGAACCACCATCAACGCCTGTGAAGTGCTGCCCATCGCAGCAAGATCGGCGGTGTTAAAACCGGCAGTACGGGGGGTAACGGATTGGAACATCGACAATAAAATGCGCTGCCGGGCAGAGCCTGCCGTGAACTCGAAGCAATAAAAGTACAGCGACGGAAGTACCAGAAGAAATGCCGTCGTGGCAAGGATCACCTTACTCTGCATCCGGTAACGGTGAAAATCAAGGCGATATGTACAAATGTCCTCCCATGTCAGAAAGCCAAGGCCGCCAAAGACGATCAGTGCAGCGATCACTGTGGTAAGCAGCGGATCGTCTGCATACTGTGTCAGCGAAACAAATTTTGCCCCCTCTGTTCCCAGCAGGTCAAAGCCGGCATTGCAGAACGCCGAAATGGAATGAAACAACGCATACCAGATCCCGCGCAAACCATAATCGGCGCAAAATGTCGGCAGCAGCAGTGCAGCACCGACCAATTCAAACAGGGCGGTGATCCGCAGAATAAAGCCTGTCAGCCGCACGATGCCGCCCATCTGCGGGGCAGCAGTAGCTTCCTGCATCGTGCTGCGCTGCTTGAGGGAGATCTTTCGCCCAGAAAGCAGCGCAAAGGCAGCGCCCACTGTAATGACACCCAATCCACCGATTTGGATCAGAAGAAGGATCACACTTTGCCCAAAAGCCGACCAGTAGCTGCCGGTATCCTGTACTACAAGACCCGTCACACAAAGAGCAGAAGTGGAGGTAAACAGTGCCTCATGGAACGGTGTGACGCACCGCTGCTGCGTAGCAATCGGAAACATCAGAAGCAACGCGCCCACCAGATCAACTGCCGCAAAACCTGCAATAATGACCTGAAAAGAAGAAAAACGGTGCCGCTTGTAACGAGGATATTGAATCATAAAAGCTCCTTTACCTATCCGTGTGCATAAAGATTAGCATGGAATAGATAAAAGAGCCGTAAAGAAAATTGTAGAAGTATAAAGATTCCATTAAAATTGGTCAGCCAACGCCAAAAAAAATGCTGGACAACACCAGCTCAAAAATGGTACTGTCCAGCATTCATTTAGATTTCTAGCCTGTGGCTCCCGGTTCCATTTTTCAAGTATTCCTCCGGGTCACCACTGAGAATCAGGTCTGCATACGCCAGCGGATCATTTTTCGGGGGAAGCAATGGATTCGTTCTGTTTTCCGAAGAAAACAAAAAATCCGAACTTTTCCCTGCTTTCACGGCTTCCCCGAAAGCGACCGTTTCCGTACCTTCCTTATAGTTAAAGGTAATGAGAACCTTATCATCATAGAGATAGATGGCATTGATGAAGGTATCCACCAGTGCCTGCCGCTGCTCCGGCTGGGTCATATCCAGCTTGCGGAAACGGAGCAACCATCGCAATCCAACTTTTTATCGCAATTTTCAAAAATAGTGCCTATCAAAATAGCATATTTGCGATATGCAGTTTGCGGATGTTGCTTGTGCATTAAA
>OGDP01001147.1_pt1 | contig 18782 bp, 10 predicted proteins | sample 1570441 | NCBI WGS metagenome assembly OGDP01 (sample SAMEA2581961, study PRJEB24529) | metagenome | biome: Human gut stool | place: China | collected 2011
TCCCCACATTTCCAGCATACCTGACTTAACCATGAAACTCGACATTCCCTTTTCCTGATTGTTTGTGCATAAAACACGCACAACGGATGTAATATCTGTTTCAGCGATATCTCTGCGTACAGCATCTCTCAAATAATCCTGATTATTGTTTCTATTCAATGCCACCACATACAATCTGTTTTTCACACTCTCGTAGTCCTTTACCTCAAACGGAAGCAAATTTTCATTGTTTTCCATGTTTTTTTTGTATATCCGGGCAATAGCGGTCAAAATATTTTCCATATTCCCATCATCCTCATATGTCCGATAATAATCTTCAAGATAAACATTGGGAACAATTCTGTCCTCTGGACGTTTAATACATATTGCATGAAATTTCTGATTATTATTTTTACTAACCTCCTGAATTGTCACATCTGCATTTGCGTATTCTTCCGGCAAAAAAGACATAATCTGCTCCTTTACCTGTTCCATAAATTTTTCATACGTCATGGTTCATTCTCCTTTTTCTATAATTTTTCAGCCAGTTCCCGCAGATTCGATGTATCCTGTAGGAAACTGTTGATTTGGAAATCTTTTTTTTGCATATAATCCACGCCCAGCTTGACCGCTTCGGAAAGCATCTGGTCGAAATCGTCCTCACTCCCCTCATTGGCAAGGTTCATCAGAACCTTAATGAGAAGAAAGAAGATTGCTCCATTGATTTTTCCTATCTTCATCAGCATCTTTGCAAGACGATCCGTGTCATGGTCTGCAATCGCCTTGATCTCGTCCACATGATATACTGCTGTAATCTCCTGCCGGATGATGCGGGCAATAAAATCTATATCCTCACGGCTTCCCTCTATGGAAAGCCCTTTCTCCACATATCCCCGCACCAATTCCGATGTCGTGGTATGGTTTTTGGCTGCCAACTTATCCAACGTTTCCAAAGTCTCCGTTGTAAAATTGATAGAACGCTTCTGTGTCGGCTTTTTGATACTTCCACCTCCCATTTACGGTTCTTCCTGCAAGGGTTCTGACAGGAACCCCACACAATATGAGATAACCCCGTTGCAGGCTTTGCCTGCAAGCTGTTTTCCGGCGGTGTGGAACCCGCCTATTCCCGCCTTAACCAACAAGCTCAGCTTGGTGTCAAGGCGGGTGTGCCACAGGCACACCCGGCCGCAGAGCAGCCTTTTTCCTAAAAAGCGGAAAAACAGTATCTTACGGCTCCATGCCCTCGTCCTCTGCCTCGGCTTCTTCAGACGCCCTATCCCGCAACAGCTTAGCAAAATACTCCACCGCTTCCGCTTCTTCCGGCTTCAGCACAAGCTCCACATTGTGCTTCTCATAGGTACGCCCACGCCCATTCAGCATAAGGGAACATTCTGCAGCAATCCGGGACATCCAAAAGAACGCATCTGCTCCTTCCTGCAAAGTCTTTCCCGTAGCAAACCGCAGGCTTTTCTGCTTTCCATCTTCTTCACAGTAAATCAGGTCAATATCCAGATAAATCCCTTCACTGCCGCCAAAATTAGGAACACACAGGGCAAAATTGAAGTCCGGCAACTCCCTTGCTTTCGTCCTCATATCCACATCGTAAAGAAAATACTCGTCCGGAAGCATTCCCTTTTCTTTCAGATGTGTCTCCAGCTTCTCAAATGTCTCTTTTGCATCCGCCATTCCGATATGCCTTACACGATGCTGTTCATCCGGCTCACTCCACCGGTCTAACTCAAAGGTTCTTATTTTTTCCATTTACCGCTCCTTTCCCGCTATCTTTCTTCTTGAAAAGTCTCGTCCACTTCCAAGGATGCTGCCAAGTCCTGCCGGATATCTGCCCTGCTCCCTCTCACGGATGTACCATGGGTGCTGTATTCCTCAAAGAACTTTTCCTCCATTTTCATACTGCAGCAGGCTATCTTTCCGCCCCTTGGAAACAGGAAATGCAGCGTGTTGTCGGACGGCTCCTGCTCCACAGGTACGCCGTCCATAATCTCATCCACATCGCCTATAAAGCTCTGTGGGCTGTTTAGGATATTCCGCACCAAATAGACCGGGATCTGTACCTGCCATAAGCCATAATCATCTTCTCCATGGTTCCAGAGGACATTTACCAGCTCATAATATTCCCTCCCGTCAATCTGTTCCTTGGCATGATAAAGAAACGGACTGTCTGTTTCCATTTCTGTCCGCAGACGAATGATCTCTGCCAGTCGTTCCACGTCCTTTCTTATATTCTCCGGCACCTCCCCGTCAATATAGCTGCCATTCTTAAAAGAGTCTGCTACACAGTCAATGTCAACAATCTTGGAATCCATGCCAAGCTGCACCGCATCTACAAGACTCATGTCAAAATATTTTTCCGCTTTTTCTTCCGTTCCGCACTGATACAAAAGAAGCCGGGTTAAGATTCCCCTTATTTCTCTCTGCATCTCATCCGGCAACTGACATACATATACCGGTCTCATTCTCTACCTCCAGTCTTTCTTCACCTTCCCAGCCCCTCCTCATCTTCCTCGTCTTCCGTCATGCTCTGCTGTTGTCTGGGCTGTTCATAAAGAGAAGTCAACACTTTGTTGAAATCTTTCTCTGTGGGTGTCTGTATGGCGACCTTATACCCTAATGACTGATAATGCTTCTTCGCTTCTCCTGCCCTTACCTGACCGTGATTGTGAGGTGTACCGTCTGCAAGTTTCCCATCCACATCATTGTCATAGCAGAACACGATTTCATTGACCTTGGGATGCTCCTCTAAGAACCGTTTCAGTGCCCTGTCTGACAGGCAGCCTTCCGATATCCGGTAGTCCTTTCTCCAGTCATATCCCCGCAGCTTATAAAGCGTGGCATGGCTCATGGCATCAATAGGTGCCTCAAACTCATAGACACGGTTGCTTTTTCCCTCCATGAGAAAACCATAGGTCTTATCCGAGTTCTCCATATCCTGCCGGAAACTGCTGCCTGCACTGGGACCACGCAGGGCGCAGTATCTTGGTGTCCCCTTGCTGTCATACCCGACAAACGCACAATTCCGGCGCACTTTGCCACCTATTTCCTGTCTTGACTGATATACTTTTGCCTGTTTCATCATGGTCTGCACAATTTCCGGATCAATCTTTCTTGTCTTTGTCAGGTACGCAAATACTCGGCGGTCGTCCGTGTCCCTGGGCGGTAATACCATCGTTCCCCTTTCTGCCTTTTCCTGCGGTGAAACTACATGGGCGGTCCGTTCATAAGCCCTGCACCCCAGTATCTGTTCCATAGCCTCCCTCTTTTTCAGTCCCAGATAATTCATTGCAAATTCAACAATGTCACCGCCCCGTTCTTCCGTAAATGAATAATAGCCACGGCCATGCTTGAACAGGTACAATCCCCCGTTGTGCTTCACATGAACCGTGGCCTTATCACTTTTCTCAATCTCAAAACCATTCCTTACCGCAAAATCTATAATATTCGTATTATAAATCTGCCGCATCTGTTCTTCCGTAAAGGGCATTGGTCTGCCCCTCTGCTGTACCTGCAACTGCTTTTCTCCTTTCCATCTACCGCTCATTTTCCATATCTTCCCCATCAAATCTATTCATCTGCTTCAAATTATCTGCACTGATGACAGTATATCCCATTTCTTCTGTATGTTCCTCTTCTTTCGTGTATTCCGCATCTTCTCCGTATGCCTTATATAAGGTAAATCCCTGTTCCTTGATATTCGCCATCCATTGGTCGAAAAATCCCATCAGATCCTCCATCTGCTTCTCGGTTCTGTCCCCGGTTTCGTAATAGATGCCCATGTTATCCTGCGTGTAAGATAAGGCATAGATACAACGCTTCGTATCGTCCAGCATGAACGTAATCTCCGGATCACGCATCCTGTCCCCATTCTGTGTATAATAGTGTGCAATACTGTACTCATTCTCTCCGATGGTTTCAAGCACAAGGTCATCAAAGCTGTCCTGTTTGAATTTCATGTAAGTATATGTACCCTCAAATAACTCCGGTGCCAGCTTACGCAGTTTCCGGTAGATACTGTTTCCATGGCTTTTTCCCGCTTTTTCCATTCCTTCCTCGTCTGCATCCGCAAATTCCAGTTCCAGATTAAGGGATACCTGTTCTTTCAGAAACTCCGACAGCTTTTCTTCCTCAGAAAAGGGGCGCTCTGCCTGCACTTTCGCCGCTTCAAACTGTTCTTTCAGTTCTCCCAATTTCCTCTCCTCATCTTTCAGATACTGCGGTATCTTCTCTGCAAGATTCTCAAGCCTTGTGATATTTCCCAGTGCAGATTCACCGGCATCCACCTGATAACTGCCTTCCCCTTTCAGGCAGAGAAGTACATCCTGAAATGCTCCTCTTTTCAGCATTACCTGTAAACCGGCGTAGGTCCCGGCTGATACGGTGTCTCCTGCCTCATGCCCCAGATTTGCCATCTGCATCTTCAGATATTCACCCGCCTTTGTCCGCTCGTCAAACAGCCTGTGATTTAAGGTAATAGAAAACTCCTGCGGCACCTCTTTCTGATACAGCTCTGCATCGGCTTTTCTATGTTCTATCCTTTCTGTACATTTCTTAATTTCCTGAGGATAATAGACCGTAATCTTGTTCTGCAAGTCCGTATGCTCACTTTTCCAAGCCGATTTCAGTGTCTGCAGGCGATAGACCTCATTATCCACCTCCATTTTCCTCTTAATCTTAGGATCCGATACAGCAAGAGCCTTGAACTCGGCATACTGAAGCACTACCTCGTCCACATCCTCACAGCTCCTAAGCGCACTCCGGCCAGTCATGATCTGGCTGATATACCGCTGCTTTTGTTCCAGTATCTGCCAAAGGTAAGCATCAAAGGTCTGCTCCGTGATGTAATTAAAGATAGATATCTCATCATTTTCATTTCCCTGCCGCAGGATGCGCCCGTTACGCTGCGTCAGATCAGCCGGCCGCCATGGTGCATCTAGATTGTGCAATGCTATCAATTTATCCTGCACATTCAATCCTGTTCCCATCTTCTCCGTGCTTCCCAGCAGTACACGGACAATTCCGTTCCGTACCTTTTCCAGCAGTTCTGCCCGTTTTGTGTCCGTATTGGCGTCATGTATGAAAGCTATCTCTTTTTCCTCCACTCCAAGCCGCACCATCTCCTGTCTGAGTGCCTGATAGAAGTTAAATCTGCCGTCCGCCTTCGGTGTTCCCTTATCGCAGAAAATGAGCTGTGTGGAATGCTGCTCCTCAGTGTCATGGTAGATTTCTGCCACACCTCTGGCACAGGCATTGAGTTTGGTGTCAGGATCGTTATCCAGCGTTTCATCCAGAATACGGGGATCCACGGAAAGCAGCCTTGCCTCGTTTGTCAGCTTTAAGAAATTATCCTGACTGCTGTCTACCTCCTTATTACGGATTGCTTCTGCCCTTTCCACCAGTTCCTCCATGATGGCTTTCTGATCCGGCGTGATAGCTGTCTTTACCACCTGCATTTTTCCCGTTTTTAGTTTCGGAACCGGCAGGTCCAGCATATCCGCTGTCTTGATGTCTGCCACTAAAAACAGCATGGACATCAGTTCCGGCAGATTGTGGAACTTGGCAAATCTTGCTTTCATCTGGTAGCCTGAGCCTTCGGGTTTGATTTCCAGCGATGATTCCACCTTGCCGAAGGTGCTTGCCCAGGAATCAAACATAAGCAGTCCCCTGCGCTTTAATTCGGAAGGCTGCAAAGTCTTTTGCATAACATAAAGTTCCGACATGGAATTAGATACCGGTGTGCCGGTGAGATACACCACGCCATGTTCATTCGTGATTTCATTGATATACTGGCATTTCATGTGCATATCCATGGCACGCTGGCTGCTCTGTCCTCCCACGCCCGCCACTCTCTGCATCTTGGTATAGCTGTAATTATTCTTATAGGCATGGGCCTCATCCACAAACAGGTTATCCACGCCCAGTTCCTCAAAGGAAATCGGTCCGTCTTTCTTCCCTGCATTATAGAGCCTGTCAAAACGGTCCTGTAAATTATGCCTGAATATCTCCATCTGTTTTAAGGACCATGTTTTCCCGGAAAGCATCTTCATTTCGTCTATCTTCTTTGTGATTTCATCAATCTCCTCCTGCATGGTGGCTAACTGCCGCTCTCTTGAAAGAGCGATCAGTTCAAAGGAACTGTGTCCCATGATGATACAGTCATAATCCCCTGTGGCGATACGGCTTACAAACCGTCTCCGACGTGGCTTTTCAAAATCTTTGTTCGTTGCAACTAAAATATTGGCATTAGGATAAAGCCGCATAAACTCTGTCGCCCACTGTTCTAAGGTATGGTTCGGTACTGCAATCAACGGCTTGTTACATACTCCCAGCCGTTTTCTCTCATAGGCAATAGCACAGGCTGTCATGGTCTTACCGGCTCCTACCTCATGAGCCACCAGAAGATTCCCGTCACTGTAAATACCCATGGCTACCGTGTCACGCTGATGTTTTCGCAGAGTAATGGCATCATTCATATCCGGCAGCATCAGGTCATCCCCGTTGTAGGTTCTGGGACGGATGTTGTTAAAGCGGTCATTGTAAAGCTGCGTTAATGCAGCCCCTCTCTCCGGTTCTGCAAACAGCCATGATTCAAACTCCATTTTGATCTGTGCCTGCTTCTCCCTTGCAAGCAGGGTTTCCCGCTTGTTCAGCACATACCGCACCTTTTCTTCCCCTGTCACCGGGTCCTCATACTCCTGCCTGTCACGGACTTCCACCGTTTTCAGGTTCAGGGTATATTCCATAATCTCGTAGGCATTCAGTCGTTCTGTCCCGTAGGTTTTATTTGCGGCAATGGAATCTCTCTCGGCCCTCTTTTCAGTAATGAAATAGGTTCCTGTATATTCCGCAAACTCGATATGGATATTGCTGTCCCTGTTATGCTTGCTCGTTGCAAACTTCTCATACATAAAATCCTGATAATATTTCACCGGTATCCATGTAGAGCCAAGCACGAAACTGATGTCCTCCGGCTTTAACGGTTCCGGCTGTACCTTCTTTAGTGCCTCCACGTTCCGCCCAAACCACTCCGGGTACTCCTCTTCCGCCAGGACAGCCTGCGCCAGTTTATCCTTTACGTAGCCGCTTAAATATTCCTCTGCAAGCACCCAGCCGGACGTGGCATCTCCTTGCCGCCACTTTGCCGGATCCTGATATACACGCTCCCCCAGTTCCTCCAGAATATCCTCCTTGCTGCATATCTGCCCGTCCTTACGGTACAGATACTGCATATAATCAAGGTCAAACTTCCCTTTTGCATTCATGGTAATGCGCAGGGCTTCCTCCACATTGTCTGCTGTTTTTGGCATACTCTTTGGACGGATCGTGGCCTTATGGAATACTGCTGTCTTTTTGTACTCGCCTTTTACCTTTTTCCCATGCTCGTCCTTTACTTCTTCCTCAATGGAACGTAAAAGCGGAGAATCTGCATCCTTGGAAAATGCCATAACATTCCCCTGCAAATTGAGATACCCATATTTTTTTATATAACTGTCATACTCCCGGTTCAGACGGCCTAATAATTCTTTCAGTCTCTTTTCATACTCCATGGTGGGCAATTCCCACCCCAGTTCAGGATCGCCGTGAAGCTGGAAGTCCATCAGTTCCCGCAAGGCATCCCGAATGCGGAGCATTCCGTCTACCCTCTCTGCCTTCTTCCCGGTCAGTTCCTGACGGTACATCCGGGAATCTTCCCGGTAATAGAAAGCGTCCCCCACCTTGGTATAACTGTAATTCTTCACATCCGGCGTTGCTGGAAGCCACTCTTTGATAACCGTGTCTTTGTCCTCCGATAGTTCACTTGCCGGTTCCTCATACTTCCCATGGAGCCTGCCTGCTGCTTCCTCCAGCAGTTCACTTAAAGTTTTATCCGGGTATGGCTTGCATGTTACAAAATCATGGCTTCCATACATACCGGTTTCCTGTGCCATGGTTCCCAGCACCATCTCCGGGTGATCTATGAAATAACTGTTGTAGGGGATTCCGTTCTCGTCTTTTTCCACGGAAAGCCACGATGTATTCCTTTCATCCGGTATGATTTCCTGCTCCCGCTTTTTCAGAAACAATATGTCCGTGGTCACTTCTGTTCCTGCCACCTGTTTGAAAGCATTTTCCGGCAGACGGATGGCACCGATCAGTTCCGCCCTCTGTGCGATATACTTCCGCACAGACTGGTTCTCCTTATCCATTGTGAATTTTGTGGTAATGACTGCAAGGATGCCTCCGCTTCTTACCTTATCCAGACTTTTCGCCAGAAAATAATCGTGTATCTTGAAGTTATAACGGTCATACCGCCTGTCACTGACTTTAATATTATGAAAAGGTACATTGCCCACCACCACATCAAAGAAGCTGTCGGAAAACTCTGTGTCCTCATACCCTTTGATAAGAATGTCTGCCTGCGGATATAATTTCCTTGCAATGCCTCCAGCAATGGGTTCCAGTTCCACTCCATAGAGTCTTGACTGGTTCATACTTTCCGGCAGGGCTGAGAAAAAGTTGTCTGTCCCCAGTGCCGGATCCATAATGTTTCCTGATCGGAAACCAAACTGGTAAAGTGCCTGATAGATAAACTCTATGACTTTCTGATCCGTATAATAAGAGGTCAGGGTTGAAGCCGATGCCGACTGCATTTCCTCCTCTGTCAGCAGCTCTGAAATCTCATCATATTCCTTTTCCCAGCCTTCCTTTCCGGGTGTCAGGGCATTGGCAAGACCGCCCCAGCCAACAAAACGGGCTAAGACGATCTGTTCCTCTGTAGTTGCAATACGGTTCTCCTGCTGTAACTGTTTCAGTAGCCTGATTGCCTCCACGTTATTGCGGAACTTTGCTTTAGGGCCTCCCTCGTACAGACGATGCTCCGGCTGATAGTGATAATTCAGTGTACCGTCCCGAAAACGCTGTTCCATTTCCTTTGCCATATCCATGGCATACTTCTCATTTGCCTGCCCGATGCGGCTCATGTTTTCTATCCGTTTCTTTGCTGCTTACGAAAAATCTCCATCCTCTACGGACTGCACAACCGCCTGAGCCACTACTCCCTCTGTGTAATTGGTTTGCAGAAGCTCTGCATTTTCAATCAGGACTACCGGCAGTCTCTCTATGACCTTATATCCATGAAGCCCCTGTAGCTGCTCTATATCTCCCAGTTCAACCGTATGGTTATCGTCCAGATACTGAAGCACTTCAAAGATACGGTCGTCATACGCAATCCGGCTTCCCACCGGGAACGGCATATATCCGCTCTTTATTTCCTCCGGCTCTGTTTCTTCCGGCAGTATCTGGTCGCCCCCTTTTCCGTCATCCTCGTAAGGACCGGGATAAAGTTCAAACAGGCTGAGCTGTCCGTCCTCATGGTCTTTTCGGGAACCAAGCTGCATATCTTCTATTTCATCAGGAATATTGAAATCGCCAATGGCATCTTCTTCCTCATGGTATGGGATATACTCGCTGTTCTGCATCAGAGAACCTATCACATGGGTAATCACATCCCACGAAAGCCGCACAAAGCCCTCTTCCCCGAAAAAGAAATCCGCCACATCCTTTCCCGGCATGATTCCCCGTGTTCCGTCACTGCTTTTTTGCAGTCCGTAATCAAGGTAAATATCCCTGACGGCATTCCTTTTCACAGCCGGATCTGTCTCTTTTGCAAACACCTGATTGATACGGTCATACAGTTCCAAAGGAAATACGCCGGTATCGGTCAACAGGCTCTGCACTTCCTCCCAGTCCTTATGCTCCCTGATATTCTCTTTTGTCGCTGACTGCGGAATATGAAAAGAGGAACCCTCTGCGGCATGTTCCGCTTCGGATTCCTCTGATGCTTTTTCGGTATTCTTTTTTACAGGCTCCGGCTCTGCCGCTTCCTCTTTTTCTGCTATCTTAACTGGTACACTACTTCGTGCAGGATGATCTCCTCCGCCTGTCTGGTTATCATCTCCATGTGTCCGGCTCTCTCCAGCATATCCTCGGTCTCCGGCATCGGCTGTGCCTCCAGAAGCTGCTGAATCAGCGTTTCTTTCTTCGCTTCTGCTTCCTCGTCCACCTTGGCTATCAGCTCGTTTATCTGCCCCAGTGCGATCAACTCCGACAGTCTCTGCGGGTACTTCGACATCATGTAGTCCTTCCATCTTCTCCCGAACATCCCTGTCGGTCTTAAGTCGTACTCCTTGTTCACGGATATCTGAAGGTTCGGATACAGCATCCCGTCCTCCCCTTTCGTGTATTCCAGTTTCGCTAACGGTTCTCGGCTCATATCTCTGACTCCTTTCTTCCTTGATTTCCTCAATCTGTTTATGTATCTCTGACAATACCGATCTTGCTATGGCGCAGGTATAATACCCAAGTCCCATGAACAATTCCAGACTTCCAAAATGGCTGATATTCTCAAATGCCCCTGTCTCCTCAAAAATCTCTGCCTTGATTCCGCATTTCTTGAAAACAATATAAGCTGCACTGTCTGATACAAGTTTTGCAAACTCTGCCTGCACTGCCCCGGCAGGAAGTCCATACAGTACACTGTTCTCATCCTTTACCTCTACACGGGAAAGATATTTTTCAAAAAACGCATCCGCCTGCATACCGACAAGCTGGCAGAGACAGTTTTCAATACTATTCTCGTCTGTCCCAAACTGTTTATGGAAACGGTCTAATATTTCCGGCTGATACTGCCTCTCCAAAGACCAGACCGCACTCATGGCTCTCCGAAAACCCTCATAGTCGCCACGGGTATCTGCAAGGTCAAAATAATAAGCAAGCGTGGCTTTCGGATTATTCATATCCACAACGCCGATGCCTTTGGAACCGGCTTTCAAATATCTTCCGGTCTGCTTCTCCCAACCCATCTTCGTTGCAAGAAGTCCCGCATCCGGTCTTTGCACATAAATCAGCACGTTCTTGTCAAAGGACATCTTGTAGTATTTTGACACACTGGACAAAAGCCCCATCCACTCTGTCCTGTTCTGTGTCAGTGCCTGTACTGACTGGCGGTACAGGTCTGCAAGATAGGTTTCTCTACCCAACCTTCTGCTCCGGATTTTCGCTGCTCTGAGCGAAATAAAACTCCAATGCCTTTACAATCGTATCCTCGATTTCCTTTCTGCTCTGCTCCCTGCCAAAAAATCTGTTGATGACTGTCTCCTTGATTTTGATGGGTTTCGGGCTGCCACTCCTTGCAGCCTTCGTTTTTTCTCCGGTAATGATCTGCCGTAACAGTTCCTCTGTCAATTTGCCTTTCTTAGCATAGTCATGTATCAGTATTGATTTTTTTGTATCTATGCGGCAGTTATCATTCACAATCAATTCCGCAATCACAGGCTGCATTTCTTCCTTCACGAATGAAATATCATAGGCTGCTTCAAAACCAAGTGTCTTTGCATCCAGACAGTCAAGCAGCGGTGTGATAAGTGTTGCTATCCTTAGATACCGTGCAATACGGTCTTTGCTTAATCCGTATTCTTCGCTGACGGCTGCTCCTGCATCTGACTTCTTTGGGTTTTCCAACGAAGTCCCGTTTTTCCCGGTTTCATGCGGGTTTACGAACTCTTCAATCTCTTTTATCAGGTCATTTCTCCTCCCCTGGCTTTTGATTGCATCATAGTGCTGTTTCAGACAGTATGCCTTTTCAGAGGGACTTAAATCATCAAAGGAACGCTGGCGCAGATTTGTCTCTGTCGCAATCAGAATGGCATCTTCATAGGTCAGATTTTCCCTGATAATGACCGGACCTTTGGTAAGTCCGGCGATGCTTCCTGCATTCTGTCTGTTATGTCCGCTTAAAATCGTGTTTTTTCCGTCATGTACCCACACGATAAGCGGTTCTAAGATACCAAACTCACGGATGCTGTCTACCATGTCCCAAAGCCGCTGTCCGGTATAAAGCTTGAACTTATGATTTGGAAGCGGCTCCATCACAGCAAAGTCCATTTCCGTGATTCCCGTTCCGCCGTTTTCCTGCTCCGGCTGGCTTAAGTCTTCCTTTGTCTTGAAATCAAAGAGGTCGTCCATACCGTCCAGAGAAGAATTAAGCAATGTGCTTCTTGCCGGTATTTTTGGTGTTCTGGTCGCCATTTTCCATCAACTCCTTTACAAATTTTTCATAGGCTTTCGCCGCCGGATTATCCGGTTCATACTCACAGATCGTCATACCATACTCTACAGCCTCTGGCACTTTGATAGACCGGGGAATACTGTTCGTAAAGATACGCACTTTTTCCCCAAGTGCCTGCTGTAACTGCGCTTTCACACGCTTTGATACCCTTGTCCGTTCATTATCCATGGTGATAAGGATTCCTTCGATTTCCAGTCTGGCATTTGCGTGGCTCTTGATTCTGTGGAAAGCCCTTAGAAACTCTGCCATTCCCTCTACTGCCAGCGTTTCCGACTGTACCGGAATAATCAGACTGTCACAGCATATCATCACATTTATCATGGCTGTCCCCATCTTAGGCATCCCGTCGATGAGGATGTAGTCATACTGCTCCTTAATGGTGTCCACAAACTCTTTCAGCTTGTATTCTGCAAAATCAGTATCACACATCAGCTTATCAAAGTTATCCAGCTTGTTATTCGCCGGAATTAAATCTACTCCTGTCTCTGTCCTTATCATGTAGGACTCTTTATCCGGCAGTTCTTCGTTCATCACGATACACTTCAAAATGTCATAAATTGTCACGGAAAGCTGCTCTGGTGCGGTCACTCCGCAAAGTTTTGTTGTGTGCCTCTGCCCGTCAAAGTCAATCAATGCGACCTTACAGCCCTCCTTAGACAGCAGATATGACAGGGTTGTGGCAGTCGTGGTCTTACCTACTCCGCCCTTTCTGTTTACAATTCCTAAAACCTTGCCCATACGTTTGCTTCCTTTCTCTTCTTGAATTTGTTATTTTGGTTACATTTGATTTGGATAAAAATAGGGTTAAGCACTTACCTCCTTCCACGTAAGAACACTATAGGTTACAATTTGGGAAAATAGATTTTGCACCAAAACTGAGATTGATTAGAAATGATAAATTTGAAATACACTTGAAAAATAGATTTTTAACTCCTTATGGTATTTTAGTGTCAAGTTATCCGATTTCCCTTTTTCAGAATGAAAACTAGGTTGTTTTCATCCTGATTTTCCGTTTTCACAGCAACTTCTGTTTTGGACGAAATCAGCGGAACCCCTTGATTTTACTGGCTTCTCACTAACTTGACACTATAATACCATTATCCCCCAATACCGGATTCGGATAAGCTGTAAAACCCGGCAGCCTGCGTGCACCGCGGATCAGGTATGCCTTCATTTTTTCTCCATATAGATAGGCATCGTTACCATCTGTAATGCCCCACTGCATCAAAAGTGCTGCACTTCCGGTCACAAACGGTGTCGCCATGGATGTTCCGGTACGCACCTGATAGCCGCCGCCCGGTGCGCAGGACATGATCTCCACCCCCGGAGCCACAAGATCGGGCTTTACCTGATTGGTTGCCCTCGTATAACCTCTCCCAGAAAATGCAGCTGCCTGGTCAAATCTCGCATCGTATGCCCCGACAGTGATCACTTTCGTCGCTGTAGAGGGAATCGTGAGAGTTGTCTCCTCCACCGGATTTAAAAATCCCGTTCCGCTGTTTAACACATTTCCTGCCGGAAGCCACATGTCAAACGCGCCGTCTGTAATCCGGATGGGAGTGAGCCTGATCTTCCAGATTCCATCGTCAATGTAACTGCCCACTGGGATAAAATCCAGATAAATTTCCTGGTAGGGATTGTACGGACTTGGTTCTCCATAATACACCAGAAGGTTTGTTTCTCCCAACTGAAATCTCTGGGTTCCCTGTATCCGCTGCAATGGTCCGATCGCAGTTCCGCCCGGATGGATCACAGAGACACCGATCTCATCCACATAATTTTTCCAGATCTGCAAATTTAAGGATGCCTCATACGCGCTCACCGCAATCTCAACCTCCTGCTCCTCATTCAGCGTCAGTTTTCCCGCTGTATGGACTGCTGCGCTCCCTTCATTGCCACTGCCGATCACAATAGACGTTTTCCAGTAATTCGCCATGTCATCCAGATAGGTCTCTATCAGTGAATTCCCGGAATGGGAACCGTAATTATTGCCAAAGCTTAGATTTAATGCAATTGGTTTTCCATACTGCCTTGCTCTCGCAATACAGAAATCCACAGCACTCATCAGTTCCGTTGTTTTCGGAAACGAAGTCTCTCTCGGCACACCAAGTTTCACAACGATCAGTTCACTCTCATATGCCACGCCGCGGTACCGCCCATTGGAAGCCCTGCCATTTCCTGCCGCAATGCCTGCAACATGCGTACCATGCCCGGATGCATCCCTGCTCGGGCAGATTGCGTACCGCTCCTGCTCACTCTCCTGCCTTAACGCCAGATTAATCGTCTCACGCTCGTAGACCGTGTCAAGCGTCTGATCCCACAGCACAGCAATTCTTGTCGTTCCGTCACTGTTGCAAAAATCCGGATGTGCATAGTCGATCCCTGAGTCAATGACTGCCACAAGCACCTCTTTTCCTGTCAGATTACCGGTCAGACTTGTACCCTGACCGGTCTGCAGCGGATTGATGCAGGAACTTCTTTTTCCGTTTTCCACTGCAAAAAAAAGTCGTTTTGGCTTTTCCATATACTCAATTTCAGGAATGGATGCGACAAGTTCTACCAATGGCTGTGGAATCCTTAGAATTGCATATTCATTTGTGAGATCATAAATTCCAATCCTGGCCTGCTCCTTGGGGAAACGCTCCGCCAGCTTCTGTCGCAGTTCCTCTGTCGTTCCAAAAAATTTAACGATCACCTCCCATCGATTCTCTGTAACATCATATCCCACATCCAGATTTAAGGACTTTTCCCGCTCCTCCTGTGTGGCATCCAATGCCAGATTTAGTATATTTTCTATCTTTCCACAGTTTTCCTTCATGCGCTTTTCCGTTTTTTTCTCTATTCTATGCATGAATCCATCCCCTTAGCATAAAATAAACCAAAATAGAATGCGACCAGAATGTAAGGAAAAATATATGTGTGGAATTGCAGGTTTTTATAACGCCAAAGGAAATTATCAACAGCAGAAAGAAAAATGGACGTCTGTACTGGTTTCCATGCACGAATGTCTTGCGCACCGTGGAAATGATGAATCCGGGATCTATCTGTCAGATATGGCCGGTCTCTCCCATGCGCGTTTAAGCATCCGCGACATTGTTACCGGAACACAGCCGATCATACGCCAAAAGAACGGAAAGGAATATGCGATCGTATACAATGGCGAATTATATAACACCGGGGAACTCGCCCGTGACCTGCGGCAGTCCGGCTATGAATTTTCGACGACTACGGACACCGAAGTCATTCTTTATGCCTATATGCAGTACGGTGCCAGTTTTGTCCGGAAACTGAATGGAATTTTTGCCTTTGCCATCTGGGATGACAGCAAAAAACAACTTCTCTTATACCGTGACCGCGTAGGAATCAAACCGCTTTTTTACTCGTTTGTATCCGGACAGCTCCTGTTTGCCTCTGAGCCAAAGGCACTTTTTTGTTTTCCGGGATTCACTCCGAGGGTTTCTATGGATGGCATGCGCGAAGTTCTCGCGATCGGACCTGCCCGGACCATGGGAAATGGAATTTTTGATGATGTAAACGAAGTGCTTCCCGGACATTATCTCATTTTTTCTGAAAATACGATGTCCGATCACACTTACTGGGATCTATTCCGCGCCCCGCATACCGATTCCTATGAACAGACAGTGGAAACTGTCTCTTTTCTTCTGCGCGATTCCGTGACCAGACAAATGGTATCCGATGTTCCGGTGTGCACGTTTTTGTCCGGCGGCATTGACTCAAGCATTGTCACCGCGATTGCCTGCCGTTACATGGAAAAACACGGTGAAACCTTAAATACTTTTTCCTTTGATTTTAAGGACAATGACATTTATTTTAAATCCAACGCCTTTCAACCGGAGCGTGATCTTCCTTATGTCAAAATCATGTTAGATCACTATCACACAAATCACACCTATCTGGAATGCGATGAAAACACGCTCTTTTCCGCACTCAGAAATGCCGTCGACGCAAAGGATTTTCCGGGCATGACAGACGTAGACTCCTCACTGCTCTACTTCTGTTCCCTTGTAAAAAAGCACAATAAGGTCGCACTGACCGGTGAATGTGCCGATGAGATTTTCGGCGGATATCCGTGGTTTTACCGGGAAGATCTTTTATCCAGAGATGGCTTTCCGTGGTCCGCGGATATGTCTGTGCGAACGCTGTTTCTTAAAGACTCCTTCATAAAAGATCTCGATCTTGCCGCCTACTCCCACGACCGTTACCAGACTTCTTTAAACCAGGCACCACACCTTTCAGACGAGACGGAAACCGAGCGGAAACGCTATAATATCGCTTATCTGAACATCAAATGGTTTATGCAGACACTGCTCGACCGCATGGACCGCACAAGCATGTACTCCGGTCTGGAAGCCCGTGTTCCATTTGCCGACCACCGCATCATCGAGTATGTGTTTAATGTTCCGTGGGAAATGAAATACCAGAACGGTGTCGAGAAAGCACTGCTCCGTGACGCATGTAAAGACCTGCTTCCAGAGGAGCTTTTGCACCGGAAAAAGAGCCCTTACCCGAAAACCTATCATCCCGGCTATGAGAAACTTCTGATTGCAGAAATGCAGCACATCCTTGACCAGCCGGATGCACCGGTCAAGACCTTCATCGACACAAAAAAACTCGAAACCTTCCTAGAGGCACCGACCGAATACGGAAAGCCGTGGTTTGGACAGCTGATGGCAGGTCCGCAGCTGCTCGCCTACTTCATCCAGATCAACTACTGGATGCAGAAATACCACCTGAATCTGTAATTTCCGGATGGGTGGAAGCGCAGCCCCGGCTGTCCGGTCTGGCAGTCTGCCGGGTTATATCATTTATGTATGCATGGAAAGGAAGCGGGGCGCAGAATGAAACTTGTTCAAATTGCTTATTTATCAATATTTCCTTTTTGACTGCTCTCATTGTTTATATTCATTCAGCAATGGACAGTCCGCACAATATGTCCGTTTCATGACACACACTCGTCTTAGGTTTCTCGTGTGTGCGTTACATGCCAGAAGATCAGCAGAGAAGCAGGGCAAAAATCACCCGGTTTTCCTTTTGATTTTTGCCCTGCAATAAACGATGCTGATTCTGGCATTTACGCACACTAGAGAAAGCTAACGAGTGTGTGTCTGAAACGGACATATTGCGTGGACTGTTCATTGATGAATGTACATAAACCAGCAGTCAAAAAAGAAACATTGATAAATCTACGCAATTTTTCACGAAAGTTTCATTCTGCGCCCCGCTTCCTTTCCATCATCTCAGTTATGAAAATCCGGCAGTCTGCCGGACCGGACAGCCGGGACAATGCTTTCAGTTATTCGGAAAGTACTTTGTTCAGGATGTCTGCGAGCGGAACCATGGCGTTTTTTGCCTCCTGCACGGTGTTGGTCTGCGCCCCGACCTCGACGAGCAGTGTTTTCGGACAGTAATGCATGTTGAAACGGTATCCTTTGAGGTAGATTTTTCTTGTGTATCCCGGATAGTATTCTGCGGCGGCAAGCTGCATCTGAAATGAAAATGCCAGATTATCCGCTATGTATGGATTGTACAGATAGGCGATATCCCCCAGTTTGGTCGTTCTGCTCAATCCGTTAAAAAACATTACTTTTGCCATGTCCGTTCCATTCACATTCGTGACAAGCCTTGTGTTCTCCCCCACGCCATCCCGGTGCAGATCTATGACCACGTCAATGCCCGGGTTGTCTGCCAGTATCTGCTCTAATGCCGGTGCTGCTTTGGAATACGCCTTATCACGGATGGTATCATATTCCCCGGTGTCGTGGATGACATTGTATCCATATTGCTGTGTCAGCAATTCTGTCAGATAATCCCCAACGCCCACAACCGTAGTTGAGCGGTCTCCGGGAATAGAATCCGCATACCCTTCCAGTGAATGGGTATGATAAATTAAGATTTGTGGCGTACTCGCATCATGTGCGATTTTCATATTTTTTCCGGTGAGTGCTGCCACATTTAACTGATCACTTTTTACAGTTGTTGTACTGTCCACCTGATAAAAATTCTGCACAAGATAATCAAAATCGTTTAATTTATCCAGAGAATATTCGACTGCTTTCTGTGTTGCTGCTATGGGCGGTGCAACTGTGAGAGATGTCTGCTCTGCGGAGTTGGATGTTTCCTGCGAGGTGTCCGGGTTCTGTGCATTTGCAGCTGCCTGTGAATTGTCGGTGCTCTGCGCGTTATCTACCGGCTGTGAACTGTCTGTATTCTGTGCATTATCTGTGCCCCCATTGTTTTGCATCACAACCTGTCCGTTCTCATCCACGTAGTTCTCGTCCAACGCTTCCATCGCAAGGATCATCTCATAGGAAAGCGTGCTCTCTGCATCAGTTTCATAAGATTGTATCTGAACCGTATAATCTGCAATTGGAAATAATATTTTCTCCACTTTGGCAAGAAAATGGTTACCGTTTTCCTTCTCTTCATAGTGAAGTCCCGGTGCCAGCACATCCACCACTGCCGTCCCTGCCATTTTTACTGCTGCTTTTTTCCCGATACTCCAAAGCTCCTGCCGCTGTACAAAAAATGTTACAAGTGCTGTAACTACCAGCATTCCCATCAGATATTTTCCATATTTATTTTTAAATCTTCTTTTTTGATAACTTCTATAACCATGAAAATACATAATACACCTTATGCCAGTTTCCATTCATTATGCAAAAAT
>OGDP01001164.1_pt1 | contig 18536 bp, 15 predicted proteins | sample 1570441 | NCBI WGS metagenome assembly OGDP01 (sample SAMEA2581961, study PRJEB24529) | metagenome | biome: Human gut stool | place: China | collected 2011
CCAAGAACTACTTCGTGACGATCGACATTGACGGCTACGATATGAGCACGGCTCCTGGTGTGGGCTCTCCCTCTCCTGGCGGTTTGAACTATGTCTTTGAAACGGACGTTTTGGAAGGTATTGCCAAGATGGGTAATGTGGTGGCATTTGACTTAGTTGAAGTGGCTCCGCAATACGACCCGACGGGTATTACACCGCGTTTAGGTGCCATGACGATGTTGGCCTTCATGGGCTTTATCTTGAAGGAACGTGAAAAGAAGGGCTTGTTAAAGCACCAACTCAAGAAGTAATGCTCTGACTTTTATTGTCCAGGTCCAGTCTTCTAGGTAAATTAGGAGACTGGATTTTTATGTGTGCGCGGCACGCGCACAATCTAACGGGTGAAAGTTCCGAGCGCAGGGGGTAGCACCAAGCGCATAGCCAGAGACAAGGGTGTCCACCGTGAGGTGGAATCTGAAGGAAGTCCGAGGCAATCGACCTGACGAACAGAAACTGCATCAGGCATATGAGAGTGGGTAAGGTTGCCTAACAAACTAAAGCCCTAAGCTACACGGAACTCTCGGTGTATAAGTAAACCCCAAGGATGTTATTAATAACCGCCCGCTACGGAACCGTACGGTGGATGGTGTGGAAGGACGGCTAGGAAACTAATCTCTAGCCTCCTATCCGATTATCTAAAAAAGTCAATCATAAAGGTAGATTAACCTTTTCTCTCCGTTAAAATTGATTGGAATTCTTTATTTTTTTGAATGAAGATCATTTAAATAGCGAATAAGCCGTCCGTGCCATTCATTGGGTTTATCGCCAAATGTGCCCAAAAACTTTTTTCCAGCAATTTCCCAAACTTTAGCGTTGTGAGGAAGAAGCTGAATGAACGCTTTTTTCTGGGCTTTATGCGTATGTTGATCACGTTCCGGATAAATGAGTAATAAGGGAACGGAGACATTAGCAATAACGCCAGCCGGTTCATGGCTAAGGGTGATGAGTTGAGAAGCGGCGATATGACCGAGGACAGGGCCCCACCGATCGATGATCCAGCCTTTGCGTGTGCAATAGGGTGACTCTAGGACAATAGCATTGACCGCTTGTGGGTATTTTTCATAGAGTTGAAGTGCGGCATCACAGCCCACCCCTTGAGCAAATAACGTGACAGTTGGTGTGTAAAATTCACTAACCATGAACCAATTCAACGCGGCAGAGGCATCACTTAATAAGCCGTCAAGCTGTATTTCTCCAGTGCTTTTCCCACTTCCAGCGTAGTCAAACATTACGACTTGATAGCCTTCTTGGCATAAAAAGGCGACCTGTGGCAAGTTAAATTCAAGGTTGAACTGAGCAGAGTGACAGTAAAAAATCGTCCCTTTTATCTTACTGGTATGAGGAATCAGGATTTGCCCACCAATTTCATCGCCGGTTGGTGATTGATATTGAAAGCTTTGACTTTTTAGACCGTAGTGGCTGCATTGCCAGTAGTTTCGGCGATCAACATTAAAGAAGGCATTTTCAGCAATACTGGAAATAAAACTCATTTTTATTCTCTTGGTACATTAAAAGGCCGATCTCAACGAGAGTTTTGATCGGCCTTCATCGGGGTTAGATTAAGGGATGAGTCTTAGTAGCCCATCATCGTAACCATCAAGTAAGCCGTCGTGACGGAAATAACAACCATCAAAAGACCAGGGATTTGCATTGAGTGGTTGAACACAAACTTACCGATCGTTGTCGTACCGGAGCGGTCCATAGCAACGGCAGCCAATGCGGGACCGGAGGTCGGTAAGACATACAAGCAGTTAACGGCCGGGAACATAGCGATTAAGAGCATCGGCGGGATACCCAACGCGAAGCCCAAAGGCATCACTGCGCGAGTCGTAGCACCTTGGCTGGCTAACAATGCGGACATACCTGCTAAAACGAAGGCGAACAATAATGGCATTGTTTGAGCTAATTGACCGGCAAACTCCATGAAGAAGTCACGATTAGCGGCAATGAAGGAGTCGGACATCCAAGCAATACCGAAGACGGCAGACAAAGCAACGACACCGGCATTAAGAATTGGGCTCTTAGCAACCTTAGCAATATCGGGCTTACAAAGGGCACACATAATGGCACCAGCAGCCAACATAATAGCTTCAATGACTAATGACATGCCAACGGCCTTCGTTTGACCAGGTAAAACGCGCAATTCCGGGAAAAAGCCTGCCATCACAATCACGATAATGGCGCCAAAGAAAACAAATACGGAAATGTAGGCTTCTTTGGGCAAAGGCTTCTCTTCAATGGGAGTCGGGGGAGTCACTTCACCGCGAGCCACACGAGCCAAGTACTCTTTGTCGTCCTTTAGTTCTTTACCGCGGAACATGCAAATGACGGAAGCAACAACCACACCAATCAAACAAGCCGGGAACGTAATCATCAAAATGTCGCCCAAACCTAATTCAGCATGACCATTTTGAGCTAGCAAACCGATCATAGCAGCCGTAGCAGCAGAAATCGGGCAAGCTGTAATACCGATTTGACCGGCCACTGCGGCACCGGCCATGGCGCGTTCCGGACGAACATTGGCGTTATAAGACACTTCATAAATCACTGGGAGAATGGCGTAAACGGCGTTACCTGTACCAGCAAAGAAGGTCAAGAAAAAGCTCACAACCGGAGCAACCACAGCAACATACTTCGGGTTCTTGCGGATGATGCGAGCGGCGACACGAACAAGAATGTCAAGACCGCCAACGGCTTCCATACATGCAGCACACATACAGACCGAGAAGATGATTAACATCACGTCGATCGGAGGAGCGGTTGGGAATACACCAAAGCAGACGGCAAGAATCACCAAACCTAAGCCACCCCAGAAACCTAGAGCAACTCCACCGTAACGAACGCCAAGCAAAATGGCGCCGAATAGGATAACAAATTCAATTAAGGTAATCATAAAGTTTTATAGGTAGTCACACTGATTAAGCAATGTGCCGACCTATCTCCCAGTTAGCTATACAAATCACAAAGAGTCGTGATCGCCTAGACCAGGTAAGCCTTATGATTTACAATTTCACAAGGCCCTGCTGGACTATGCCAAACCGGAATTAAACAAAGTTTCAGATTCGGAAGAGAGTGAGCCTAACTGAAGCTTATGTTGTATGCATTTCGGCTTAGACATAAGGGGATTTCTAAAAATTCGTAATTCTGTTGATTTTATCGTCTAACGGTACTGCCTTCCTCGACCACCTAAGTCCCAATCCGTCGTTCAAGGCTTCGTGTATCAAAAACGGCGGATTTTTCGTGAGAAAATCCATCAACAAGGCGCAACTCTCCCTACCCATTCATAATGTGTTCAGAGAGGTCTACTTTTTTGGTTAGGTGGCTTGAGTTTTTCGTATTATCTGTCGTAATCGCGCTCCGTTATAAACCAACATATCGAAGAGTATTTCGTGAGTAGCTCGCACTATTCCTACGCAATGTAATTTTGTTTTACCCATACACCCTTCGATGAAGCCAAAAGCGTGCTCAACTCGACTTCGTGTTTTTGATTTTTCTCGATTATTAGCCTTTTGTTGCTCAGTCAAAGGACTATTGCGAAAGGCTTTTTCACAAATCATCGGAATCATACAACTGTCAATGATCGCGTCCTCTTGAGCTTTGCCAATATAACCAGCATCAGCATAGAGTCGACGACCTCGGTCTCGTTGTGAAATTAATGGGGTGATAACTTGCGAATCATGAACACTTGCTGATGTGACTACACAACCGACAACGAATTTATTTTCCGAATCGATACTGATGTGTCCTTTATAGCCAAAAAAATTTATGCCACGTTTCTTGGTCCAACGAGCATCAATATCTTTATGACGCCTTTTGTTGGGGTTTTCTTTCCAAAGCTCTTGACCTTGACCGACTTTAATCAGCCGATTTTCCTCTGACTTGTTATGTTGGCGAGGAACTTCATAAAAGGTCGAATCAATCACTCGATCTGATCTTTCTGGAAGAAGGCCCTGATCATCGAGTTGTTGAATCTGTTTATCCAATAGGGTTTTAAGTAACTGTGTTTTCGCAAAATAGTTGTCGTAGAGCCAAAGCGATTGATATGAAGGAACCTCATCAGGGTACTCAATGTCAAGCGCCGACTGGATAACGGCATCAGTGAGCATGGCATCATGAAATTGACGTTTGCTCATTCCTATACGATGCATCAACCATAAAGCTTTAAAGATGAACACAGGGTCAAAACTCGGTCGTCCTTTGGCTTGCCGTTGCTTAGTTTTAGTGCATTTTGTAACGCATGTTTCGATTTCTAATCGGTAAGCTTCAAAATTGATAATTTCGTGAAGACGAAGGTACTCATCGGTATTTTTCTTGTTTTGGAGTCTGTCGATGAAGCCTTTTACTCTTTGAGTTGAAAAAAGACTCGGCTGTGTGTGAGATTTACGATAAAATAGCGACATATTGAGGTTTGGGGTGGGTTGTTTGTAGTAATTCAATTACACCACATTCCTCAATATCCCTCCAATGAAAAAAAAAACTGGCTCGCAACGAGCTTTTTTAGGATTTTTTAGAAATCCCCATAAGCTTATTCTGACAGGGCCTTACGTTTGTTTACAGAACTATTAGCAAAGCTTAGTAAAGAGCATAACTATTATTAATGATAGAAATAAAACAGTCATTGTTCTTTCTTTTTAAGAAAAATCCCCCCCCTTTTTTTTGTTTCCATTAAATATGAGTTATTCTTACTTTCTAATTTGAAATCAATAAGATATCAATATTGATTCGTCATATAGAGTGGCTTTAACCAATGTCCAAACTCGAGACACTTAGGACGTATTTGTTCAGAGAACTGTTTAAGGCACAAAACAGCAATTTCCTCAAAATCATGTTGAAGGTTGGGTTTTCGAATTATTAAGTAGTAGGGGAGCGGTTCTAAAGACTGCTGCATTGGGCATAGGCGAATTTTGTCTTTGTTTTCGCTTGCAAGAAGTGTTGAGGGTCTTGTAATCGCCCAACCTAGGCCAGCGTTCAGCATTTCGACCATCACCGCATCAGATTCAACTTCATACCGATTAGGAGAATAGAGTGTGATCTGCTGCAGTATTCTCTCATTGAGTCTCCCGGCTCCCGAATTCTCAAGGCTTGTAATCATTGGTAGGATGAGTGTTTGTTGGCGATTTCTTTTGGTAGTGCCAGAATAGAAGGCTCTTGATAAATCAATTTGCGAATTAAACCCGGGTGCTCATAATAAGGGTCACAGACCAAAATAACATCTGCTTCGTGTTTGATGAGTTTATTGACTAAGAATTGGGAGTTTCCGCTAAGTTGGATAAATTGGGACAATTCTTTCTGATAATGGATTGCGATGGCAGGAGCAATAAAACGTCCTGTACTCTCCGTACAACCAAAGCGTAGAGAAGGTTTAATGTAATTGTCGTATTGAAGTTCTTGAATGATGTTTTCAATTTTCAAAAGATTTTTAATAATTTGATCTCTCAATAATGTTGCTTCTTTTGTTGGAGCAATAGGCAGATTCGTCGATCAAAAAGCGTTATACCTAACTCACTTTCCAGTTGTGCAATGGCTTTGGAGATAGCTGCTTGAGAAACTTCAAATGAGTGACCTACATTCGAAAAGCTCTTCATTTCGTAGAGTTTGAGAAAAATATCCCACCGAAAATCCAAATAGGTAAAACGACGATGCTTATGCATTTATACTCCAAATTGCTTTGCTCTTCAACGGTCTGGGACCTGCAAAACCACGATTGAGAGGAAAATAAAACTAATACCTAATAAGCGCATAAAGCTTGAATCTTCATCGAGTAAAAATATTCCCCAACAGGTGGCACCTAGCGGTTCAGCTAAGCATAACGTCGATGCAACAGATGGAGAAATATAACGGGTTCCCGCTGTTAGCAAGGTAAATGCTAACCCAGCTGTGAAGATGCCTAAACCAAGACAGACAAGAATTCCTCTCGGAGTCAATGTCCATTGAACGGGGAATATGAAGATGACGGGTAAAAGCATCAATGCAATGATGGATAGGACAAGCATAATTGAAGCTTCTGCTCCAATATTCTTAACCAGTTTGGGACTCACGCTGATGTAGGCGGCATAAGTTAAGCCGTCCAAAAGCAATAAAGCAATAAAAAAGAGTCGGTCAATATCCAGAGTTAATCCATTAATGCAAGCAATGCCTGAGATAGCTAAAAAAGTCGCCACATACCAATCCCAGTGAGGCGATTGTTTATAAAAAATTTTCCCGATAACAGCGGCCCATAATGGTGCGCTACCAATAGAAATAAGGGCTCCGGCAGACACGCCGATATAAAACATACCCGTAAAAAAACACAGCTGTCCAATTAATAAACAAATAGCACAAAAAAAAAGGGCTTTTATAGGGATGTTTTTAAAGTTGGTCGGTATTTTTTTTGTGAAGTAGCACCAAATCGCTAAAAAAAGAGCCCCAACAAGCATACGAGCTTCGGTAATAATAAAAGGGGTTGCTTCTTCTGGAGCAATGGCTTGTAAGGTGCCACTGATGCTAAAGCACAGGGCACTAATCAATACAAGCAAAAATCCTTTGAATGTTTTTGACATGGCTACTAACTCCCTTCAACTAAAAGTAGCGTAATGCTTTTTCAATCTCTGCTTTTAGTTTTTCAGGACTCTTTAAGGTTTTGATATCAAAAAGTTCATCACAGATCGCCTCTGGTAGAGCTTTCGCTTTACGAAAGACAGATTCAAGCGAAGAATTTGTCTTAGTGGCTTGATCCAGCAGGCTTTGAGTTTTTTCTTTCCCCATCAATGCTTCAACAATTACAGTAACCGCAAGGGACTTTTTCGCTAACTCTGTGCATTGTTCGTTATTGACGTCGATACCTTCGATACAACGCTGCGCAAAGCACATCATGGTACGGCTCAGAAGATCCGTGCTGTTGATGAAGCTTCGAATGGGGACAAAACTATTGTTCCCCCCTTCTAACCAACCACTCTTAAGTGCCAAATTTAAACCACTATGGTTAGCATCGACTTGATCAGCGGTATTAAAGACCATCTCCGCTATGACAGGGTTGAGCTTGCCTGGCATGATGGAAGAACCAGGGGCAACAGCCGGCAAGGTGATTTCTTGAAATCCCCCTCTGGGGCCACTGCACAATAAGCGTAGGTCACGTGCAATTTTCCAAACGAGGTTAGAAAGGGCTTGGATATGCGCGTGAGTAATCACCAGTTTGTCATTATTGCCGATGGCATCCACATAGTCATCGCAGTGGGAAAGTTTGTGAACGCAAAGCGAGGATAGTACTTTAGTGATGTCCGTTAAGTACTGTTCTGGTAGCTCTAAAGGACGCCCAATTTCATCTGCACCCAAAGAGACATTTTTCCAAGATGCTTGTTGAAAGCGAATATTTCTTTCAAGGCGTTCAATGCCCAGTAGATAGCCTTTAAATTGGCAATCTAAGGTCGTTGGAAAATGATCTTTCAGACCTAATCTTCCTAATTTATTGACGCCTTTAAACTTTTCGATTTGATGTTGTAATGTGTTTTTAAAGTAGTCGCATGCTTGAAGTATTTTTTCTAATTCTTGATAAACGACCATTTCAAATGCGCTATTGACCACACCATTCACAGACTGATGGCAATTAAGGTCCTCTAGGCGAATTTGACTGTCTGTGTCGAGGATGAGCCTATCGATGCTATGGCATAAAATATACTTGCTACCTGCGTAAATATTGGGCAAAATTACTTTTTTATCTTGATAATCAATATATTGTGAACATGTCGAGCAAATGCACTCCTTGGCCGATTCAGAAATGAAACCGTAAGTGGCATTATTTTTGGCAAAAGCAATCTTTATCCATAAGATTGCATCAATCAAGGAGTTGAAATCTTTGTATGACAGAGAGGAAATATTAAACATCTCTTGATCAAAGCTATTGTTTTTCATGCTCATCATGTGAATTCCTTTATGTCATTACTTAATTTGGCGCAAACTACCGTAGCGTCGAAACATTTCAACCATCGCTTCTCGATCGGTTAACTTTTGTAAATCAAATAGCTCGTTGGCGATATCTGCATCCAGTAAGTGGCTACGTAATGCGGCTTCTTTGCAGGAAATGCCTTCATTCCAAGCCTCATGAGCTATTTGCGTACCGATGGTATAACCAAATAAAGCGCTCACCATTGTTGCTAAAGAGGTGGACATCTCCGCATTTTCCTTCACTTTTTCTTCATTGACCTCAATGCCGTCAATACAATGGATGGCAAAAGTCTTAAAACCTTTATGGATGGCCTGAAGAATTTCCATAGATGCCATGAAGCAAGCGCCGTCCGTAATGGCTTCATCGCTGTCATTTTCATTTAAGGTAAGAGTGGCAATTTGATCAGCAATCATGGATTGTTGAGCAATTTGCATTACCATGGATGGAATAAAGGGGTAATTGCTCCACTCTAGATCAACATCACTACTGAAAACACTCGGCAGGATTAATTCATTAAAGCCACCTTGAGGACCTGAGGATAAAATCACCAAGTCATTACAGATGCGGGAAGCAGCAAAAGTTAATGCTTTGAGGTAACCGAGCAGAATCATGTGATGATCACAGTTTTGCATGGCATCAAAAGCTGCACTGTCTTTAATCACCTCGTCTTGCCATGTGGGCCAGTGAACAGAAAAACCAATAACACTGGATAGGTCATCCATAATGCGATCGCTGTAACCCGGCATTTGTCCCATTCCAGTACCAAGGACTGTTGAGCCGAGCACAACACTTTGAAAGTCAGATTGGAAGGATTTTAGCTTGAGGCGATTTCGGTGAATTAAATGTTGCCAACCACCAAAGACTTGTCCAAAGGTATTAGGAACGGCATCTTGAAGACAAGTTCGCCCCAAGCGAACAATATGGGCAAATTCTTTTGCTTTCCTTCCCAAAGCCTCTTCTAATAATTGACAACTTTCGAGAGCCTGCCCGATCTTTCGATAAAGAACTATAGACTGAACAGTAGGATAGACATCATTGGAAGATTGGCACATGTTGACGTGCGTATTGGGATGAATGCTATCGTACCCTTTGTGACCCGTGAGAATTTCATTGGCTCGATTGGCAATCACTTCATTCATGTTCATATTGGCTCCCGTTCCATGAGATCGCCAAATATTGATAGGGAATTGGTGACGCAATTTTTCAGTGATGATTTCATCGCATGCTTGAATAATGGCTTTAGCCTTATGTCGTTCTAAAGCACCAATCGATTCATTGGTGATGGCGCACGCTTTTTTGATTTCTGCAAGTGCGCGAATCACTTCAGGTAACTCATTGAAACTATGATCGGTAACATGATGGTTTTGCATACAACGAACCGTTTGAATGCCGTAATACACATCGTCGGGAATGTTCATTTGTCCTAATGCATCTTTTTCAACTCTCATGTGCTTCTCCGGGGAGCGATTATTTTTGATCATTATTAAGAGGAACTCTGTTTTTGAAAAGATGTATAACTATTTTTGATACAGCTTATTTCTATATTTCATATTGTTTACTGAGAGGTTAAAAAAAGCCCCATCCGAAGATAGGGCTAAAGTCTTTGCAGACAAGAGAAGTAATTGGGTTAACTATGCGATGAAAGCATTAACAGCCTTTTCAAGTTCAGCTTTGGCTTTGTTAACGGCTGCTTCACGTTGTTGCAATTCAATTTCATCTCGGTCAAGATCACTTTGACGTTGAGCTAATTGACGTGAGACTTCTTCTGGTGCCGTTCCACCGATACACTTCTTAGCGTAAGCAATCTTAATCGGATCCAATGCCGCACGAACTTCTTCATCGGTCATGCTAGTCGTACGACCGAAAAGCTTCATGAAGATGGGGTTAACCACATCGGTGCCGATTTCATCGGCTTTTTTGTTATGTTCAATCATGTAGGCCACAACGTCAGCGACGATGTCATGTGCCATACGGAAGCTAATATTGTCATGTCGCACTAGGTAGTTAGCCAATTCTGTAACCGTACAGAAGTTGCCTCGAGCTGTCTCAAGCATACGGTCCTTCTTAACGCTGATCCCCTTGATACTCACTTCCATCAATTCGCACATCACCCTCATTTCCTCAATGCCAGGGAAGAGGTAATTGGCGGCTTCACCGCACATATCTTCGCAGTGAGAGTAGATCACGTTCTTCATGACGTTAAGTGCACTGATAAAGCACCCTTCAACGTGTGCAGCTTTGGCCTTGATATGCTCCAATACCCAGGGATTTTTCTTCTGGGGCATGATGGAAGAGCAAACGGCACAGCTATCAGAAACTTCAATGTAGCCATAGTCAGGCGTAGCCCAAACATACAAGTCTTGGCAGAAGCGGCTAATGGTATTGGCCGAAATGGATAGATTCGCCAAAATATCCGTGGCAAAATCGCGAGAAGCGACACAATCAATGGAGTTATCAATAGGTTTATTAAAACCCAATAAGTCTGAGGTGTATTGACGGTCAATATCCCAAGTTGTCGAGCCCATCGAGCCACCACCTAACGGACAGACATTTAAGCCTTCAAAAATATGGGCGATTCGACGATAATCACGTTCCATTGCACTCAAAATGGCAGAGCAGTAATGAGCAAAGGTAATCGGTTCGGAAGGTTGCATGTGGGTGTAACCGGCAAAAACGGCATCCTTATTGGCCGCAGCAACATCGATAATGGCTTGGCGCATGCGGTTATAGACGTGGCAAATGTCAAAGTAGGCTTGACGTACTGCCAAACGGGCGCACGTGGCGTAAAGGTCATTACGAGAACGAGCCGTGTGTTGTTGTCCACCGATTTCAATACCCACCTCTTCGATTAAATGGGCTTCAAGATTAAAGTAGAAGTCTTCACGGCCCGGATCAACGGGAAACGTAGGAGCCGAACCCATAGCTGCCATTTCGGCATTGCAACGCAAGATGGCTGCTGCCACTTCTTTTTTGACAATGCCTTGTTTGGCCAACATTAAAACGTGGGCTTTATTGCAATCAAGAAAAGCCTGGTAACGGTATTTGATATCGTTGCGGATACCTGGCTCAATCAAATACTTAACAACCAACGGATCCGGAGCCGTCTTAATCTTACCGCGGTGAATTTTTTCAGCCATGAATTCTCTCCTTTCAGTACTATGACAAGGCAAATGAAGATTGAATTGCCTTTTGTTGAGAGAATTATTAAGAATAACTGTCCTATTCGTTACCGATATAAGTAATTTTAATAATCAGAGGTTATTCTCGGTAATAATCCAGAGTTCTTAGTCGAAATGGATCTGACCTTGGGTCCATGGAATAAGTTGATGAATTTCCGGTACCGCTTTTTGCTTCAATGCTTTTTGAGTAATGGTTTTCAATTCATCCACAAACACTCGGGGTGTTTCTTTCTTCCAGACAATGTAGACCTTACGGCTTGTGCATGGTGTAGGGGCGGGGACTAAAGCGATTTTATCCATGATGTTTTGTGCCAATAATGCCGTAATGGATTGTGTGAGACACCAGCCCATACCGGCTGCCACTAAAGCAAAAACCACTTGATTATCGTCAACGGAGAATCGCTTGGGGAGATTTAAGTTGGCATGGCGAAGAATACGTTCACCTTGGGCACCGGAACCCGTGTTGCTCGTGTAATGAACCATAGGAAGACCGCAAAAATTCAAATTTTCCCAAGTCCAAGTTTTGTGTTGAGTTTGAATCTCTTTCGGCATCATGACCACGTGAGGTTCGGTGTAGAGAAGTTCTCGCTCAAGATTTTCAGCATCAAAGTGTTGGCCCGTGGCAATGATGCAGTCAACGCGATCTTTTAAAAGTTCTTGATATAAATGGTCGGAAGTTCCGCTTCGTAGCTCAACATAACGCCCCTGATTAACCAAGCCGGAGATCAGTTCCGGCCCCACGCACCGGCCGATGGATTCAATGACACCAATACAAACCGAAGTTTGTATGTAGTTTTTAGTATGAATAGCATCCAAAGTGGTTGCGAACTCACCGATTTGGTGAAGTATTTGATCTCTCAGAACTAAAGCTTCTTGCGTGGGGACTAAAGGGCGATAAGAGCGGTCAAAAAGGTCGAATTTCAGTTGTTTTTCTAAGTTGGCGATGCATTGGCTTACTGCAGACTGGGTGATTCCTAATTGCTTTGCGGCCTCGGTAAAGCTTCGATAGACACAAACCGCATAAAAGATTTTTGCACTTTGATTAAAAAAGATCGCATTTAAGGAATTGTCTTGATTATTAGAGGCCATGCCGGGATTTCCTTGGGAGTTAAACGACCGACAAGCGTTAGATCTCGCCGGTCGCTTTTCAATAAAACTGTTGAAGCAATTAATATCTATAGTTTTAGCAAAGAAATCTCTTGTTGACTACTGGACTTTTTCCTCAACCGCTTTCTCAAGTTTTCCTTTAGCTTGTAAGAGGTCGAGTTTGCGTTGGTTGTTTTCTTCAATATCACGGTCAAGATGCTTTTGGCGACGTGAAAGTTGACGCAAAACCTCTTCCGGAGCTGTTCCTCCAATGACAGTTTTTGAATAGGCATTAAGTTTGGGATCCAGTGCCTTTTGAATATCTTCATTGGTCATACAAGTGGTCTTGTTAAAGAGTTGCATAAAGATATCGTTGACGACATCCGTACCGATTTCATTGGCTTTTTTATCATGAGTGATCATGTAGTCAACAACCAAAGCTACAATCTCGTGAGCGGCCCGGAACGAGATATGATCATGTCGAACAAGATAGTTTGCTAACTCCGTTACAGTGCAGAAGTTACCCGTTGCAGTCTTTAACATCCTCTCTTTATGTAACGTAATACCCGAAACCGTTTTATTGAGTAATTCCAAGCAGGCTTGAGTTTCTGTCAAGGCCGTCCACAGGAAGTATGTCCCTTCACCATTGACGTCTTGATTGTGGGTATAGGGTGTATTTTTCATGGCATTGATGCAAGAAATGAAAAATCCTTCGATATGCGCGCATTTCCCCTTGATGTGCTCAAGTGTCCAAGGGTTCTTCTTTTGGGGCATGATGGAAGAACACACAGCATCACAGTCAGCCACTTCAACATAACCGTAATCCGGCGTTGCCCAAATATACAAGTCAAAACAGAAACGGCTAAAGGTGTTACATGCCAGTGATAGGGCCGCAAGCAATTCTCCAGCATAGTCACGGCTTGCAACGCAATCGATAGAATTATCAAGCGGTTCATCAAAGCCCAATAACTCAGCAGTCATTTCTCGATCAATATTAAAGGTGGTCGATCCCATGGAACCACCGCCTAAAGGGCAAAGGTTAAGGGATTGATACACGGCACTAATGCGACGATAGTCGCGCTCTAGTGCAGCAAGAACCCCCGAGCAGTAGTGAGCAAAGGTAATTGGTTCTGAGGGTTGAAGATGTGTATAGCCCGACATGACTGCGTCAGTATTATTTTTTGCGATCGTAATCACCGTTTGGCGCATTTGGTTGAATAAATCACAAATCTTTAAGTAATAGTTGCGAGTCGATAGACGGGTGATGGTTGCCAATAAGTCGTTGCGAGAGCGTGCTGTATGCTGCTGACCACCGATTTCTAGCCCTGTCTTTTCAATAAGATAATGTTCCAGATTAAAGTAAGTATCTTCACGGCTGGGATCAACCGTAAAACTGGGCCTTTGTCCCATCTTTGCCATTTCATCCGTGACTTTCAAAATCGATTTGGCTACTTCATCTGCGATGATACCTTGTTTGGCAAGCATTAAAACATGGGCTTTATTAATATCTAAATAGCACTGATAGGCATGATCCATATCGCTATTGATACCCGGTTGAATAATCCAACGAACCACTTCACCGGAAGGAGGTTCTTTAATTTTGCCGCGGCGATTTTCAATGTTAAGCATAAGAAGTTCCTTTTTAACAAAAAGTAAAAGAGGATGAAAAACTTTCAACTTTCATTATGGGACCAAGTCTATGTAAGGCATACCTTTATAACTATTTCTTGTACATCATAATTAATTCGATTAATACCTATGCCTCTTTGAATGGAATCAACTTAAAGTGCAACCTACATTAATAGGCCTAAGTGAAAAAAGGAGTGAACATGTGGGTCGGTGTTTTATACGGTTTAAGTGCTTGCGCTTTATGGGGCATTGTTTATCTTATGCCCTTACTGCTACCTAGCTATGATTCTGTTTACTTAGCAATTGCTCGGGCCTTCATTATGGGAGCGGTATCGATGGGTATTTTGGTAACAATGCGCTCCCAGTTCAAAGTTCTTACTCGTCAGGACTGGGTGTTTGCGACCATTTTGACGCTCGTCGGTAATCTCATTCAGTGTTGGTTTCTCATGATGTCTGTGGCATATGCCGGTGTCGCTGTGGCTGGTATATGTTTCGGAGGTGTGCCGGTACTGGTGGCTTTAATTTCTAACGAAAGAGATCGGCGTGCAGGTAAGGCCTATGTGAACCTGAAAAAATTAGCATTGCCATTAACTTGCATTATGGTTGGATTCATTGCGATCAATGCAACGGAGCTAGAGGTCTTTCTTAACCAGGGCAATACATCTTCTTCCACCTTTTTCTTTGGACTGGCTTGTGGGTTAATCTCAACGGCAATGTGGACTTGGTATCCTATTCGCAATGCAGATTGGTTATTAGCGCATCCTACCGTTAATCCCGCTATATGGACTTGTGCGCAATCCGTGGTGTTATTTCCTATTGCGGGACTACTCTATGTTGCAGTCTGGGCATTGGATAATAATATGACAGAGATTTTAGGTCCTGCACCATTGAAGTTCTTCTTACTAATGCTTGTTGCTGGCTTTGCTTGTGCGTGGTTAGCAACGACTTTGTGGAATGCTTGTAGTGCTCGATTACCTACCGCATTAGTCGGACAACTATTAGTGTTTGAGACAATCTTTTCTGTTGTGTATGGTCAAATTTGGCGCATGGAATGGCCGACTGTCACTTTATGTTGGGGGTTTGGACTTTTATTATTTGGTATTTCTTTGTCGTTAAGAATATTTAACCAACTCAAAAATTAAGCGTTTTTCTTTTTTGGAATCTGGTATTCACGGGAAGATATCAAGGTGATTTGTTTGGAAAAATTTATGTAAAAAAATCCCGATGTCTATGGGATCTTGGCATCGGGAAAATACAGGTAAAAGGATCGATGTTGAAAATCGACATGGGTTGGTTGACCCACAAATTCATTATGACTAATCTTTTTTTTTAAGTGAACTAATATTCAAATTTTTTGATGTTATCTATTAAAAAAACTTATATTGGTCAATGTGATAGCATATAAAGGAGGGGTTAGCTATTGATTACTTCAATGGACTTACCCATTAATGGGTTGACTTTACTAATTTGAGGTATCACGGTCTCGGTGAGGGATTTTTTGATCATTTCGGTGAGTTCTTGAGCTAAGCTAGCAAAGGCTGGGTTGTGATAGAGCAAGAAAGCATGTCTTTCACAGTGCATGTTTTGAACATAGTGAATGTTTACAGCATGCAGAAAATCTTTCGCAAGCCACAAACCTAAGACAGGCATAATGGTCCAACCTGCATTTTGAGCAATTAGGCTTAATACCATTAGATCGGTTCCAGCCTCTATGCGTCGAGAGGAATGGAGATTAAATTGCCGGAACACACGTTCAGCTTGAACAGCATCGAGACTTTTATCATTAAATCGAATGATCGGCAGCTGCTGACATAATTCGCGTAGATCGCTAAGGTGTTTATAAGGACCTTTGTAAGATTTAGGCGTGATAACAAGATAGTCTTCTCGATGCAAGGGAATGCAATTAATGTCTTTAACGGTATTAAGGGGATCTGTTGCAATAATCATGTCCACTTTGTTGTTGAGCAACATTTTGCACACGCTAGGTGTTTGTCCGTTGTATACCGAGAGGTAATTCACCTTCGGAAGGAGATCCTGAATGAAGTACGGGACACAACACCCACTAAGGGAGTATGAGCAGGCCAGTTTTAAATCGAGTTTTTTGCCTTTTGTTGCTTCCAAAATCTCGGCGGCCAGCCCGTCAAGGGAGTCAAAAATACTATTGGCTCGGTTCATCAAAACGCGACCAGGTGCTGTTAATGCCAAGGGGCGTGTTGTTCGATCGAACAGCTCAACTTGAAGATTCTGTTCCAATCGTTGAATGGCTGAAGAAATAGCGGGCTGGGTAATGTTGAGTAGTTTAGCTGCGCCAGACATACTGCGACATTGACTAACGGCTAGGAAAACTCTTAAAGCAGGTAGGTCAAGTTCTTCCTTAATCATAGTAGCCCTCGTGAGATGCTATCCATTCCATTTATCGAAGCTTTAATTCTAATTGAAATCTTAATAGAAATACGTTTTGATCTTTAATGTAGATTTATATCGAAAATGCATACTAAGTTTGAATTTAAGTTATGAAGTTAGATGAGTTTTTTTCATGGCGCCACAATGTAGCATCAGGTTAACTTGTCAAAGGAAGAGAAAATGGCAATCCATCGCGGAAAAATGAAAAAAGCTCCAGCAAAGGAAGTAGTTGATTATCTTATTCGTCCCGCCATTGAAACGGATGTGCAAAGATCGTATCAAACACTTCTCGATATTAATAAGGCTCATGTTTTAATGCTTTATAAACAAGGCCATATTAAACAACAAGTCGCCTCTGACATTTTGAAAGTTACGCAAGAAATTGCAGCTATGCAAGAGCATCCAGAATTTGAGATTATTCCAGATGTTGAAGATTTGTTTTTTAATTTTGAGCGATATTTAATTGAAAAAACTTCGATAGAAGTTGGGGGACAGCAACATACCGCTCGATCCAGAAATGATATGTTTGCAACGGAGGTACGGTACGATACTCGTCGTTACTTCCTTATGGTTTGTGATCACTTTAATCAATTAAGAGCCGATCTTTTGGCACTTGCCCGTGCAAACATCAATACAGTGATGTCTGGCTACACTCATCTGCAGCCATCAGAGCCGATCACTCTTGCGCATTACTTTTCAGCTGTTTTAAATGCACTCGAGCGCGACTATGGACGATTGAGTCATGTTTGGAACACCATGAATTTATGCCCGCTTGGAGGTGGTTCTATGGGTTCCACCACATTTAACATAGATCGTGACTATACGGCAAAGCTTCTCGGGTTTGATGCTCCTCTGAATAACTCTTTGGACTGTGTTGCAGGACGAGACTTTGCTTTAGAAATTACCGCAGCCATGTCCATTGCCGCTTTAACATTAAGCCGAGTGGCGATGGACCTTACCATTTGGGCTACACCGGAATATGGTTATATCGAATTGGATGATTCTGTTTCAGGTTGTTCATCCATCATGCCTCAGAAGAAAAATCCCATTACACTTGAACACGTTAGAGCAAAGTCTGCGCATTTGGAGGCTTTCTACGTCTCACTTTGCACAGGTATGAAGAATGTTCCATATATGCATTGCCGTGATATTAGTACTGAGTCGATGCGCTATTTCTGGACGGCCATGACGGAGTTTATTCATGATACGGATTTACTTAAAGTGTCGTTGCGTAATGTGAAGATTAATAAAGATCGGATGCTATCGACAGCTCGCAAAAATTTCTGTACGGTGACTGAGTTAGCTAATTATCTGGTTCGTATCGATAAAATTTCTTTCAGAGAAGCACATGTCATTGTTGCTGAAATTGTGGGCTATCTAAATGAAAAGAACTTGCTTGCGGATCAGATCTCTTTGGAAGAAATCAATCATTTCTGCCAAAAACTCTATGGGTTTACTTCTAAGCTCACAACAGAGGATGTCGTTTCAGCTTTAGATCCTGTAAAAAATGCTCAATCGAAGGTCTCTGTAGGGGGAACTGCTACCTCAGAGGTCGCGCGTCAATTGGATTGCTTAGAAGAGCAACTAAGGGATGATGAACAACTTCGTCAAGCCCGCCTACAGCAAATTGATCAAGCTAAATTACATTTAGAAGAGGAAGTCAATTCGATGCTTTATTGATGGTTCAGTTGGGGAGCGGTGAAAACCATCGTTTCCCCTGAGTTTTTGTGGATGTATTTTTGTTCGGGATATACTGAAAGATGTGAAGATTTTTACGTTGGAAAGTCTATGACTTCAAGACCATTGCATCATTTTCTTACTCATCAAGCTCTTTGTTTTTTGGCTTTATGTCAAACGAAGAGTTTTACGAAAGCAGCTGATTTACTAGGGACTTCTCAATCGTCAATTTCCAGGGCTATTAGTGAGTTAGAGGATGCTCTGGGAGGGGTTGTCTTGGTAGATAGGCAAATTCGACCCATTCGAATGACTCAGGTAGGTTTTGAGTTAGAACGTTCTTTGCATCAGTACAAAGGCCAATTGGATCAAACCTTATACGATATAAAGCAAAATCATTTTTTGCATATGCCTCTGCATGTGGGGGTCGTTGAAAGTATGGCTGAGCTTCTAACTCAGCCTATTTTAGCTGGTTTAAAAAATACCTACTCAAATGCCTTGGTTTTAACTGCGGTAAGTAATAGACTATTGAATTTATTAGATGAAGGTAGAGTTGATTTCATTATTAGTTCAAATTCCTTCAGTCACCGAAATGATTTAGAGCG
>OGDP01001166.1_pt1 | contig 18514 bp, 20 predicted proteins | sample 1570441 | NCBI WGS metagenome assembly OGDP01 (sample SAMEA2581961, study PRJEB24529) | metagenome | biome: Human gut stool | place: China | collected 2011
TGATTGTCGCATGAATTAGCTGGAATGGAAAGACGGTGGGTTATTCAGCGCTTACCTTTCCTTGCGCTACTAACGTGCAAACAGCCTGCGAAGCAGGCAATAGAGCGTGTAATCCCGAGTTTGCGAGTGAGCGGGTGGCCAACGAACTTCGCAGGCAGCAGAGCGTGCAGCGCGAGTTTGCCAGTGGGCGGGTGGCCAGGTTGAGCGGACTCATAGTACGAAAAAAGACCATAGACACTATCTGATAAATAATGTGTCTATGGTCTTTGTGACTTTCGTGTTTAGTTTATTCCGAGCTGTCGCTGGAACTGCTCAAAGAACTCGTTGAATGCCGCGGCGTTTGCCGGGTCTTTCATTAAGTTTGTGATGGTGAGTACATAGAAGAACTCGCCGATGCCGAGAAGAACGGCGATAACGCCGAGGATGATTCCGGCTGCTGCGGTGCCTCTGAAGGGCTGGCCTTTTTTGGAGATGATGGCGAAGCAGACCGCCCCGACGCCGCAGATGATAGCGACCGGGAAGGCGAAGCAGCAGAGCGTTAAGAGAGCGAAGATCCCGCTGATCAGGGAGATCGTCGCGAAGGAGTTCTTTTCGCGTCTCGGGCGCTGCGGCTGGTTCTGCCAGTAGGGCGGCTGTCCGTTATTGTACTGATTTTGCCAATACGGCGGCTGCCCGTTCTGCGGTGGGAACTGTCCGCTGTTCTGCTGATTCTGCCAGTATGGATTCTGTCCAGGATTCTGAGGCGGGATCTGTCCGTCATTCTGTGGATTCTGCCAGTATGGATCCTGTCCGTTATTCTGAGGCGGGATCGGCTGTCCGTTCTGTGGATTCTGATCTGCAGCCTGTGTTTCCTGGTTCATATCTTTATATTCAGATGAATTCTGATCTTCGTAATCTGTCATGAAAATTCCTCCTGTTGTAATTCTGCGGCGCTGCCGCCAAAATGCTCATAGCACTGTTCCCTGATAAAAAAGGCTGGTCAGCTCCTCAATGTTTAAGAAAAATAATACGGAACAGTTATCGTATAGTTTAACATGAAACGCCGTCCATGTCCACATTTAAGTTGCATAAGAGCATGGATTGAATTATAATGGAGAATGACATCTCCGGCGGCTTTATGCTTTCCGGGGTAGAACTAGAAGGAGAAAGAACATGGACATTTTAGGCGTACTGACTGCGGAATTGGGAGTGAAAATGAGCCAGGTCGAGGCGGCTGTGAAGCTCATTGACGAGGGAAACACGATTCCGTTTATTGCCAGATACCGGAAGGAAGTAACCGGTTCCTTAAACGATGAGGTATTAAGAAACCTGGATGAACGATTAAAATATCTGAGAGGTCTTGAAGACCGCAAGACTCAGATTCTCGCATCGATCGAGGATCAGGGAAAACTGACGGCTGATTTAAAGAAGAAGATCGAGGAAGCCGAGACTATGGTGGCGGTGGAGGACTTATACCTGCCGTTCCGCCCGAAGAGAAAGACAAGAGCCAGCATGGCGAAGGAGAGAGGCCTGGAGCCGCTGGCCGATACGATCCTGCTGCAGGTGACAAAAGAACCGATTGAAACATTGGCTGCCCAGTATGTCTCCGAGGAAAAAGGCGTTGCAGACGCGAAAGCGGCCATTGACGGCGCAAAGGATATCCTTGCGGAGCGCATCTCCGAGGTGGCAAAATACCGTGCATACATCCGCAATGTGACAAAAGAGGAAGGTTCTATCGTCTCCGCGGCGAAGGACGAGAAGACAGAGTCTGTTTACGAGATGTACTATCATCACGAGGAGCTTGTAAGAAAGTGCGCTGGACACAGGATTCTCGCCTTAAACCGCGGTGAGAAGGAAAAGATCCTGACTGTAAAGATCGCGGCTCCGGAGGAGAAGATCTTACGCTACTTAAATAAGATGGTCATCACAAGAGAGAACCCGGTGACAACTCCGGTCTTACAGGAAGTGATCGCAGACAGCTACAACCGTCTCATCGCCCCGGCAATTGAGCGTGAGGTGAGAAATCTCATGACCGAGAAGGCGGAGGACGGTGCCATCAAGATCTTCGGAAAGAACTTAGAGCAGCTTCTCATGCAGCCTCCGATCGCAGGCCGCGTGGTATTGGGATGGGATCCGGCGTTCCGTACCGGCTGTAAGTTAGCAGTCGTTGACGCCACAGGAAAAGTCCTGGATACCGTGGTCATCTACCCGACCGCACCGCAGAACAAGGTGGAGGACGCGAAGAAGACCTTAAAAAAGCTCATCGAGAAATACAAGATCTCCCTGATCTCCGTCGGAAATGGAACGGCTTCCAGAGAGTCCGAGCAGATCATCGCGGAGTTTATCAAGGAGATCCCGGAACACGTCCAGTACGTGATCGTAAATGAGGCAGGAGCTTCCGTATATTCTGCCAGCAAGCTTGCCACAGAGGAATTCCCGAAATTCGACGTGGGACAGAGAAGTGCCGTCTCCATCGCACGACGTCTCCAGGACCCGCTTGCGGAGCTTGTAAAGATCGATCCGAAGTCCATCGGTGTCGGCCAGTATCAGCATGATATGAACCAGAAACATCTGAGCGAGGCTCTTGGAAACGTTGTTGAAGACTGCGTAAATAAGGTGGGTGTCGACTTAAATACGGCGTCCGCATCTCTTTTAGAGTATATTTCCGGTATCTCCAAGGTGATTGCGAAGAACATCGTCGCATACCGTGAGGAGAACGGCGCGTTTACGAACCGCCGCCAGCTCTTAAAGGTCGCAAAGCTTGGCCCGAAGGCATTTGAGCAGTGTGCCGGATTTATGAGAATCGCAGGCGGGGATAATCCGCTTGACGGAACCTCCGTACATCCGGAGTCTTATAAGGCAGCGCTGGAGTTATTAAAGCGTGCAAAGATTGAACCGGAGGAGATCGCGAAGGGCGGCGCGGCCGGAATCAGCAAAAAGATCACAGATTACAAGAAACTTTCCGAGGAGCTTGAAGTCGGTGAGGAGACCTTAAAGGATATCGTAAAAGAGCTGGAAAAACCGGCCCGCGACCCGCGTGAGGAGATGCAGAAGCCGGTCTTAAGAACGGATGTCCTTGATATGAAGGACTTAAAGCCGGGAATGATCTTAAAGGGAACCGTCAGAAATGTCATCGATTTTGGCGCTTTCGTAGATATCGGTGTCCATCAGGACGGTCTGGTGCATATTTCCCAGATGTCCAGGAAGTATATCAAGCACCCGCTCGAGGCGGTCAGCGTTGGGAATATCGTTGAGGTGAAGGTTCTCGGAGTGGATATGTCGAAGAAGAGGATTTCCTTATCTATGATATTGGACGAGGAATAAATTCTAAACTATCGATACGAAGGAACGTTTAGTTGACGGAAAAGTCATAAAATCCCTGTGGCAGGAAGAAGCTGATTTCAGCGTAGGAATGCCAGAGATATAAGGCTTTTAAGGAGACGAACCAGATAAAAAAGGAATACACGGGCCAGACGGTGAATATTCCGGCGAGCCGAAGAAATGGAGGAGTCAGTCATGAAGTATAATTTTGATGAAGTGATCGACCGTAAGGGAACCCATGCAGTGAAGGTTGAGCGCCTGCCGAAGGGAGCGGACAAGGATTCGATCTCCCTCTGGATCGCGGATATGGACTTTGCCTGCGCAGAACCGATCTTAAAGGCTCTCCATGAGCGGATCGACCGGAAGATCTTCGGCTATACCATGTACGAGGCAGACGAGTGCATGGACGCGGTGACAGGCTGGATGAAAAAGCGCTACGGCTGGGAGGAGAGCAGGGAGAATCTGTTCTTCTGTCCGGGCGTTGTGGCGGCCTATGCAGCGCTCATCAACCTCCTCACGGAACCGGGGGACGGGATCGTTCTCCAGCGGCCGATCTATTATCCGTTTACAAATAAGGCCAACAGCAATGGCCGCATTCCTGTGGACAACGCCTTGATCTATGAGAACGGCGCTTACCGGATCGACTTTGAAGATCTCGATCGAAAGATGGCGGACCCGGCAAACAAGGTTCTCGTGGTGTGCAGCCCGCATAACCCGACAGGCCGTGTCTGGACGGAGGACGAGCTTAAAAAGACGGTTGAGATCTGTAAAAAGTACGACAAATGGATCATCTGCGATGAGATCCACTGCGACCTGATCCGCCGTGGTGTGGCATTCATACCGATCATGAATGTCGCTCCGGAGTATGCGGACCGGATCGGTGTCTGCACGGCGCCGAGCAAGACCTTCAACCTTGCCGGAATGAAGACCTCCAACATCGTGATCCACAATAAGGAACTTCAGAAAAAGTGGAAAGACTATGTGAATGGCAGCCTGTCCATGGATGGCGCTTCCGCTCTGGGTATGACGGCGATGATCGCGGCCTACACAGAGGGGGAAGAGTGGCTGGAGCAGCTGAAGGACTATCTGGATGGAAACTTCGCGTATATCGACGAATATTTAAAGAAATACCTTCCGAAGGCCCATCTCGTCAAGGCGGAGGGAACCTACCTCGCGTGGCTTGATCTCAACGGATACGTTGACCGGGATGAGAAAAAACTGGAAGAACTGATGCAGAAGAAAGCAAAGGTCGCTCTGGATGAGGGATATATCTTCGGTGAGGAGGGACGCGGATTTGAGCGTATCAACGTCGCTTCCCCGCGCAGCGTCATCGAGGAGTGTATGAACCGGATCCGGACGGCATTTGAAGAGGAAAAACTGGTATGAAAATTCAGGTAAAAATGACAGCGAGAGATATTTTTGATTTCTCCATGTACAGCGCGTATTCGGGATTTGCCGGGATCTTTACATTCGTGTTCCTGATCCTGGTCATCGGGATCCTCGGATACGCATGGAGCTCAGTGGCAGTGATGCAGAGAGTCATGCTTTTGGGCTGTATCATCCTTTTTGTGTTTGTCCAGCCGATCATGATCTGGATGAAGGCAAAGGCGCATGCGAAAACGACCGGATACTCAACGCCGATCAATCTTGACGTTTCGGATGAGCAGATCGGGGTTGAACAGGCCGGTGTGACCGGAGAATTGAAATGGGATCAGATCTGGAAAGTCGTTCGGATCCCGAACATGTATATTATCAAGGTCGGACCGACAAACGGATATCTTGTGCCATTCCGGTCCATTGAAGGGAGAAAACAGGAGTTTGTCGATTTCTGTAAGCGGAATCTTCCGCCGAAGAAGACGAAAGGATTAAAGGCATGATAAAAGAAACAAACGCACCGGAGGAGACCTTCGCCTTTGGAAAAATGCTTGGGGGACAGGCAAAGCCAGGCGAAGTGATCTGCCTGAACGGCGATCTCGGCGTCGGAAAAACAGTTTTTACGAAGGGCTTTGCTGAGGGACTCGGGATCACGGAGCCGGTAAACAGTCCTACCTTCACGATCGTCCAGCAGTATGACAGCGGAAGAATGCCGTTGTACCATTTTGATGTGTACCGGATCGGTGACATCAGCGAGATGGATGAAGTCGGATATGAAGACTGCTTTTACGGGGAAGGCGTGACGCTCATTGAGTGGTCCAATATGATCGAGGAGATCCTGCCGGAGCATGTGAAGACTGTCACCATCGAGAAGAACCTGGAAAAGGGCTTCGATTACAGAAAGATCACGGTGGAGGAAAAATAGATGCGGATTTTAGGAATTGAAAGTTCCTCACTGGTGGCATCGGCGGCCATCTATGAGGACGGGATCACGATGGCGGAATATACGGTGGATTTTAAGATGACCCATTCGCAGACCCTGCTGCCGATGATCGATGAGATGGTAAAACTTGTGGGGATCGATCTGAATACGATCGACGCCATCGCAGTATCCGGCGGTCCGGGATCCTTTACGGGCCTCAGAATCGGGTCTGCGACGGCGAAGGGACTTGGACTGGCATTAAATAAACCGTTGATCCATGTTCCGACACTTGACGCGACGGCATACAACCTGTTTGGCGCTTCCGGCCTGATCTGCCCGATTATGGACGCCAGAAGAAATCAGGTCTACACGGGAATCTACCGCTTTGAGAGAGAGTTTGAGACTGTGATAGATCAGGATGCCATGGATATGGGCGAGCTGATCGAAAAACTGAACGCGATGGGCGAGCGCGTGATCTTCTTAGGTGACGGTGTGCCGGTCTACGAGAAGCAGATCGCGGAGAAAATGACCGTGCCCTACGATCTTGCCCCAGCCCATGTAAACCGACAGAGAGCCGCTTCTGTGGCCGCTCTCGGTGCTGTCTACTTTGCGGAAGGAAAGACGGAGACCGCCATGGAGCATAAGCCGGACTATCTGAGAAAGTCCCAGGCGGAGCGGGAGCGCGAGGAGAGAGAAGAGAAGGAAAAGAACGCCTGATATTTCGCAAAAATAATAAAAATCATATACAGAGAAATCAATAAATAAAAAGTGGGATTGCTGTCCGGCGAGCAAAGCGTCGGTGAGTAGTCCCACTTTTTAACTGTCATGGAATTCTGAAAATTTCCCCAGCAAGAAATGGGGTATATAGGGGAATATGATGTCATTCGTTATTTGAATTTTCAAGAAAGTCCACCGCCCTCGATCTTGCCGAGATAGTCATTTTTCGCTTTTACGAATTTCAGAACGTCCACAGCTATTCCTCCAGATCAAATACAAAATCACAGCATTTACCGTCCTGCATCAGAGTTCTTGTTCTTGTCATTTTGATCTTGGAATTCATGCCTTTATAAAACGGTTCATCGCGTCCGCAGGATAAGACAGCTCCGAGATCCTTCATCCCGATACGTTCATACATGGCAACATACTGACATTCCAGAACGTCTTCACAAAGATGTTTTTTTCCGTCTCCGCTCCATGCAAGGTTTAAGGCACCGTTCGATGACCAGGGTTCCATCTGCATACGGATTGCCTGCAGGTCATTTCTTCCGAAGAGCTCCGCATATTCCTGACCTTCTTTAAAGGCGATGTCGAAGATGACTTTTTTTACGATCTCATATGTTTTTTCATGTCCGAGTTCCTTTTCAAACGCGTCGATAAATGGCTTGACCATAAGCGCTTCAATTTCTCTTCTCAAAATGATCGGTACATCGTAAATTGTCTTCATGTGGTTTCCTCCTTCATGTGTACAAAGTCCCGGCTGCTACAGACCGGTAAGAAAATTGATTCTTTTTATAAAAAAGCAGCAGTCCGACCACGGATTGGCTGAACTGCTGCGTCTTTCAGAAGTTATTTCTGTTCGCCCTCGTTTTTCTTTCTCTCTGCAAGTCCATTCAGGTAATAGAGAGTTGCCCAGCATGCATCGTGTGCGGCGGTCTGGTAGCTCAGAGTATCTGGATAGATCTCCACGAAATCCATGCCCTTTGCACCTGCGAGTCCGGCCTCGTGAAGCATCATGCACAATTCATAAGATGTTAATCCGCACATATCCTGCGGTCCCTGCGGCATGCTTGCTGCGTCAAGACAGTCAGCGCAAACAGTGATATACATCAGATCAGTATCTTTTGATGCAATCTCGATTGCTTTACGGATGGACTCTTTCCAGCCATTCTCTTTAATTTCTCTTGCAAGAATGACAGTTGCACCGTATTTCTTTGCGTTTGCGAATTCTTCCTTATGGTTACGCGGACCACGGATACCGATATGGACAATCTTTGTGGAGTCCATGTTTGGATCGTTGTAAAGCTGATAGAATGGAGAGCATCTGGAGTATTCATCGTCGCCGAAGATGGAGTAGTTGTCGAGATGAGCGTCAATGTGGAGAACGCCGACCCGCTTTGGATGACGTTTTGCAATCTCGCTGATGATCGGATAGGCAATTCCATGGTCTCCACCGAAGGTGATCGGGAGTGCGTGGGCATCTTCAATCTGGCCGATCCTCTCTCTGATCGCTTCAAAGGTAAGCGGATAGTCGCCGTTTCTGCATGCGACATCGCCGAAATCACCGACTTTTAAGTAATCGAATGCATCAAGGTCAAAGTCCGGAAGATAGCCGGTATAGCGGATCGATACAGAACGGATTGCTTTCGGTCCTTCTGTGCAGGAAGAGTATCCGCCGATCGTGCATCCGCCTTCCCACGGAACACCGGTGACAACGGCATCCATGGAGGAAAGTTCACTTTCTTTTTCAAGAACCGGAAGATTCAGCCAGGACGGAACTCCGCTGTAAATGTTGTTGGGTAAAAACGCCGGATCATAAATAGTTGGTTTGCTGTTTTTCATAATGTCATTTCCTTTCTTTGCTCAATTGCCCCATTGTCGAGGGCAATTTTTTACTTATGGTTATGAAGCAGTCAACAGTTACATGAAAACTGTATATGTCGCATTAAAAGACTTAATTTTATGCTTCTTTTGCATCGGCGGAATCAAGGATGTGAAGATTCAAATGTTCAGAGAGATATTCCAGTGTATATCCGCCGCCGATGCTGTTGCCTTTTTCGTCAAGTGCCGGTCCATAGATTCCAATTCCCATACGGCCTCCCACGCAGGACAGGATTCCGCCGCCGACACCGCTTTTGGATGGGATTCCCACACGAACGGCAAATTCTCCGGAACGGTCGTACATGCCGCAGGTCAGCATAAGGGTTTTTAATGTTCGGACGACTTTTTTGTCGAGAAGGCGTTTTCCGGTAGTGGTGGAAATACCTCCGTTTGCAAGAAGAAGACCTAATTCGGATAATGATCTGGCGTTTACACTTAAGGAACAAAGCTTAAAGTAGAGATCCAGAGTCTGGAGAACATCCCCCTTTAACACGCCCTTGCTCTTTAACAGATATCCGATCGCCCGATTCCTGTCGCCGGTCGCTTTTTCGGAGCGGTAGACGGATTCATCCAGAACGATTTCATTGTCATTACATAAGGTGCGGATAAATTCCAGCATCTTCTCGAAAGAGAAACGCCCTGCCAGAAGACTTACAACTTCAATGGCCCCAGCATTGATCATTGGATTGAACGGGCGGTTGCTCGCTGTGTCAAGCTTTAAAATTGAATTGAACGCATCCCCGGACGGTTCCATCATTACATTCTTAAAGACCTTTTCTTCACCGATGTATTGCAGTGCTGCTGCGAGGGAAACAATTTTACAGATACTCTGTATAGTAAAACGGCATTCGGAATCGCCAAATTCGATATGACGGCCATCTTCTGTTTTAATACATAGTCCAAAATGTACTGGATTTGCTTTCCCAAGCTCAGGGATATAATCTGCGACTTTTCCCTGCAGCAGAAATTTTCGCCCATACTCCCAGGCATCTTTCGCAACTTCCTCCAGCATATATTCACCTCTTCTCATGTGCATGTATGTGTTAATGCTTTAACCGGCAAAAACACCAATAAAACTTGAAATACCAAGGATCAGGGAGATTGCAAAGATCATCAGGCCAATAATGTTCTGGAGCATGGAGTTCTTATATTCACCCATAATTCTCTGACGGCTTGCAAGGTAAAGAGTAACACCTACAACGACCGGGAGTGCGATTCCATTTACAGCCTGAGCAGTCATGATCAGTGCTAACGGGTTGGTGCCAATTGCGGAAATAATAATTCCGACGATCAGAATGATTGCGCTTGTTCCTAAGAAACGTTTATCGGAGCCGTCTGTCTTCCAGTCAAAAAGTCCGGCTAATACGTAAGAGACACTGATCGGAGAGCAGAGCGCACTGGAAATACCTGCGGAGAGAAGTCCTAATGCCATGAAAGGCTGAGCGAAACGTCCGAGTGTACCTTCAAGCTGTACAGCCATATCCATTGCGTTGTTAACGCTCATGCCGCGCATAACCACTGCGGATGTGATCATAATGGAACCTGTGATAACACCGCCGATGATCATCGGTACGGTTGTGCCAAACATACAGAGCGGAAGTTCTTCCTTTGTATGCCATGTTCTCTGGGCACTTGCAGCATGCAGGAACATGTTGTACGGAACAACGGTCGTTCCGATGAGGGAAAGACATGTCATCAGTCCGCCCTTCGGGACTGTCGGGATGCAGCCTCGGAGCAGTTCGCCAAAATCGGGGCGAACAATGAGCATTGTCATAAGAAAGACGATTGCCATTAAGGTGACACATACACTTAAAAGCTTTTCCAGATATTTAACAGCATCACCGACAAAGAGGAGAACGATCAGAACGATAACTCCTAAGATCGGAGCCATGATTCTTGTCGGAACACCGGTCAGTGCGCTGGCTCCCATTGCCGTTCCGGTAAGGTCACCGCCCATATATGCGAGTCCGCCGATGGTGATCGCGATGATGACAAGACCACATAAAATGTTTCGAAGAAGCGGACGGTCTGCAAAGTCATGCTTCATGTTTTCTGCGAGACCTTCCTGAGTGATGATACCGATCCTTGCCGCCATACCCTGCATGACGATAACTGCGATAACGGAAAAGACAACACACCAGAAAAGGGTGAAACCGTAAGTTGCACCTGCCAGTGTACAGCTTGTTACGGTTCCGGGACCGATGAATGATCCCACGATCACGAAGCCGGGTCCAAGGGAAGCAAGTTTTTCTTTCATAGTAAATTTGCGAGTGACATTATTGGAATTCACCATGCTTTTTTCTCCTTTTTTAGTTGATCGATATGAATGTTCTAGTTATTCGGCCGAAATAATTGAACTTTTGTAACTGTGTTGACAATATAGCATAGGAATGATAAAATGACAATAATTGTCAACTTGCTTTTGATAATATCAAACTCTATTTGACAGGAGGAGGTATTTTGCCATTGGATGAATCGAAAAATGTTACGGAAAAGAATACAAAGGCTACGGAACGTCAGATCCAATCGGTTCAGCGTGCGATCAACATACTGAACTGCTTTACGATGACAAATTCTGCCCTGACGCTGGGACAGATCAGCAATCAGCTCAATTTGAACAAAGGCACAGTCCATGGAATTCTGAGTACGCTTTACCAGAATGGATATATCAGCCAGAATGGAAATGGGCAGTACATGCTGGGGGCGGCGCTGTTTAACAAAGCCTGTCTCGCTGCCGGGACGCGCCAGAGCATGTGCATTGACCGGGGTCATGACAGACTGCTGGCGTTAAGTAATCAGTTCCAGTTAAACGGAACCATGTTTGCAATGGAAGAAAAGCAATTGAGAGTGATTGACACAACTGAACCGACAAACTGCCCTTTTATTGTCCAGCGTGTGTCACCACAGATATCTCTGTATGATTCTGCAAGCGGAAAGATTCTGTTGGCATATTTATCGGAAAAAGAAAGGGCAGAATATCTGGAAAGAATGCCGATGACACCGTTCCAGAAGTCTTTCGAGGATAAGCAGAAGAATTTTGACGTGGAGTTATATCGAATCCGTAAAAATGGATATTCTGAAGAATACGACGCTCTTTTTACCGGAGTATCAGCGTTGGCAGTGCCGATCTTTAACCGATATCATAATGAATTGTTTGGAAGTGTGAGCCTGACGGGAATGAGTCCGATGATAAAGAAGAGAAGACAGGAGATTATTGCTGCGCTTCAGGCGCATGCGCGTTATCTGCAGGATTGTCTGCGTTTTTAAAGCAGAAAGAAATGGTGGCTGGATCAGATCCAGCCACCATCCATTTTTATAACTTGTCCGGTCAGGTAATCCGGTGCTTCTACGAGCTTCAAGACGAGGTCTGCGACTTCCTCCGGCTTTCCCATGCGGCCGGCGGGAATCTCGTCCAAGAGCATCTCATGCTCCTCCTCAGATAAAAATCCATTCATCTCCGTATCAATGGCCCCGCAGGCGATGGCGTTCACCTGGATGCCGGAGGGAGCGAGCTCCTTGGCGAGGGCCATGGTGAGACCGTTGACGCCGCCTTTTGTGGCAGAGTAGGCCGCTTCGCAGGAGGCACCGCAGACACCCCAGACGGAGGAGATATTGATGATTTTTCCGCTGTGGTTGTGGATCATTCCCGGAATCGCCAGCTTCGTGCAGTGGAAGACAGAGGACAGGTTCGCGGAGAGGATTCGGTTCCAGTCCTCGAAACTTAGATCCTGTAAAAGGCCGATGATGGAGATTCCGGCGTTGTTTACGAGGACATCCACATGGCCGAAGCGGGACTCGATTTCCTTAAAAAGACGCTGGCAGTCATTCGAATTTCCGACATCCGCCTGTACCGCCAGGCACTCTGCGCCCAGCGCCTCAACTTCTTTTTTCACTTCTTCCAACCGATCTGTGCTTCGGGCACAGTTGATCACGATCCGGTATCCACAGGAAGCAAATTTTAAAGCCACCGCCCGTCCGATCCCGCGGGATGAGCCGGTGACGAGAACTGTTTCTTTCATAATGAACTCCTATTTGCGTATAAAACTTTGTTGCTTTGTAACTGTTCAGTAGGTCTGCGCACTTGCTGCGCTGACCGTAAGAAAACATAGGCTGGAAGGCAAAAATCCCATCAGCGAAGCTGATCTGGAATGGATTTTTGCACGTAACTATGAAGGTACTGAATAGTTACGTTGCTTTTTGATGAGATCACAGCTGCCGGAAATGATCGGACTATAAGAATTCCGAGGATTGATGGAAACGGCAGATATGCATATTTTAAGGGAATAACACCGGAATTACAATAGGATTCCGGAAAAATCCACTGCAGTCCGGGCAGCGCATGGACTTTGGCTCGTTGTTCGCGTAAATAAGAGAGCCATGATCGCATCAGGATCAATGCAGTCATGGCTTTCGGCTTCGATATGGTTATTTCTGCAGTCTTGCCTCATTTAAGCTCATTCCGCCGCGGATATTGGCCTCAATGACGAGAAGGTCACCGTACTCCGTCTGGCTGTCGATAATGGAAGCCTGTTTTGTCAGAGATTTCCCGTCGAAAGCGGTTTTTCTGCGCATCTGGCGGAGTGTCTTCGCGAAGCCTGCGGTACGCGGCTGGTAAACATCTAACGGGTGGAGTCCAAGGACGACTCCGGAGCGGAGACCGAGGTTATCCATTGCGTCGGAGATGTTTGAGGTTGGGAAGTTCTTGTAGCTTTCGATCCAGTAGGTTCTTTCTTCTTTGTTGAAAATCATAATGTGTACCGCAGCCTGATATATATGTGCAGCTGCGATTCTCTTTTCAAAAAAATTGCAGGAAACGAATGGGGCTCTTCCCATGCAGCTATCATTTGATTTGCTGACAGTATCTTAATTATAACAGAAAGACCTCAATAGTTTTATAAATTCAGGACAATTCACTATGCCAAAATATTATGAAGGTCAATTCCTGAAATTTATCGGTAACGCCCTTAAGGAAAATGCGGTCACACTCACTTGCATGTCTGCGTTTTCTCACATCATATTAATGGTAAATTTTGCCACAGGAATGCCACTTAAATTCCGGGAAAATTGATTGTATAATAGATATGTATGGTGCTATACTATAGAAGCCGCATTGTGTGCTGACTGACCACGTGGTGCGGACAGAAGACGATAGGAAACAGGTGTAAATACTGAGATTGGAGGCATCATGGAACAGATCTATGACTTGATCATTATCGGTTCCGGTCCGGCGGGACTCGGGGCTGCGATCTACGCAAAACGTGCGGAGTTAAAGACCCTCGTGATTGAAAGAGAGATGATGAGCGGCGGACAGGTGCTTACAACATATGAGGTAGACAACTATGCGGGACTTCCGGGGATCGGCGGCTTCGATCTGGGAATGAAATTCCGGGAGCATGCCGATAAGCTGGGCGTGGAGTTTGCGAAGGATACGGTCTTAAAAATTGAGACCGCGGACCTTGCGGATGAGAACGAAGTCTTAGAGGCGGCAGAAGCGGGAGCGGGACACCCGCCTGTGATCCGTCAGGTAGTGGGAAAAAAGGAGACAAGACTCGCGAAAGCGGTCATTATCGCTTCCGGTGCCCACCACAGAAAGCTTGGCATCCCGGGGGAGGCAGAGCTTACGGGAAAAGGCGTTTCCTACTGTGCGACCTGCGACGGCGCGTTCTTCCGGAAAAAGATAACGGCGGTGGTCGGAGGCGGGGATGTTGCCCTTGAGGACGCGATCTTCCTTGCGAGACTCTGTGAGAAGGTCTATGTGATCCACAGGAGAGACGAATTCCGTGGAGCGAAAAGCCTGCAGAAGCGCCTGATGGAGCTTCCAAACGTGGAAATTCTCTGGGATACTGTGCCGGAGGAGATCTGTGGAACGGAAAAAGTGGAGACACTGAAGCTTCTCAATAAAAAGACCGGGGAAAAGAGAGATCTGGCTGTGGACGGCGTGTTCGTCGCAGTGGGAATCACCCCGAACAGTGAAGAATTTAAGGGATCCGTAGATATGGATCCGGCAGGATATATTGCGGCCGGGGAGGACGGAAAGACGAATGTTCCGGGAATCTTCGCGGCAGGAGACGTCCGTACAAAGGCGCTCCGCCAGGTCGTTACGGCAGTGGCAGACGGGGCAAATTGCGTTGCGTCTGTAGAACAGTACCTGTACGGTATAGAGTAGGAATTTCCTGAACTGAAAATTCCGTATGATACAGTAGAGGCAGTAATATTTGAACGGACAGGAATCAGAAAATCAAAAGTCATGTGTCTGAGTTTAGGTACATGAATCTTTAGAATAAAAGCCTGAGCCATCTGGATATAACAGGAAAGAAATTTCCTGGGAACAGGCGAAGAAAACAAGACATCGATCAGGAAATGTCACTTGAAAATGGTTTACAAGCAGTTTTCAGGCGACAGATAGACAGGAGAAAAAACGATCTATGAACAGAGCAGGAAGAATTATCGCGGTCTGCGGTCTGAGCGTGGCGCTCATGATGCCGCAGATCGCTTATGCGGCGGAAACCCTTTCGGTGCAGGTAAGTGAGAGAACAGGACTTACCACCGTCGGAAATAAACAGTCGGCTTATGACAACGTGGCAATCTCCCACGTCAGCAACTATGTAAATATCCGTTCCGAGGCGAATACCTCCAGCAGTATCGTCGGCAAGATCTACAACAACTGCGCAGCAACGATCTTAGCTACAGTGGACGGAGAAGGCGGAACCTGGTATCAGATCAAGTCCGGTAACGTGACCGGTTACATAAAATCCGAATACTTTATTACCGGCGCTGATGCGGAGAGGATCGCGAAAGATATAGGTACGGTTTATGTGACGGTAAGCGCTGACAGCTTAAGACTCCGCGAGCAGCCGAGCACCGACAGTGCGGTACTCACCACACTTTCCAAGGACGCTGAATACCTGGAAGTGAAGGAAGAGGGAGACTTCATCGAGATCCAGGTCGATGAATCCCTGAGCGGATATGTACATAAAGATTATGTCACCCAGCGCGTGGAGTTCAAGCAGGCCGTGAGCGTCGAGGAAGAGCGCCAGAAAGCGGAAGAGGACGCAAGGATTAGGAAAGAGGCGGAGGACGCTATCGCGAAGGTCGAAGCGTTAAAGAAAGAAGCAGGACAGGAGACTGCGTCTGCAAATAAGGACACCCCGTCCTCCACGATCGGAATGATTGCCCAGAATCCGAACGCGGATAACGGAACGACGAAAGAACAGAATAGTCAGGGCAGCCAGAGCACCCAGACCGGCACAAGCCAGAATACCGGAAATCAGGATACCGGCAGTACCGCAGGACCCGGCGGAAGCGGAACTTCCACCGGCAGCAGCACAGGAACCTCCGGCTCATATCAGAGTACCCAGAACGGTCCGGGAAGCGCAGTCTACAATTCCGCAGTCCGCACCGCGATCGTTGCATATGCGAAACAGTTCCTTGGCAATCCGTATGTATACGGTGGGACAAGCTTAACGAACGGAGCTGACTGCTCCGGATTTACGATGCGTATCTTTGAGCATTTCGGTGTGACGACCGGACGTACCTCAAGAGACCAGGCGGCAAACGGCAAGGAAATCTCCCTCGACCAGATCCAGCCGGGCGACCTGTTATTCTACGCAAGCGGAAAGACGATCAACCACGTTGCCCTCTACATCGGCGACGGAAAGATCATCCACGCCAGCACATCAAAGACCGGCATTATTATTTCTACGGCGTACTACCGTACTCCGGCGAAAGCGGTTACCTTCTTAGATTAAGAGCTGCAGGAATTTATTATGCAGCAATCTGTTCCAGCAGCAGATGTCCATTGATCTTCAGGATAACTGGGCAAAAGATAAAAGAAAAGATCATAAAGAAAAAATAAGGAGCTGTGGAAAAACAGCTCCTTATTGTGTATAATAAGAAATAGTGCAGTGTGTAAAAATCCCGACAATGAAGAGTCTCAATTAGTGTACGGATTCCCTGAGAATTATGGAAATCCATAGACGTTCAAATGCGTCCAACCTTGCCCCGAAAGTACCATAAATCCATTGGTTTTGGATGGTTCGCTACGGAGCGCAATGGATTTAATTGAAAAAATCAACCTGCCTCTATGGATTGTCATAGACGTGGCAAAGTGAGGTATAGCCGGTTCAAATTATGAATTATAGGCACTCGTATTTAGTAGAAATACTGAATATGGGTGCCTTTTTGCGTGTTCCTACGAGCAGTGTAGCGGATTGCAATGACAGGACGAGCAAGCTTGCTTGCAGAGGACTGTTGTTGCAAGACGATATAGTGCGACAGCACGACATGAGCAAGATGCGAAGCATCTGCGAATGGCACTGCTCATTACACTTCGTACATCATATGCATACTCAGAAAGGAGCTAAGCATGCACAAATCAAAGGGTCCACCGGACTTGGACAAGTACTTGGAGGGGAGAAAGCAACAGTACATGACCTATCAGCAAGCCGCCAGGTATTACGGATTACCCTATTGGGGATTCGTGAAAGTGGCAAAGGAAGCCAAAGCTACTTGGAAGCTGAGAAAGACAGCAATCGTAGATACTGTCGTATTTGACAAATATCTGGAAGAGCATTGTGTAGTAACTGAGGACGAAGATGTAATTTATGAAACGGAGGAAATGGATATGCCAAGAGCAAGAAAAGAAATCAAAAACATGGAGGAACTAATTAAATCCAAAAAGAAGAAATATGTGAGATATGCAGAGGGCGCTGAGCTTTTTTCAATGGGGCTTCACAGCTTTCAGACGCTTGCCAAGGATGCCGGTGCAGTCAGAAAAGTAAAGGGCTGTGTATTAGTAAATTTGGAAAAGGTGGAGCAGTTTGTAGAGTCTTTTGGAGAGGAGGAGTTTTAATGATGGATACAGCAAGATGTGGATGTAAGGTGATTTCGGTTTCTAACCAAAAAGGAGGAGTCGGCAAAACAGTGACTTGCGTGAACCTTGGAATTGGACTCGCCAGAGAAGGTAAAAAGGTATTGATGATTGATGCGGATCCACAGGGTTCTCTCTCCATTAGTTTAGGAGTGCTGGAACCGGATAAGCTTTCCTATTCACTGGCTACTGTAATGATGAATATCATCAACGATGAAGCTTTTGATGTAAGGAAGGGTATTGTTCGCCATGAAGAGGGAGTAGATTTACTTCCGGGGAACATCGAATTATCAGGACTTGAGATATCATTAATTGGTGTTATCAGTAGAGAAACAATCCTTAGAGAGTATATAGAGCAGGTCAGAGAATTCTACGACTATATTATTATTGATTGTATGCCATCCTTGGGGATGCTTACGATAAATGCCCTTGCTTGTGCCGATTCTGTGTTGATACCGGTACAGGCAGCGTATTTGCCGGTAAAGGGTTTACAGCAGCTTATTAAGACTGTAGGAAGGGTTAAGAGACAGCTGAATCCCGGACTTAGGTTTGAAGGTATTCTCCTAACTATGGTTGATAATAGAACGAACTATGCAAGGGATATTGCAGCACTGGTATATGGTGCCTATTCCACAAGTATCAATGTATTTGATGTGGAGATTCCAATGTCTGTCAGAGCGGCAGAGATTAGTGCAGAAGGAAGCAGTATCTATGTATATGACCCGAAAGGAAAAGCAGCTTGTGCTTATTCAGCATTGATTAAGGAGGTAATGAATAATGGCTAAGAGACCGGGACAGAAAATCACGATGACCAGTATTGATGAGCTTTTATGCGTGCCTGATACAGAGGGCACGATAGATATAGATGTGGCAGCAATTTATCCCTTTGAAAATCATCCTTTTAAGGTGCTTGATGATGAGCGAATGGAGGAACTGACAGAAAGTATCAGAGCCAATGGAATTCTTACACCGGTTCTGGTTCGTCCGGATGATGAAGGAACCTATGAAATGATTTCCGGACACAGAAGACTTCGGGCAGCTAAGAAAGCAGGTCTTAGAAAGATACCGGCAATTATAAAGGAAATGACGGATGATGAAGCTACAATAGCGATGGTGGATGGGAACATCCAAAGAGAAGAGATTCTTCCGAGCGAGAAAGCATTTGCATTAAAAATGAAAATGGCAGCTCTTAAGAAACAGGGTAAGAGAAATGATTTAACAACTTCGTCCACTGAGTGGACGAAGTCCAGAGCAGGAGATATTGTTGGTGAAGCGGAAGGAATATCAAAGTCGCAGGTACATAAATATATTCGAATCACTGAGCTTATTCCAAAACTTCTTGATATGGTAGACGAGAAGCGTCTTGCAATTGCTATGGCAGTTGAGATTTCTTACTTTAACCTATTGTGCTATTTCAAATAAAACGTTTAAAAACTTGTAAAAACCGCAAA
>OGDP01001169.1_pt1 | contig 18487 bp, 12 predicted proteins | sample 1570441 | NCBI WGS metagenome assembly OGDP01 (sample SAMEA2581961, study PRJEB24529) | metagenome | biome: Human gut stool | place: China | collected 2011
CTGGCTATACATACCTTATATTATCAGAGGTTAATGATTTTGAAGAAATACGAGATTGGGCGGCTTTCCATCATGAAAAATTAAATGGAAAAGGGTATCCTTTTGAAAAAACCGCTGATGAATTAAATGAGCAGGAACGTATGATGGCATGTGTTGATATTTATCAGGCTCTTACGGAAGACAGACCTTATAAAAAGGGATTGTCCCATGAAAAAACATGTGATATCCTTGATGACATGGCACATAAAGGTTTTATTGATTCAGATATTTCAAAGACAATTAGAGAATGTTTTGGAAGAACCTGATGCCATATATGAAAACAGAGGGTGTTTCAGACAATAGTATTTTCAGTTATGTACTAGTATGACTCTTACGAGGAAACACCGGCACGACATTCCAGATTACATCATGTTCGATCGGAGAGGTAACTGTAGAAAAAATTGGTAAAAGTGCTGTATTTTTCGGGGGGGGGTACAACATTTTATGTGAAAAATAGAATAATAAAATTGTTCCTGAAATTTATTGACTTTGAGAAAAAAATTTGATATATAAGAGTCGAATAATGGAGAAAGGAAATAGCAAACTATGCCGTCAAAGAAAAATATGATGAAAAAGAACTTGGAAAATTTGCATCTGAAGGAAAGGATAAACTATGGCTACAGAAAAGTCATTATTATGATGTTAGTCTCAGGTCTGTTTTCTATTGTGGTTATAGGTATGCTATTTTCCAATACGATGCATTATGTACAAAATGTTACTGTTGCAGACCGGGCGGTGAAAACCTGCAGGATAAATGTTAACTCAGCAGCGAGAAATATCAGGGAAATGGCACTAGAAAATGATGCATCCTCTTATGACGGTTATGAGCAGACGGTAGAAAGACTGCTTGCAGAAGTTAATACCCAACTGAAAAATTTAAAGAAATCCGGAGTTGTTCCGGATGCGGATTATGAAGAATACGCATCTGCCCTTACAGACTGGGGAAACATTGGTTATTCCATCATGAAAGAAATCAAAAGCGGTGACAAAGATAAGGCAGTGGATTCCATTCTGAATGATTGTACCCCGGCATTAAATAAAGCCGTAAAAATTGCAATAAGATTAGATGAAATGACCGATGAGGTAAGCAGCCAGGCAGTCAGAATTACGGTTATTTTTGCAGTGGCAGGAATTGTGTGTATTATTATTTGTCTGGTTTTGGCATGGAAACTGACAATAAAAACAGGCAAAAAAGTACTTGAGTCAATTTTAGTACCATTACATGAAGTGGAAGCCGTTGCAAAGGAATTAACAGATGGAAACCTGCATAGCACGCTGGACTACCGTTCGGATGATGAGATTGGAAGACTGGCACACAGTATGCGTAAATCCATCCGTATTCTGGGAAGCTATGTAGATGATATTGGACGTGCAATGAAGATGTTTGCAGAAGGAAATTTTGATGTGCAGCCGGAAGTAGAGTGGAAAGGGGATTTCGTTGGAATTTTAAACTCCTTTATGTTGTTTGAAGAAAGCATGGCAGAGACAATAAAGGGAATCCAGCATGTTTCAGATGAAGTTTCGGGTGCCGCAGATCAGGTAGCATCAAGTTCCAATGAACTTGCGGATGGAGCAACAAATCAGGCAGCAGTTGTAGAAGAACTGACCGCAACAGTCGCAGGTGTTTCTGAACAGGTAGGAAAAAATTCACAATCCGCAAAAGAAATCAGTGGAAGAGTAGACGAACTTGGAAATGCCATTCTGGAAAGCAATGGTAAAATGAGGGATATGGTTGATTCCATGAATGAGATCAATGGGGCATCAAAAGAGATTGACAAGATCATTGCAACAATCAATGAAATTGCGTCCCAGACGAATCTGCTTGCATTGAATGCTTCCATTGAGGCTGCAAGAGCAGGGGAGGCAGGAAAGGGATTTGCAGTGGTAGCGAATCAGGTAAATGTGCTGGCAGACCAGAGTGCCCAGGCAGCAAAGGAATCCGCAACATTGATTGAAACCTCTGTGAAAGCCGTGGAAAAAGGTATGGTGATTGCAGGGCAGACGGCATCACAATTGCAGGAGGTCGCTGAGAATTCCCAGATCATTACAAAAGAAGTCACAAATATTGCAGAAACGTTAGAGACACAGACAACAGAAATCCAACAGATTAATGATGGAATTGAACAGATCAATGATGTCGTACAGACGAATTCGGCAACATCTGAAGAATGTGCAGCAGCTAGTCAGGAGATGAGCAGTGAAGCGGAAAATCTGCGTGAAATGATCCAGAAATTTAAAGTTGCAGAAAATAAAAATTAAAAACGGTGCGAAAAATTATTGATATTGAATTTACATATAAAGTTGTCGCAGGTAGGAACTATAATTTGACTTGTGACATATATAAATGCGGGAAAAGGATGTAATGAGGAAATGTGCGTTATTGGTTTTAAACTGATAACGCACATTTTAAATTATATGAATAGTAATATCATCGCAAAAAAGCATAAAAGTAGAAAAAGTTAAAAATATCGTGGATATAGTGCTAGAATTGTTGAAAAAAGTAAGTTAAAATACAGGAAAACAACAAGTGTAAAGGGGAAATTTTATGGAATATTCAGCAATTTTTCATGATATGGATAAAAGGTTTAGCTATGCGGTTGATAAGGATTTATTCGTGATACGCGTGCAGGTAAAAAAGGATGATATGAAAGAGGTAATCCTTCACTATGAGGACAAGTATATACCTATGGAGCGTAAGGATACCAGAAAGACAGTTCCGATGAAGAAGGTTGCTGTCTCACAGTTTCATGATTATTATGAAGCACAGATAAAGATGCATTTGATCTGTCTGCGTTACTTTTTCGAATTTACGGACACGCAGGGAGAAAAGGTATATTATGGAAATTATGAGTTTGATAAGGAATGCATTACAAACAGGGACAGAATGTTTGACTGTCCGCAGAACCTTCGGGAGGAAGAGATGTTTGAGGTGCCGGAGTGGGCAGCAAACAAGGTCGTGTATCAGATTTTCCCATCCCGTTTTGCAGCAACGGAGCCGGTAGACAAAGAACTGTGGTATAAAGCACCGATTACGCCTATGGATGACCTGCATGGAAATCTCAGGGGAATCATCGAACATATGGATGATATTCAGAATCTGGGAATCGATGTGCTGTATATGACACCTATCTTTCAATCAAATTCGTGCCATAAGTATGATACCACGGATTACTACCAGATAGACCCGTCCTTTGGAACAACAGAGGATCTCAAAGAGCTGGTACAAAAAGCGCATGAGCGTGGTATGAAGGTAGTCCTGGATGCGGTATACAATCATACGGGAAGAGAATTTTTTGCGTTTGCGGATATCCTGGAAAATGGTGAAAAATCCAAATACCGGGACTGGTATTTTATTGACGGATTCCCACTTAAAAGCGAATGGGGAGAGATCCCAAACTTCAAATGTTTTGGTTATTATGGCGGAATGCCAAAGTTAAACCTGAAAAATCCTGAAGTTGAAAAATACATTACGGATGTTGCATGTTACTGGATTAAGGAATGCGATATTGACGGATGGAGACTGGATGTAGGGGACGAAATCAGCCATTTCTTCTGGAAGAATTTCAGAAAGGCAGTCAAGGCAGTAAAGAAAGATCTGCTGATCATTGGGGAAATCTGGCATTATGCTGGAGATTTCCTTGAGGGGGATGAATGGGATACGGTCATGAATTATCCATTTTACCTGAACCTGATCGATCTGCTTGCAGATGAAAAGATTACGGTCAGCCAGTTCGTACAAAATCTTGGATATTTGAAGGGACGCTTAAACAAAAACTGTTATCCCCTTATGTGGAATCTGATCGACAGCCATGATACCGCAAGATTTTTACATCTGTGTAACGACAATAAAAAAAAGCAGCATCTGGCAGCCGCTTTTCAGTTGTTATTGCCGGGAATGCCTATGATTTATTATGGAGATGAGTATGCGATGCCGGGAGCAAACGATCCGGACTGCAGACGGGGTATGTACTGGGATGAAGAATACCAGGACAAAGAGATGTATGAATGGTACAAGCGGCTGATTCAGGTCCGGAAAAGCCATGCATGCATTGTAGAAGGCGAACTGGCTGGGATCGTTACGGAAGATGAGGAAGGGACAATTGTCCTGATCAGAAAAAATGGCGAGGAGACCATTGCCATGATTTTCAACTGCAGCAGCAGTGCAAAAAAATTTAATGAGTACACGCAGAAGTACAATCTGCTTACCGAAAACACCTTTGATGGAAATGTAGAGGGGTTTGATGCTGCGGTAATCGTGCTTTAAGAAGCCTTACGGCAGATGGTTTCCCGGGAGTTTGTCTGTGGGAAGAAGAGGGAAAGCACCAATATTTCTGGTAATGTAAAGTACGGAGGATGATATGACGAATGTAAAAAAGAAGGATGGAAAACGGTTTGGGGCAATCATACTTAGCCTGATATTATTGCTTTCCCTGGTGTTTCCGTATCCTGTGATGGCAGACCAGACAGCGGCAGACCAGACAACGGCAGCTTCCGTTTATGCCATTCACAAGACAGGTGATGATAAGGAAAATTTTGTGATTGTTATCATGGGTGAGGGCTATACCCGGGAACAACAGGAACAATTTTTGAAGGATGCAACGGCAAAAGCACAGGGGCTGCTAAAGTGGTCCCCTTATAAAGAGTATTCCGACAGGATCAATATTTATGCAGTACAGACGGTATCCAGTGAAACTGGTGTGGGCGTGATGTATGGGGAGTCGAACCCGGACACATATTTTCATGTGCAGGCATTCGGAAAATCCTGCTATTTTACAAAGGACGGGGAAGATAAAGCCAGGGCACTGAGGGCAGAGCTGGAGAGCAGATATCTGGATACCGGTGCAGCCGTTGGAACCATCCATATCATTTGTAATACGACTGCGAATATTGGTTCTTCTTCCAATGCACTCTTTTCTTTTTCGGCAAATTCGGGTGAGAATGAGCAGGGGGATGTCATGACCCATGAAATTTCCCACAGCATCGGAAGATTAGGCGATGAATATGATAAAAAGATGCAGGGAGAAAATATTTCCGATACCTCGGACCCGGATAAGATTAAATGGCATAAGATGCTTGGGTTCCGTGGAATCGGAATAACGGCAGCAGGAACAGAAACAGTATTTGCGCCGAGCCGCGTCTGCATGATGCGGGATCTTGGGAATCCTTTCTGTGAAGTGTGTAAAATGGAACTGGCGCGGAGATTAAATAACCGTGATTATGTCAGCAGGCAGGCATCTGTTTATGTGTGCGATCCTGAAATTACAATTCCGCATAGCAGGACAGGAACACTTGACAGGGATAGTGACCAATACCGGATCGATGAGACAAATATCACAAAAGCAAATGGAAAGGATCTGGAATTCCGTACAGTCGTACAAAATATGGTGGATGCCAAACAGCATTTGAAGATTACTTTCCGCATTATTGGAGCAGACCATACAGTCAAATATGAAAAAGAAGAAACATATACCGTTCCGCCACTCAGTAACTGGTATGATCCGGATGCTGCCAGAGAGTCCCTTTCTGTCACACTTCCTGCGGTAACTGGTCTGGTTTCCGGGGACAGACTGGAAGGAAAGATCATAGATGAGGACACTGGGAAAATTCTGGCTGACAATCAGACGGCAGGACAGGCGTGGAGTACCGTAACCATTCGTTATATGCTGCAAAACGAAGACGAGACCGAAACAACAGTGCCTGATACGGCACCCGCGACAGTATATGTACCAAAGAATTCTGCGTATACGTTAAGAAGTCCGGATTTATATGGATATACATGTGTAGGAAACAGTGCAAATCAGGGAGAAATAAACATCACAGAGGATCACCGGGAGATCACTTATTATTACCGGAAAAACAGTGAGATGCCGGAAATACAAACCGTACCTGTCCGCGTAACTTATGATGGAAAACCCCATACATTTGATATCAAACAGGAAGATGGTGTACAAATCAGTTACAGTTTGACAGAAAACGGATCGTATACACAAACGGAGATGCCATTTTACACAGAAGCAGGCCAGTATAAGATTTATTTTAAAGCGGAAAAGGCATCTTTTATTCCAACATACGGGGAGGCTGTTTTGGAAATCGAAAAGGCTTCCACCAGCATGCAGCTGACTGCAAAAACCGATACGGTCAAAGGTGCGGGGACAGTAGAATTACAGCTTTGCAGACAGGGGATTCCGGAAGATGCCGGGATAAAAGTAACCTGTGATGTTTCCGGGATCACATTAGAAGAAAAGGGAACGGATCACTGGATACCAATGCTTCCGAATGAACCGAAAACACACACGTTCACCGCATGTTATAATGGGAATGGCAACTATACAGGAAGTAAGGCAGATTGTCAGGTCCGTGTAACGGCAGATCATTCCCAGACCGGGGGCGGTTCTGGTGGAAGTTCCGGAGGCAGTTCAAGTGGAGGTTCCGGTGGAATATCCGGAGGCGGTTCAAGTGGAGGTTCTGGCAGCAGTTCGGGTGGAAGTTCCGGAGGCAGCTCCGGCGGAGGCTCCGGTGAAAATGCCGGTGGAAGCACGGACGGATCATCTGGCAATGTTTCACCGGATTCCGGCACATTACCGGCACCGGATCATGCAAAAGAAGAACCGGGGAATGTGACACCGCCACCCGCAGCAGATACGTCCGTTTCTGTTAAGGATATTAATGTCAAAGCAAAATCTGCAGTTAAAAATAATACGGTCAAAGTGAAGAATATTGCAGCAGTTTTGAAAAAAGAAATTACAAAGGCAGAAAAAGAACAGGGTGGCAGGATAAAAGACCTGTCTGTTGAAATAACTTTTGATACGGCAAAAGCCGGAAACTGGAAGAATCTGCATCTTGAAATGGACGGGCAGGCGGTAAATTTACTTGTCAAAAAGAATGTAAAAGAATTGAAGGTCAATGGTGGCAATGTAAATCTTACCTTTGATTCGAAGGCATTAAAAGAATTAAAGAAAGAGATGAATACAGCTGTGGTTATCAAAATGAAACAGGCTGACAAGAAAAATCTTTCTGCCAGGGCGGGGAAAATTATTGGAAAACGTCCGGTTTATGATTTTTCCGTCACAGGAATCAAGAAAAAGCAGTCGTCTGTCCTGAAAAAGGGACGGATCAGGGTCGCTGTTTCCTATAATGCTTCGAAAAAGGAAAAAGACAAAAAGATTTTTGCATATAAAATTGATAAATACGGTGCAGCAGTTAAGATACCGGGATCTTATTATGATTCCGATACAAAGACCGTTAACTTTGTAAGCCGTGGGTTTTTCACAGTTGCAGTAGGCTGTGAAAAATGATGAAACATAAAAAATCATCGTTCACGTTAAAAAAACTGTAATTCATGTCGAAAAAGACAAAAACCGGTTTTCATTTGGTATAATGATAGAGCTCATTTTAGTAAAAATGAGTTCATACCGTGAATGATGGAGGGGATAACAATCATCGTTTTAGAAGAAATATTAATGGCAAACGGCTTGACCGTGTTAATGATGTGGTTCCTTTTGTTTTGTAGACGAAAGAACAGAGAGAGCCTTCATGTGGGAGATAAAATATATGATGGAATAGCAATCGTAAATTTAGTGGGGGCATTGTCTGAAACCATTGCTTTTCTCGTAGATGGAAAACAGTTTACTGGCAGCCGGCAGATTAATTATATCTCTAACAGCATATGCTTTATAGGGACAGTCAGTATGGGTATGCTTTGGTGTATGTACGTGGAATTGCGTATCTATCGAAATTATAAAAGAATGGTTCAAAAAGCAGGAGTGGAGATATTTCCCTGGCTGGTAGAAGTAATTATGGTTTTATGTAATCTGTTTGGAACAGGGATTATGTTTAAAATATCCGGGGAGAATGTATATCAGAGAACTGCCGGTGTGCTGGTGGGATATATTTCGCTTGTCATATATTTTGCTTACAGTATCTATCTGGTGTATCATTCCAAAAAACAAGGGGTTAACCTGAATTTTTTCCCGGTGATCTATTTCGTTGGTCCTTGTTTTGCAGGTGTAGTTCTCCAGTTCCTTTTTTATGGAATTACATCATCATGGGTGCTGGTTGCGGTCGCATTGATATTTGTGCAGATGCAGTCATACGCAGAGAGTTTGTATATGGATGAGCTTTCCGGATTATATAATCGGAGATATTTTAATGCGGTGCTTGCGGAAAAGAAAATTGCAAGCCATAAATCCTTATATGGAATCATGATGGATGTAAACGATTTCAAGTGTATTAATGACAATTTAGGTCATAGTACGGGCGATAAGGCTATTTGTACGTTGGGAAATATACTCATCAGATCCATACCGGATGATGGTATGGCAATCCGGTATGCGGGAGATGAGTTTATTGTGCTGCTGTCAGGTGTTGATACGGAGCGTGTCTTAGCGACAATGGAGGAAATTAACCATAATCTGTCCCGGTTTAATGAATCCGGAATAGAATCGTTTCATTTAAGTGTTTCTATGGGATACACGGAATTTGGGACAGAAGATGATGCAGAAACTTTTTTAATGCATATGGATGAGAAAATGTATGAGGAAAAACGGAAATATCATATGCGAAAGAAATCAGCCGGTTTGGAAAATAAAGTATAGCATTACGTTCCTGCCATTTGTCCGATAACTGGTTGCAATGGCACAAGAAAAGAAAATATTATAATCATCAAACGAGTAGCAGACTGGTGTAAATCCGGTTTTGCTGCTCGTTTTTATATTTATGGTTATAGGCAGGGATGCTCCGGATTTCAATACAGTAAATAACCGTGTTATGGTAAAAAATAACGGTTTTTCTCAAAAATATACAATTTAGACTTGAAAAATATAAAAATATATGCTAATTTATACAAAAAGAAATTTCGTAAAATTTCGTAATGAATGGAGAAACGAAAATGACAAAAAAACGTATAAGCGCATTGGGGATGGCAATTCTTATGCTTATCATGACAATCAGTACGGTAATACTGGATACCGTACCGGTCAAAGCGGATGGAGGACCTGTGATAGAATTTCATTATCACAGGGCAGATGGTGATTATGATCCATGGTCTGTATGGATGTGGGCCGAGGGACAGGAAGGAAATGACTATCCTTTAGAGGCTAAGGATGGTGATGCAGTTGCCAGAATTGAAATTCCAGCCGGTGTGACTTCCGTAGGATTTGTTGTAAGAACACAGGATTGGGCGAAGGATTATGAAGAGGATCAGTTCATTGATATATCAGAAATGATATCAGGAACCGTGATCGTTAAAGTCGAATCAGGTGTTGAGGGTTATACAAAGGAATACGGCGATGATGCAGTAAGGGGAATAAAGCTTAATACTGCAAAGTACAATGGGGATAAGACGATCACCGTCACAATGACTGGTGATATTGAAGGAGAACTTAAAAATGCCTTTAAGGTAGAAGGTAAAGATGGGGAAATTCAGATAGCAGATGTAAAAGAGGGAGATGATTCTACCTATACACTTACTCTGAAAGAGGAACTTGACAGTTCAAAGAGTTACCAGATTACATATGATGGTACCGTAAGTGATATCAGAATGCCAATCATATATTCAACAAAAGAATTTGAAGATGAGTATACATATGATGGAGATGATCTTGGTGCTACATGGAGTAAGGACAGCACAACATTTAGGGTGTGGGCACCTACCTCTGAAAAAGTTATGCTTAATTTATACGAGACAGGAGATCCGGACGATAAAGAGCCGAAAGAAAGCATTGAGATGAATGCCGATAAGAATGGAACATGGGTTGCAAAAGTGGATGGGGACTTAAATGGAACTTACTACACATACAGTTCAACAATCGACGGTTCAACAAAAGAAGCCTGTGATCCATATGCCAGAACGACTGGTGTAAATGGACAGCGTGCCATGGTAATCAATCTTGAAGAGACAAATCCGGATGGTTGGGATAAGGATACCAATCCACATGCAGGAGAGAGCATTAATGATGCGATCATCTACGAATTACAGATGCGTGATTTATCAGCAGACAAAAGTTCCGGCATAAAAAATGTTGGTAAATTCCTTGAAATGACAGAGACAGGAACAAAGACCAAAGATGGTATTTCAACTGGAATCGATCATATTAAGGAACTTGGTGTTACACACGTGCATTTACTTCCAATCTATGATTTTGGTTCCGTAGATGAAGGAAACGATCAGTCGAATTTATATAACTGGGGATATGATCCGGTTAACTACAATGTACCGGAGGGTTCCTATTCTACAGATCCACACAATGGGGATGTGCGTGTAAAAGAGGCAAAACAGATGATTAAGTCTATGCATGATAACGGACTTAGCGTTGTAATGGATGTGGTATACAATCATGTTATGAGTGCAGATGATTTCTGTATCAATAAACTTGTTCCGGGATATTTTTCCCGTATCAATGAAGACGGTTCGTATTCAAACGGCTCAGGATGTGGAAATGATACAGCATCCGAGAGAAACATGGTACGGAAATATATTGTGGATTCCGTATGCTACTGGGCAGATGAATATCATATGGATGGTTTTAGATTTGACCTGGTTGGACTTTTAGATACCGATACCATTAATGAGATTGTAGAGGAAGTACACAAGACACATCCGGATGTTATTTTCTATGGGGAAGGATGGACAATGGAGACCGGTGTCACAAAAGATAATGTGACATTGGCTACACAGGGGAATTCAGCTTCCACTCCGGATTTCGCATTTTTCAATGATAATATGCGTGATGGATTAAAAGGAAGCGTATTTGATACTGCAACATTCGGATTCGTATCAGGAGCAACGAATGCAGAGAAGAAAATGGCAGATTCATTCATGGCAAACGAGTCATGGTGCAAGGAGCCAAGCCAGATTATCAACTATGCATCATGCCATGACAATAACACACTTTTTGACAGAATTGCAGGTTCTAAAACAACTTCGAGTGAAGAGGACATCATAAAGATGAATAATCTTGCAGTAGCATTTTATATGACTGCAGAAGGTGTGCCATTTTTGCAGGCAGGAGAGGAAATGCTTCGCACAAAGGTCAATGATGATGGAACATTCAATTCAAACTCATACAATGCAGGAGACGAAGTAAACAGCATTAAGTGGGATACATTATCCGACAAGAAATACGCAGATGTATTTGAATACTATAAGGGACTTATTAAGTTCAGAAAGGCACATCCGGCACTTCGATTATCTACATCAGAGGATGTGAAAAAATATGTAAAATCCGTAGAAGGACTTGGGGATAATATTGTAGGAATTAATATAAAGGGCGGTCAGAAAGACGAAAGTGCAAAAGAGATGTATCTTCTTTTTAATGCAAACACTGACAAGGCAAAAGTTACAATTCCGGAAGGAAAATGGAAAGTCTGCATAAACGGACAGAAAGCTGGCGTTGAGACAATCGAGACAATCAAGGGTGGCGAGTATACAATGGATGGTATCAGTGCACTTGTACTTGTAAAACAGGATGGTGCGGTCATGACGATTGTTATTGTTCTGATTGCAGCAGTGGTAGTTGTTGCGGCAGGAGTTGTTATTGTTGTAATGAAAAAGAAAAAAGCAAATAGATAATGAAGTTTATAATTAGTGTCTGCTTACTCAGCAGGCACTAATTATTTTGTATGGAATATCTGCATGGCCCCATAAGTATGCGGCAAATGCGGAGCCGTGGCCTTTCTCGACGGGCAGGAAAAATTCCGGCAGGTTGCGCACGTATTACACAATTGCTTGAGATTGGCGTGTGTTGTTGTATCCAGATGCAGGATCAGCGTTGCTGTCTTAAGCGGCCGGAGCATCTGCCCCTCGGTAAGCTGGATGCCATCCGGGGCAAGCCGCCCATAAATCTGTGGGAGCAGGTCAAGGGAATAGGTATCTCCCAGAAAAGATAATTCTGCAAGATACAGGCGGCTCTGACGTTCTACCACATGTGCAAACTCTTCATAAGCCTTTGACAAAAGCATCAGGCTGATGCAGTCCACAATGTAAGCCTCCTGGATCTGTTCATGGTTCAGATATAATTCCGACAGTTCATCCACTCCGTTTCCAAGCGTCACAAACCCATAGGCATAGTGAGGCAGAGAAACCCCGTCTAAATCCTGAGCCAGAGAGTAATACGCATAGGATTCAACCAGGGGAAGAAGTGCCGTATAAATTGCCTGAATATGAGGCAGGTCATCCGGAGGGAAATGGAAACGGCTGCAAAATTCGTTCCAGTCACCGGAGGATAATCCGGGAGTAAGTTTACATTTCATGGGATGCATCCTCCTTATCGGAAGCAGCCATAACGGCTGCAATTTCCTGAAAGCGGCCCGTGACCTTATCATAGTTCTTTCGGTGATGGGGAAAGCCACAGTTTATGCAGGATTTGATACCATTTTTTAAATATTCACAGTTTCCACCACAGGATTTCCCGAGTGTATAGAGGGGACAATAACAAAACAGACAGTTAAAGTCCTCCTCCGGAATTCCTTTATGGCATGGAAAATATTCACATTTTTTATTTTGAAAAAACTTATAATATTCGCTCAAAATGGTTTCCTCCAATCAAAGCACAATCATAGCATAATTATATCGGAACAACAAGCGGATCGCAAGAAATGCGAATGACATAAAAATTGCATTTCAGTGGGAAATGATACCTTTTGCCCCTTTTATCATTACATTATTTACATCTTTTTAAGAGCGAAGGTATAGTGGCTCAGGCAATTGAGGGTTTGAAGCAAAAAGTTGAAAATTAAATAAAAAATACTTGACTTAAAGTTAACTTTAAGTGGTATATTATGATAGATAAAATCGGAAGGAGAATTTATTATATGTATATCGAAAAGATTAACGGACCGGAAGATGTGAAGAAATTGAATATAGAAGAGATGGCAGCTCTCGCAGAAGAAATGCGTCATGCATTATTAAAGAGGGCAAGTATTCACGGCGGGCATTTTGGCCCGAATTTTGGCATGGTAGAGGCAATCATTGCACTGCATTATGTTTTTGAGTCCCCAAAGGACAAAATGGTATTTGATGTTTCCCATCAGACCTATCCGCACAAGATGCTGACCGGTCGAAAAGATGCCTATTTATACGAAGAACATTACGATGACGTGACGGGATACAGCTGTCCGCAGGAAAGTGAACATGACCATTTTACGGTCGGACATACCTCTACATCCGTCAGTCTGGCATGCGGTCTGGCAAAGGCAAGGGATCTTCGTGGGGAAAGTGCAAATGTGATCGCAATTATCGGAGACGGTTCTTTAAGCGGAGGAGAAGCCTTAGAAGGAATGGATTTTGCAGCAGAATTAGACAGCAACATGATCATTGTAGTAAATGACAATGATATGTCAATTGCAGAAAACCATGGAGGACTTTATTCAAATCTGGAATTTCTCCGCGAGACAAACGGACAGGCAGAGTGCAATTTATTTAAAGCCATGGGACTAGATTATGTCTATGTGGATCATGGAAATGACTTAAGGGAGCTGATCGGGGCTTTCAAACAGGTAAAAGACAGTAAGAAACCGGTTGTTGTCCACATTAATACATTAAAGGGAAAAGGTTATAAACCGGCAGAAGAGCATAAGGAAGAATGGCACTGGCATCTTCCGTTTGATATTGAGACTGGAAAATCCCATTTTCCGGAAGTGGAAGATTATTCTTCGGTGACCTGTGAATATCTGATCGAAAAGATGAAACAGGATCCGACAGTTGTTGCAATTACATCCGGAACCCCGACGATTCTCGGATTTACGCAGGAGAAAAGGAAACAGGCCGGCCGGCAGTTTGTAGATGTGGGAATCGCGGAGGAGACAGCGGTAGCACTTGCTTCCGGAATTGCCAAAGGTGGCGGAAAGCCGGTATACGGTGTGTATTCCAGCTTTATCCAGAGGACGTATGACCAGATTTCACAGGATCTGTGTATTGACGGGAATCCGGCAACGATTGTTGTGTATACGGGATCGGTATTTGGCATGACGGATGTTACCCATCTGGGACTGCAGGATATTCCGATGCTTTCCAATATTCCGGGACTGGTTTATCTGGCACCGACAACAAAGGAAGAATATCTGTCAATGCTTGATTGGAGTGTGGAGCAGAAGGAAATGCCGGTTGCGATCAAACTTCCGGGCGGAGATATGATTTCGGATGGCAGAGAAGTCAAAAAAGACTGGAGTCAGCTCAACACCTATGAGGTAACGGAAAAGGGAAGCAAAATTGCACTGATCGGACTCGGAACATTTTATTTCCTGGCACTGCAGACCGCAGAAATGCTGGAGAAAAAAGGTATTCATGCAACGGTAATCAACCCGTATTATATTACCGGACTGGATGAAGGACTGCTGGAGAAGCTGAAGGCAGACCATGACACGGTAGTTACACTGGAAGATGGCATCCTGAATGGTGGTTTCGGAGAAAAAATCGCAAGATTTTATGGAAGCAGTGATATGAAAGTCTATAATTACGGATTGAAAAAAGAATTCCTTGACCGGTATGATGTAAATGAGGTATTAAAAGAGAATCATCTGACAGCAGAGCAGATTGTAAATGACGTATTATAGAAGGCAGAAATAAACAACAAACCTTGTGAGAATCGACACAATATGGTAAAATATAACATACTAGAGCTTATTTTGCATAGTGGTTAGAATAGCGGGCTCATGGAAGGAGCGGTATCATATGAAGAATAAAGATTCGAAAGCAAGGATGCAGATGATTTTCGGGATACTTTTGTTTGCGTTTATTTTTATGGCAGAGTTGTATGCCATAGTCAATTTCCCGAAGATGTTTATTGTTCTGGTTGTTTTGGCAGCAGCAGATCTGATATGCCTGTATGTTGCAATCAGAGGCGTGATTTTAGTATATGAGACAAAATATGCCCGGAGAGAGGAACAGTATGAGAGTATTTTCAAGTCGGAAAAGGCATCATATCTCATGCTGAAAAAATATTTTGAGGAAATATCGGTGAAGCTTGCATATATGGAAGAGGCATCTAAGATTCCGACAGAGGAAATTGTCAATGCACAGAAGGGAATAGCGAAAGTAATTATCAAGCGGTCCCATGAGAATACCGATGCATTGATGAATTCATACGAACAGCTGCTGGACCGGTTTGATACGTTCCAGAAAGGAATGGATGGGTTCGGTACAGTTGCGGGTGCTTATAAGGACGAGATTCTTTCAGCCTGTAAGGATGAAATTTCTTCGGTGCAGAAGGATGGAAAAGAACAGGAACATTCACAGGATAAAGAGATAGCCGCAAAGCTGCAGGAAATCATTATTGCAATGAAAGATATGGAACTGCGCCTGAATCAGACCATTATGAACAGTCAGAAAGTGGTTGTTTCCCAGCCGCAGGTTTCTGTACCTGTGGCAACACCTGTAGAGCCACAGCCGGCACCGCAGAATCATGTGGAAGAAACACCGGTAGAGCCGGAGATCTCACCAGAGCCGGAAGAAAGTATGGAGCCGGAACCGGAGATTTCGCCGGATCTGGAAGAAAGTATGGAGCCGGAGCCTGAGATCTCACCGGAGCCGGAAGAAAGTATGGAATCGGAGCCGGAGATTTCACCGGAGCCGGAAGAAAGTATGGAGCCGGACCCGGAGATTCTGCCGGATATACCGGGAGGGGAGAGTTTTGAGCCGGAGGAAGAGTCTCCGGTCATGGCAGCGGATGAGATTATCCCGCCGGACCCGGAAGAATCCATTGAGGAAGCAGAAGAACTGGTAGAACCGGACCCGATTCCGGAGGATGCGATTGTTTAGGAAGCGAATGATGAGAACCTGCCGGAGGAAGAACTTTCGCCGATGCCGGATCTGTCCGATCCAAACCGCGCCATGAGCCCGGATGAAATAGCTGCCCTGTTTGCAAATATGGGCAATGACGACAATGCGGATAAAGCCGGGGAACCTGTCGAAGAAACGGTGGAACCGGAGGATATTCTCGAGCCGATTGAAGAGCCGGAAGCAGTAAAAGAAGCACCGCTTCAGCCGGAAGAACCGGCAGATCCCAATAAGGCATTAAGCCCGGATGAGATAGCTGCCCTGTTTGCAAGTATGGGAACCTGAAAAGAATAAAATAACAGGCAACGGACGCCATCTGTTCCACGTAAAAACGTGTGACAGATGGCGTTTTGCTATAAAAATGCCATACAATGAAAAAAAATAGTTGCATTTCTTTTCCATTGTGTTATACTTAGGTCGTTGCAATTTAATAGTTTAAAGCAGAGTAGACACATGTGCGTTAAGTGCCGGATGAACAGGGAGTTGTCACCCGGACGAAAAGAGAATCTTGCGGTACATGAGTCGCATCCCGCTGCATCCGAAGATAATATTATCTCCAGTTGTAGTACGGTGAGGTCTGCAAAGGAGGTAATTTTTTTATGAAAAAATTCGTTACTTTGTTCACCGATTCTTTCCGTGAATTAAAAGCGGTAAGAACCATCACTACCATGGCAATGCTTGCCGCAGTTGCTGTGATTCTAGGATTTTTCTCCATTGAATATGGACAGTTTATCCGTATCGGCTTTTCTGGTATTCCAAATGGTATCATTGATTATCTGTTTGGACCGGTAGTTGGAGGAATCTTTCATGGTGCGTTGGATATCATCAAGTATATGATGAAACCGACCGGACCATTTTGCCCGCAGTTGACACTGGTTGTCATTTTGGCAGGAATCCTGTATGGCTGCTTTTTTTACAAGAAAAAGCTTACCATATGGCGCGTATTGGCAGCGAAATTTGTAGTTATGCTGATCTGTAATGTGATTCTGACAACGCTTTGTCTGACCGTGTTATATGGACAGGCATTTATGGTGATTCTTCCGGCGCGTGCACTGAAGAATCTGATTATGTGGCCGATAGATTCGGTGATCTTTTTCGCTATTACGAAGGCGCTGGAACAGATTGGTCTGTTTCGGATGTTTCAGAAACCTGCACTGGCAAAATCCGCAAATATGCAGGGAAACTAAAACTTCATAAATAATAACAAAACCGTCCGAAATCTGAGATTCATCAGACTGCGGACGGTTTTTTGCAGATTCATTTATTTGCGAATGGGATGGGTGGCAATATGTTTTAAAATGCGGACAGCTGTCTGCATGCCTTCCACAGAGATGTGTTCGTATGGTCCGTGAAAACCATAGCCACCAGTGCCGAGATTCGGGCACGGCAATCCCATAAAGGACAGTCTTGCGCCGTCTGTACCGCCACGGATCGGACGGGAGAGCGGTGTCAGACCTTCGGAGGCAATTGCCTGTTTTGCCAGATCCACGATCTCCATTTTATCCTCAATGACAGAGAGCATATTCTCATACGAATGTTCGATGTCGAGCGTGACGGTTTCCGGTCCATATTTCTGATTCATGGATTGTGCAACGTCACGCAGATTCTGCAGACGTTTCTCAAATGTGGTTTTATCATGGTCACGAATGATAAAGGAAAGGGTGGCGGAAGCCACATCTCCGGACATATCGGTCAGATGATAGAATCCTTCCCGGCCGCTGGTGTGCGCCGGCGTTTCCGCTTCCGGAAGCCGGGAAACAATCTCACATCCCACCAGTGCGGCATTGACCATAATATCTTTCGCTTCGCCCGGATGGACATTCACACCCTTTATATGAAAGACGGCACTTGCAGCATTGAAATTTTCATAAGCCACTTCGCCCTCGTAATCGCCATCTACCGTATACGCGTAATCAGCCTGAAAGATCGAAAGGTCAAACAGATCTGCACCGGCACCGACTTCTTCATCCGGCGTAAAGCCGATCCACAGTTCTCCGTGAGGGGTGCCTTCTGCTATCAGTTCTTCGATGGCAGTCATGATTTCAGCAACGCCAGCCTTGTCATCCGCACCTAGAAGTGTGGTGCCGTCTGTAGTGATCAGTGTTCTTCCTTTTAAAGAAGTAAGGGATGGAAAATCGCTTACCTTTAAAACATTCTGACTGCCTTTTAACAGGACATCGCCACCGCCATAATTGGGAATGATCTGTGGTTTGACATCTTTTCCGGAAAAATCCGGGGCGGTATCCATATGAGCGATAAAGCCGATGGATTTACAGTTTTCCATGCCCGGTGTGGCAGGAAGCTTGGCATATACATAGCAGTGATCGGTGAGGAGTATATTGGTAAGACCGAGTGTTTCCAGTTCCTGCTTTAAGGCTTTTGCAAGCGTGAACTCACGCTCACTGCTTGGAATGTCACTGCAGGATTCATCGGAGGTTGTCCAATAGCTGACATATTTTAGTAATCTTTCTTCTACTTTCATGTTAAATTGTTCCTTTCAAATATGCTTTTAAAAAAATTTAAAAAAAATAAAAAAAGTGCTTGCTTTTTTAATACTCCTATTATATAATAACTCTTGTCTTAAGGAAAGACATAAAACAAACAACTTAAAAATGCGCGATTAGCTCAGCTGGCAGAGCACCTGACTCTTAATCAGGGTGTCCAGGGTTCGAACCC
>OGDP01001190.1_pt1 | contig 18219 bp, 5 predicted proteins | sample 1570441 | NCBI WGS metagenome assembly OGDP01 (sample SAMEA2581961, study PRJEB24529) | metagenome | biome: Human gut stool | place: China | collected 2011
TGCCTCATCATCTGCAAAAGCAGCTGCATCCTTTGGTGTTAATAATGCCAGATCAAGTTCTCCGGATTTTAACTGAAGTGCTTTCGCATTGTCATCCGGTACGATCTTGAATACAATTTTATCGATGGAAGGCTCACCCTTGAAATAATCTTCATTCTTAACCAGTGTGATCGCCTGTCCCTCATCCCAGGATTCGATCTTGTATGGACCTGTTCCTACCGGATTACGGAAGAAGTCAGAAGTCTGCATATCTTCTCCCTCAATTTCACATAAATGGCGTGCGAACCTCGATGAGATTACCACTGGGATCATACAGTCTTACAAGCTTCTGCCCACCTGCAAGTTCTGTCAGTTCTGTGGCATATCGAACGGAATACTTACCAGATTCATATTTCGCAAGCAATCCATCTATATCAAAGTCCTCGAAATACAGTTCCATCATGTTATTGAATGGTGTAGAAGTTTCATTCAATGTTTTCCCCCATATGTCGGCATCCTGCAAAACAAGTCCCTCCGATAAGATCACATTACCTTCATTCTTAAGAATCACTTGCAGTCCAAATAAGTCCCTATAAAATTCTATGGATTTTTCTATATCATCTACCACAATCAGTACATTCTTTAGTTACTGCATGGCTATAATGCAAAATATAATGTAAATTTAAAGGAGAAAATACACATGAAAAAAATTAAGGAAATAGCTTCAGGATTATTAATACTTCCTTTCAGGTATAGATGACTACACTGTTAAATTCATTTAAATTTCTCTACAAAAGCTCACTGCTGGTTCAAAAAATACCAACAGTGAGCTTTTATTTCTTACCCCCTATTTCCTTTTCCTGCGAATAATCACTACTGTAATTATTGCTATGCAAGCTACCATGACCAAAACTATCGGAAGAAGATTTCCTTCATCACCAGTTTGCACTGCCTGACCTTTTTGATTTGTATTTTGACCTGCATTATTTTGATTTCCTCCTACATCTACTGTAGTTTTCTGTACCAATGCGCGACGTGCATTTTCTAATTCTTCTGTTGCTGCTTTTACTTCTTTTGCACTACCTGACTTCAGAAGTTTTTTCGCTTTTTTCAATGCATCTTCTAATCTCTGATAAGAGTCTTCTGTATACAACTCCTTATCCACTTTTTCAGCCGCCTGAATCTTATCCTTTAATGCTTCTACATTAACCAGTTTTTTCATTGCCTCTTGAATCTTATCAATATATTTATCATCAGCGCTCTTTTCTGCCTCTGCGACAATATCCATCAATTCCTTATAAGAGTCTTCTGTATAAGATTCAGCCTTCAATGCCTTCGCTGCCTGAATCATCTGCTCCAAAGCTGCTTTATCACTTGTAGTCAATCCATTATATTTTTCTTCGATTAGTTTCAGCGCCTGTGCAACCTGTTCTTTTGTACCTGCATCAAGAAGTTGTTTTCCTGCTTCTACAGCTGCAACATAATACTGATAACTTTCGTTCGTATATAAAGTACCGTCTACGCTTTCTGACTGTTTAATCGCTGCCTTCAGAGTACTGATATCAACTAGATTTAACATGCTATTCTGGAAAGCAGTTCTCTTAGTAATAAAGTCTTTTGGATTTACACGTTCTGTTCCGGCTATTTCTGCCTCTTTATCCGTAGCCACCAACGTATCAATTTCTGATTTAATCGCTGTCAACGCCTGATAACTAGCTTTTGTATACGGATCTGCTTCAACCAAATCATATTTTTTCGTTTCCAGCTCTGCAAGTTCTCTGTTTCTTGTAGAATAGACAAGATTATTCTGCGCTTCTGTCACATTTTTCATCAGCTCATCTGCATCTGTCTGCGACAAATTATCCGGAGTTTTCATTGCCTTTTCCAACTTGCCAATTACATTTGCATATGCAGAATAAGTAACTTTTGTATAAATTGTTTCCTCATTACTGATTTTTTCAGCCAACACTTCATTCATCTTTGCGACGGTTTCTTCATTCGCTTTTGTCTTTGCATTTGTACGTGCTGACTCTAATGCTTTAATCGCTGAATCCACCATTGCCTGACTTGCATTTTCATTATCATAGATTTCCTGTGCAGTTTCTTTTGCCTGTGTGTAAGCTGTTTTGCTATCAGCTGTCCATGTGTCATCCTCTGCTTTTGCAAGCTCTGCTTTTAATGTTTCTTTGTTTACTTCTCCGCCACGTTCTGATGAAGTTTCAATCTCAGCAATTTCCGGAATTACATCTTTCCAAGTAACAGTCAGTGTTTCCAGCATTTTTCCTTCCGGAATAACAAACTCATTGATTACTTGATTCAGTTTTCCAAGGTTTACTTTTTCACTAGCTTTTGTAACATTACTTTTATCTAAATAAGTTGCTGTAACATCTGCTTTAGAAATATCGCCGATCTGTATCAGACGAACAGATGCGATTGATGTTGGATCTAACACTCTCCAGGTAAATGAGCTGTTCTTTTTAGAAGACTTATAAGTTGTACCATAGCTTCCATCCCGCATATTAGACGGAAGCTTTCCTGCTTCTTCAATTGCTTCTGACACAATCTGTCTACTCTGCTCAGGAGAAATATATTCTCCTCCATTGATCTGCAGTTCATTAATTGCAACCCATCTATGATTATATGTTTCATTCGGCATGATGCGGATATATCTTCCATCTACATCCAGACCTGTTGCTTCTTTATACATATATCCCGGATTTTTATCATCATGGGTCAGAGTAATGCCTTGCATGTCTTTCGCTACTGTATTATCATGCACATTTTGAGTTGGTTTTCCAACCGTCATAACCTCTGTCCAGTTTTCACCATCTGTTGACACTTCAAATTTTGCATTTCTCAAATAATTCAACTGTGTTTCTACAATATAGTAACGCAGAGAGTTAAAGTGAATAACTTGTCCCAGATCAAATGTGATATGTTTGCCAGCTTCCTGTTTTCCATTGATCATACCCAATGTACTTAATTTTCCATCAAATACATTTCCAACAGTTCCTGCCACACGCATATCATTTGCATCCTGTGCTTTTTCAAAGTCTGTATCTACTTTTTTAGCTCCGACAAACTTATAAGTCACTTTAAAATCATTCAAAGTAATCTGGCTTGCTTCTTCGCCATTATTTTTAATGCGTATATACGCTGCATCTACATTTTTTGCATCCGCTGCGTAAGGCTTCCATGTGATTTCATTCATAGACGTCTCCAGAACTACATTTTCCGAAAGTGCCGGAATTGTAATATTCTGTATTGCTTTGATATCGCCAAGTTTCACTCCGATATACTCGTCTTTGTTCAATGTAACTGTTCCGTTACTTAATGAAACACTGCCTTCCTCCAGACTTGCAGTGATATTTGTATCAACGTTCGTATAAAGCCCTGCTCTCGCACCACTTGCATCTTCATTTGCCGGAGAAAGAATCTCTATTTCACCAATTCTTACCCAGCCTCCTGTTACTGTATTATTATGAATACGCACCGCTTTTACATTAGCAACATTTCCGAATGAAATGGTCTGATCACCTTTATCCGACAATGTACCCGCTTTTGTCCATGTACTCGTTCCCTCAATCTGATACTCTACATCTGCATTGCTGAACTTATCACTCTTTGCTGAAACTCCCTGCACCAAACGGAAGAAACCAATTGTTTTTGGCTCCGGGAAAGTAACTGTCAATGTTGCTCCTGCTGGAATTGTATCTCTTCCGGGGTTTTCGTATGGTCCTTTTGCCAGCCATACTTCACTGCTGTTATCTCCATCAAAATATTTATCTTCCGATGCGTTATTTTGTATAGATATCTGCTCATATGTAACAGTTCCTGTATATCTTTTCTGTGTATTTGGATTGATTCCGGTGTCAATATAATCAGTTACATATTTTGCCATCGCTTTAATAAACGGAACAATATGCTGTACTCCGACTTCTGCTTTTTCATAATGATCCAGATACCAGAGTTCATGTGTCTTTGACTGCTCGAATGCAGCTTTTGCTTCTGCATTATAACGAAGTGCAGTATCTGCATCCTCATTGACAATTGCCTTAATAGCATTCAAATATCCAATTGCTGAAACAGTTGTATCATCCCAGCAATCCAGCCAATATACAATCTGATCTCTAACCTTTATGTCTACAGCCTGTTCTCTATAAACAGCAGCTGCATTCTGTAAAATCTGGAATTCCGCAATCAATGCATCCGCTTCTTCTACAGTAACTGTACCTGTCTTTAATTTATCACGAAAATCCGTCAGTTTCGGAGCTAAATCTACGGATTCCTGCAATGCTGTTACTCGAGAATCCATGTTCTGATTCATCATATGTTTAGACAATTCATACAACGCTGTAGAGGCTTCCGTTTTCGCTGCTGAATTGTGGTCTACATATTTGAAAGAATCCTGCCATGCCTTGTTTGCTATATCTGCATTTTCCCAAATATTCCATGAATAACATGCATTTCCGAAAATTGCCACTTTACTTGGCTCTGACTGCTGCATCGGATTAAGTACGATACCTTGAATCTTTGCCGGATCAACTCCTGGATGTAGGAATGTTGTATATCCGCCCATGATCAGATGGCTTTTAGAATTATCTGTACAAGGCCAGTTAATCCACATATAAGGACCGCGTCCCGCATTATTCGTAAATGTATTGGTAAAGTTCTGGTTTACTTCGCCCCATACTCTACCGCCTGTCATAACAACCTGTACATTTTCCGGGAAATTTTTGTAATATGCCTGTCCGTTGTACATATATTCCTGTGGACAAAACGGCAACGTCTGTTTCAAATCCGGATATGTTTTTTTCATTTCTGCCAGCCACGCTGTCATATCCGTTAAAAACTTATTATAATTATTTCCACCTACGTTTCCCGCATCGTCTGCCAGAATTGCAACCTGTCTGACACCGGCATCAATCACCTGAGCAAGTTTATCTTGTACTGCTTTTAAATCAGCTTGATAATTGCCGTCAAATCTAACCGGATTATACATAAACGTATGAAGTGCATACACAAAACGGCATTTAGATGCATTCCCAGCTTCTGCCAAAGGTCTGATTAATGTATTCAGTTCCTCTTCTGTATATAATTCTCTCCATTTTGCATTATGCTTTGGATCATTTTTCGGTGCATAGAAATAGGAATTCAGTTTATAATAACCGCCCCATTTCATAAGATTGATTCTATCTTCTGTAGACCATGGATTTCCATAATACCCTTCAATAAATCCACGACTTGCAACATCTGCCCAGTCCTCAATGTGAAAATTCCGGATGGTATTACTATCCATCTGCTTCAAAATATGATACAACGTCGTCAATCCATAATAACTTGCATCTGTGTCTGCACCTACTACAGTAATCACATCATTATTACTATCCAATACATAGGCGTCCAGCTTTTCATACAAATCCGCTGACTGCATATTCACATGTTCATTTGCATAAGTATCTGCAACTTCTCCCGAACCATCAATTCCAACAAGAATATTCGTCTTGCCCTCTTCAATTGACTCGGATGTGGTCACTGTTACCCCGTCTTTCAACGCAAGTGCTTCTGCTAATCGATCTTTCGTTGCCTGATCGATTCCTGATTCATATACTACATTGACCTCGTTTTTGATAACATAGTCACCTTCCGTATATTGAACCACCTGTGGATTCGGATAAATTTCATACTCTGCAGCCGCAGCTTCACTCCGGACTGGCGATATTGTCAGTCCGGAAACAGTCATTACTAATGCCATGACTCCTGCAGCGAATTTCTGAAAGCCTTTTTTGTTCTTTCTATCAATTCGTAATTTTTTCAAAATTTCCTCCTTAAAAGGATTGTCACATAATACTCTTCAAATTGATTATTTAACATCTTTCCTTTTCTTTCCAATCATTATAGCTCCTACTATTCCTACTATACCAGCTGCTGCTAATGCAACTACGCAAATTCCTACTGATGCAGTATCCCCTGTTTGTACTGCATTATTTGAATTGTTTGTATTGCCTGTATTTCCTTTGGAGCTACCATTTCCGTCCGGTTTACCTGAACCCTGGTTTCCTGAATCCGGTTTTTCTGGATTCGGTTTTTCTGGATTCGGCTTTTCTGGATCCGGCTTTTCTGGATCCGGCTTTTCTGGACTCGGCTTTTCTGGATCCGGCTTTTCCGGACCCGGCTTTTCTGGATCCGGCTTTTCTGGATCTGGTTTCTTAGCTTCTGTCACTGTGATTGCAAACTCTGTTTCAAAACCACCATAGGTCACTGTTACTTTTGTATTTCCTTTAGACAACGCTGTCTTTGTATCTGGATTAAATGCAAAGTCTTTTGCAGTCTCTTCTGAATATACAACATCCGCCGTTGTACCATTGTCATATGATGTAGTAAGTACAAGACCTGTAGGATCTAAGGTTTCTCCTTCTTTATATGTTGTTTTTGTCGGGAAGCTCTTTATGGAAATATTATTCATTTCCGGTTTTTTCAACTCAATTGTAAATGATACCTCTTGACTTCCTGTATATCCATACTGTCCAATACCTGTTACGATTGCAGTTGCAGTTCCTGGTGCCTCATTATTATTATAAGTAAGTTTGTAGTCTATGCCATATCTGAGCACCTTATCTCCCAAGGTAACTTCAATGTCTTCTTTTGACAATGTTACCGGATGATCTTTATCTACAACAGAAACCAGTTTTTTCTCATTTGTAAGAGAAACAGTTGCATCTGAAATGTCTGTCTTTGAATCTGCTTTACGCAAGCGAATCTCTGCAGCACTTGCAAATTTATTCTGCTGTGATCCTTCACCATAAGTTTCAACGCCGGTAAGTCGAACATATTTTGCTTCTGTCGGTTCATTAAACATTGCGATATACCAGTCATCTGTATTATCCCAATTTCCAACAGAAACTTCTGTCCAATTTTGATCGTCCTTACTTACCTCTACTCGATACTTACTGATACGTCCATTTGAAGCACCACCACGTCCTTTGTAGCGTAATGCATCTAGGCTAGTAATTTCATTTAACTCAAATTTAATCCAAAATGTATCACGACTCGCTTGCGGATTCCATGATGTATGCCAGATAGTACCTTCATTGCCATCTAAAACATATCTTGCCGGACCTTCATTGCCTTGTCCACTCTGTTCACTTCCAGCTGTCACCGACATTTTTTGGGTATCATAATCCCGTCCTGCATAAACTGGATCTGTATTTCCAACACCTTTTCCGTCTAAGTTGATGACAAATTCATTTCTGGTTGTATGATCTTCTGATTCAATGATTAGCTTCGCTTTATTTTCATACGGCGGTACATAAGTTACCGCTGCATTATCAGCTGCCACATAGTCTATTGTATCAATAACAATAGCTTCTGTATCAAAACTTCCTGCAGCAAGTTCTTCCTCACTTAACTCAAGACCATTTACCGTTAATTTAGAAAGATTTGCAGTAGAATTGGTCGTATATGAACCATTCCACTCAATAATCTCTACTTCTGTAATACCAGTACATGTTTCTGTTTTTCCTGCCTCTTGAGGAGTTGTATTTGTTACTTGCAGTTTTACAAAAGTTGCTACAGTTGGATCAAATGTATATGTATATGCTTTTACACGTTCTGGACTTTCATTTTCCGCAATTGTTTCTTCCACTGAAAGTTCTTTCCAACTTCCTTCATCTCCTGTTTCAGATACAAAGAGTTTTGTTCTTCCTTCCCGAGGGAATGTCATTGCACCATTATCTTTGGAATAATATACAACAATTTTTCCTACACGCTGCTGAGTAGCATAGCGGAATGTGATTTCAGAAGTTGGATCTGTATTTCTAGTTGCCCAGTTTGACCAACAAGTTGGATTTGCGCCTCCACTGTTGTTGTCTCCAATTTCTTTCTTTCCATCCTTAATTGCATCCAGTGTATCTGACTGTTGTCCTTCCGGTACATCCTGACTTAAGTATGCTGCGCTACTTACACTGGAGCCTAGCTCTATCTTCTGTTTTTCTACGCGAATGGTCGCTGTAACCTCTACATTCTGTCCTAGAACATCTGCTGTTCCTTTCACTGTCACAATTCCTTCTGCATCGTAACTTCCATTCGGTTCTCCCCAAGCAACTGGGAAGGACGCATTCATTACTTCACCATCTTGAAGTACCGCCGGTCTAGATTCCGGAAGTGTCGGTTTCGTTCCAAGCGGAACAGTTGTTGAATAGTTCAGCAGGGAAACTACCTGGTCAATCATATTGACGATTACTGTAAGAGTATCTCCTGCCTCTGTTGTACCTGCTACAGAAAATGTACCACTCTGTGCAATCTGTTCTTCTGTAATTGCATCCCATGTTACAGGAATCTCTTTTTCACTTCCATCTGTATACACTGCTTTAACAGTACTCGGAAGCTGTGGCATATTACCGGTTTTTACATAGTAGTTTTTAGACATTTCGTAATAACTGATAGCCTTTTCTCCTGTTGTATCCTGTTCTACCGAAGTCGTTGTTACTGTCACTGAAGAAGTTTCCAGACCTTTTGCACTGGCTGTTACTGTGAAACTTCCCGCTTTTTTTGTAGACTGTACAATTGCCAGTACTTTTCCTGCAAATGCATTTCTGCTATTTGCCTGATAGGAGGTATGATCGTCTTGTCTTCCGTTATCAATACCCACCAGTTTACCTTCGCCTTCTACTTTAAAGCTTACTTTATCTTCCGCATTCGGAATAATATTTCCATCTTTATCTGTTACATCTACAGTTACATAAGTTAAGTCCGCTCCATCTGCTGCAATTGTATCGCGGTCAACTGTAGCTTTTAAATTCTTCTTCTCACCGGTGGTTGTTACAGATGTTCGACCATTCAGTTTTTCCTCTGAAATTTTCTGTCCATCCTGTCCGTAAGCTACTGCTGAAATTGTACCTGCTTTATACGGAACCTGCCATGTCAGATATAAATTCTTATGTTCTGTACCAGACTTATCCGTGCCTTCATAATACTGATATGTATACCCTTGTGTATTTGACTGTTTCTGTGTAAATTCCTTTGTCCCAAGGCTCTTCTTATCACCCGTTTTTGCATCTGTAAAGAATAATTCTACTTTTTTCGCATCTGTATAAACGACAACCGGAACCTTTCCACTGCTATCTTTCTTCACTGCATCTTCATTCCATGCCGGTAAAATATGAAGGGTATTTACTTCGTCATTCCACTGGCTCTGATAGAAGTAGTAACTATCTTTTGGAAATCCTGCAGTGTCAATAATTCCAAAATATGAATTCTTTGGAGACGGCCATGTTCCTTGTGCTCCTTTTCCAGTTCCGTTCCATGGTGTCGGCTCTCCAATATAATCAAAACCGGTCCATACATATTCGCCTGCCACAAAATCTCTCTTAATAACCTCGTACCAGGCACTGCTGGCAACTGCCCCCCAGTTAACTGCTGAATTATCATAGGATGTTAACTTCTGACCCGTCTTACTTCCATCTATTCTGTCATATACACCTCGACTATTGACTGCTGAAGCAGTTTCAGAACCATACAACTTCCAATTTGGGTTACTATTATGAAGCGTATCATAATCATTTCCAGAGCAATAATTCAAACCAACCGTACCATTTGCAGTTGTCATAGCATCCATCATGTTTTTCGGTATTCCAATCTTATTACCTTTTAACACGTTGTCGCCACGTGTTGCCGGTCTTGTGGTATCCAACGCAGTTGTCCAATCAATCAAATTCGCCTGAACATTTGCATACGCCTGTGTCAATACACCGGTTGCACCTTCCTGAACTTCATTTCCGAGAGACCACATGATAATAGACGGAGCATTCCAGCCACGTTTTACTGCTGCTGTTAAGTCATATTTTGCCCAAGTCATTCCATTTTCTTTTCCAAGAATCTGATTACTTTCACCTATTGTCTGATTGAAGAATCTGGCATAATCATTGTTATTTCCATTCTTAGCATTTTGCCAGCCATCAAACATCTCTTCTACAACAAGGATACCTTTTTCATTACAAATATTTATCAGTTCTTCTGCTGCCGGGTTATGTGTAACACGAATGGAGTTACATCCCATTTCCTTTAAGATTTCCACCTGACGCTCAATTGCACGTTTCCATGCCTCTGCTCCAAGCGCTCCCTGATCGTGGTGCATACACACACCTTTCAGTTTCATATTTGTTCCGTTTAATGAAAATCCACTATTTTCATCAAATTTAAAATAACGGAATCCATATTCTGTATCGTAAGTATCTACAACCTCTTCACCAATCTTTACTTCTGTACGCACTGTATAAAGCGCCGGATTTGTAGTACTCCATAATTCTGGATTCTGTGCATTTACTGTTGCATCAATCGCTGCGGTTTCACCTGCCGCAATCGCTTTTGTTTCTGTTGTCACAGTTCCGATATTAGCGCTTGGCTCCCCACCTTTTTTGAAAATGGTATGAGTCAATGTCACATTCTGTTCTCTGTCTGAATCGTTGGCTACAGTTGTCTTAATATTAGTAGTCACCGCTCCGTCTTTTTCTGTTTCCAAATTTGGAGTTTCTACCTTTGTCCCATATAAGTCAACATGTACAGGATTTACAATATTCAAATCTACACTTCTATAAATACCACTTCCTGAATACCAACGGCTGGATGGTGTCTGATGATTTACCTTTACCGTAATTACATTCTCACCATCAAATTTCACCAAATCAGTGATATCAAATGAGAATGGAGTATATCCATACGGATGGCTTCCCACCTGTGTTCCATTGACCCAAACTGTAGCATCCATATATACGCCACCAAAATCAATTCGCACACGTTTATTCTCCGCTGTTTTTCCAAGCGTGAAACTCTTTCTGTACCAGCCAATTCCACCCGGAAGATATCCGCTTTCTGCTTCCATCTTCGTTGAATACTCTTGTTCAATACTGTAGTCATGAGGCAGATTTACATGTTCCCATTTAGAATCATCAAATGCCGGTTCTTCCGCACCTGATCCATCTCCCAAATAGAACTTCCAGTTGTCATTAAAATTGACATCTCGTTTTGCTGCCGAATAATTGTTTACATAAACAACTTCTTTATCAGAACTCATCTGGCTTTCTGTTTCAGAAAGCACATTGACCGGAGTTCCTGCCGCAAATGAAACACTTGGAGTAAACATTCCAAAGGCAAGTGTCAGTGCAGCTGCTGCCATACCTTTTCTTTTTAAATTATACTTTTTCATACTTTTTTCTTTTTAGACTTTTTATAGCCTACTCTCTTCCTCCTTTTCCTTATTAATCTCTCGGAATCTTCGTAAATATTATCCTTATCCAAATACTCTTGCTCGTTCCACCTGGGATATCATTGAACGGTTTTGGAATCTGGATTTATCTTTTACCGAGCGAGAAATCATTATATATAGTTAATTTTAGTATCTCATAAAAATAAGAATGCAACTCGTATTTTTTGTTTCATCCCTCCTGATTCTTTGTCATATTCGGAACTCTCAATAACAGAACCTGGAAAGGGCTTATCACTCACTTAGCGCGCTACCCCTTTCTTTCGTTTTTGGATTATAATGTTCTGTGGTTGTAACATGCATTCAAGGAATATAAACCATTACAGCCAAGAAGTGGTTTCTTATAGAAGACTGCCGGGATACTCTTCAGAATATCCCGGCAGTCTTCTATAATTTTTTACTTTTCACAGCTCCGTAATTCATAACGGTCTGTTTCTGTTCATCTAGATTAGCTTCTTTTTCTGCGATATACAAGTGTTGCGATTACTGCCCCAGCGGCTACCATTACAATTCCATACAATGCGAAATTCGCTGTATCTCCAGTCTTGATTGCCTTTACCGTGTTCTGTCCTGCACCACCATTCGGAGTTGAGCTATTAGCATTATTTTCCTTTGCTCCACTCTGATTCACATTTCCATTAGCGCTGTTATTACCACTATTGCCATTATTTCCAGCATTTCCATTGTTATTGCTGTTATTATTTCCATTATCTGGTTTCTCTGGATTTGGTTTCTCTGTCTCACCGTTTCCTTCTACCATAACCTTAAACTCTTTAGTGGCAACACTTCCATCTGTTCCAGTTACCTTTACTGTTACGATGACTTCTGTATCCTCTTGCGGTATAGTTACTTCGCCATTCAGCGCGATAATTCCTTCTGGATTTACACTACAAATCTCAATCTGTGCGTTTTCTGGTACTTCCGGTAATACTAGTTTCTTCGTATCTTTCTTAATAGAAGTTGCAAAAGATTTATCTGCAATAATACGACGCATGATTTCTTCTGCAGTTATCACCTGCTCAGGCTCTGCATCCTTCTCAAATACTCCGATCAGGTCTACATCCTTTTCAACCTTAAATGTATACTTCGCATCGGTACTTAAAATATCCTCTGCATCTTTCAGCTTCCATCCTACGAAATGATGTCCTTCTTTTGCTGTTGCTGTTACTGTTGCCTCTTTGCCATCTTCATAGATTCCGTCCTCATGATCCATGCTGACTGTTCCCATTGTTTCAGCACTTGCTGTTGCTGTTACTGTATACTGTTTCTTTACTACAGGATTTGCTGCGAAGTTTGCTGTCAGTGTCACATCTTCTGTCACATCAAATACATGTGGATTTGCATCACTGACTTCTGTTCCCTCTGCGTTTGTCCAGTTTACGAAATGATATCCTGGATTTGCTGTTGCAGTTACTGTAGCTGTATCATACTTCTGATACTCGTTCTTATCGGTTGCTGCACTTCCCATTGCCGGGTCATTTACCTGAACGGTCACAACTACTGGCTGCGGCGCTGTAAACGGTTTTGTCAGTTTTGCATTTGCCCAGTCACCATGATCGCTCCAGTTATTTGCACCTTTGTCCATAACCAATTTCAGTTCTGTTGCGTCAGTTATATCAATATCACCTGTAAATCCTTTTGCTGTGTTAGTTCCCATTACATCACTTGTGAACTTCAGATTTCCATCCACATATACCTTAAATGTGATACTTGCCTGAGAAGGATTTATCTTTGTCTCACGGTCTACACCGTAATAAGATGAAAAACTTGTATATCCTTTGCCAGTCAGATCGTAAATGATTGTAGAATCTGCATGGCTTCCGATTCCTTTATCAAAGGTTTCTTCCTTTGAACCGTCCCATAAGGTCAGTGTGTTGTTTCCACAGCTCTTATCTTTTCTTGTCGGATTACCTGAATCTCCAGATGTCTGTGATGTCCAGTCAAGATCAGATAACCATGTATCTCCTGATGCATGAACTGTTACTTTATAAGTCTTTTCTGTGGACTTGTCCGCAGAAGTTACTTTCACTTTCACAGTGTTGTCACCTTCTGTCAGTCCCAGTTCTGCCGAAGCACTTCCTGTTCCTGTCTGAATCACTTTATCTTTCCAGATAACTTCTACGGTTGCATCCGCCTCTTCTGCTGTTGCATTGATTGTCACAGCGGATTCTGTTGCAGATGCTGTATATTTTAATGTATCTGCATCAAAGTTTTCTTTCAGAGATACATTTCCTCCAAGGCTTAATGCTTCCAAACGTGCATTTGCAGCATTCGGCACTTTCAGTTTCAGTTTATAGTAGACCGGCTCTGCACTTGTCTCAGGTGTCACACGGATCGTAATCTCATTGATTCCCGGTGCAACTGTCACGTCTCCCTGAACAGTCTGTGCTGCGGATGTAACCTCTTTTCCGTTCACGATAGAAACAGTTGCTCTTGTACTCTGTGCTGTCGCTGCAACCTGCGCTGTTGTTGTTCCTGTTGCAATTGGGAGACTATATTCATAAACTCCCTCTGCCAGTTCGATTGTCTGTCCGTTTACCTGCATGCTTTCCAACAATGCATTGTTATCTCCCTGACGGCTGATTGTGAAACGATATTTTTTCATTGTCACGCCATCTTCTGCTGTAACATTTACCTCGATCAGATTTCTTCCGCTTGTGAGAACTGCGTTTCCGCTCAGTTCAGCTGTTTCTTTTCCATTCACCAGCACTTTTACTTTTGCCTTTGTATCCTCTGCTGCAAAGGAATACTTGATTTCCTGAACGTCACTTCCCGCTGTTGTCTGATAGAAAGTTGTTCCTTTTACAAACTGGAACATGTCTGTACTTTCACTAGTTTTTATATCAGCTGTCGCTAGATCTGCATTTGCAGATTTGACTGCTGATGCACCTGAATCTGTGCCATTTCCGGTTACTTTTACTGCATCAGACCATACAATGTCTCCTGCTGCACCTGTTCCGATCAGCGGTACATAAGCAGCTTTCACATATTTGCCTTTCAATGCTTTAGAAGCTGTCAGAGAAGTTCCCTCTACTCCGCTGATAATGGAATAGTTTCCATTTTCTTTATCAGCAACTGCCCATTTTACAATTACGGACTGTCCTGTAGTATCTCCTGCCGCTGTCAGGCTGTCAGCAGCTTCGTCATATGTTACCTTAACATTGGAGGCGGTCGGTTTCACTGCCTCTTCAACTAATTTTACTTCTTTATTATTCACTGTAACATCAGAATAAGTGATGGATCCTATATTAGTTCCCTGGCTTGCGATTGCTAACTTATAGCTATCACTCAGGAATCCACAGTCATCTCTTGAACCGATCTCGGTCCAGCTATTCTTATCCGAACTAAAGAATGCTTTTACATTCGCACCCTTCTTTTCCAGCTTCAGCCAGATCGGATTGTCGCTTACATTTGCCCAGTTACTATATGATGTTTCCTTACCCTCATGGTTCTGTTCTTTTACAATTGCCACTGCACTGGTGTTACCACCTCGGTGTTTCTTTTCCAGTGCTACGTAATTATCTGCATCATCATAAAGATAGATTCCTGCATCTGCCCATGTATTTGCAGGAGTTGCACCTGTCAGTTTGAATACAAGTGTCAGATTTGTTCTGTCTGTTCCTTCCGGCAATGGTTTTACAAGGACATTGCTCGGTGTCTGCTGATTGAAAAGCCCCTGACCGGTAAAATCCTGTTGCAGTCCGCCTTCAACGGTTGAGCTTACACGATATTTGTCAGATGCTGTCGGATAATCTACTGTAATATCTGATGCGATTGTCTTTCCATCCTGCCAGATGGATACCAGTTTTGATGCTTCATAACCGTTGGCTGTAGATGCTGTCACTACAACACTTCCCGGTTTTACTGCTGTCAGAAGTCCTTGTTCAGTGATTGTTGCTTTATCAGTCTCAGTTCCGGTCTTGGCATCATAGACCTTCCATGTCACTGCGCTGTTCTTGTCTGCACCGTTCTCTTCAGCGTTCCATTTCAGATTTGCAGTATACTGGATCGTATCATTTACGTTAATATTTTCTTTGGTATCAGCTGCTGTCAGCTCTATTCCTTCCGGCAGATTACCAAGTTCACCTGCGTTGACTGTGAATGTAACTGTATTGGTCGGGAACTTACGTCCTCCAACAATCATATATCCTGTTACATTGGCTGTTCCTGCTCCTACTGCAGTTACGACACCTGTACTGGAAACTTTTACTACTTTTTCATTGTCAGATTCGTAGTACATCGTTCCGTTCGCTGCTGTGGTAGAATCTGCATTCACCTTCATTGCATCATTGGTGACTGTAATATCAGAAGCACTCATATTGCTGATTGAACTTCCGGCATTCATTCCGCCGTCATACTCATTTCCTTCGATCACTACATTCTTACAACCATTAAAGTTATACAGCTTTCCTGATAAGGTATTCCCACTTCCGCTTACGGTCAGTTCTGCACTGTCGGCTACATTCAGTTCTGTAGAACTTCCGTCTTTTACTGCCAGACTCAGAGATCCATCTCCGTTGATCGGATCCTGTCTGTAAATTTTATTATTTTTAAAGGTAAGGTTATCTACACTCTTTGCATCAAGAACTCTCTTATTGTACGTAAAAAACGTATTGCCCTTGATCTTAATATTAGAATGTACGGTCTTTTCCGTAGATACAGTCGGATTGGTAGGCTCAATGAAAATTGCCTGTGCATTTCCTCTTGTAAATGTATTATTACGGATGGTCACATCTCTGACCGGACCTGACTCATACCAGCCCTGAGCATCATCAGAAATATAGATGCCTGCCATACTCATTCCGTCAAATGTATTATTTTCAATGACAATTGGTTTTCTTGTAGTTACAAGGATTCCTCTTGTCGGAACTTCCTTAAATTCACAATTGCTGATGTTGACAGCAGGTGTATAAGTGATATTTTCTACCACATGTTGATTTACCTGAACGTCGGCAGGAATTGCCTTATCCAATGTCAGCTTGATGGTTGTCAGACTTCCTGAACCTTCACCCATGTTTCCGCCCATTCCGTCCGGTCCGTCAACTTTTGTTACTGTACGAACGGAATTTTCAACTGTGATCATATTTCCCTTTGTCATGAACTCGATTTCGTCACCTTTGAAAAAGTTCGGGAAACCAGCTGTTTCATGATGGTTGTACTGTACTGTGATTGTTCTTCTGTCAGAACTGATGGATGTAACTGTGTTAAATGTTCCGTGGATATTGATCGGGTCGTCATGAGGACCTGCAAAGGTACAGTTATTAATATTGATTGCTCCTTTGCATCCGGACATCTGTACAAAGTCAGCATATCCGGCTGTTGTTCTTCCACTTTCCTTTGGTGCTTCAAAATCAACATCTTCCATTGTAATGTTTTCAGAATGCTGACCTACCATACCAAATCCATGAAGGAATTGGATATCAAGAGAAGTCATCTTAATATCTTTGCTCTTCCAGAAAAACGTTCCTGCATGATCACGTACGGTCGGACGTGACTGAAAGCACATTCCGTTCTGAACTTCACCGGCTTTACTATTATATGTAATCTTTACACGATGATTTCCAAGATCCTCAATAGAAGCTACACCTTTTAATGCAGCATTTCCATTTCCTGCACCGAATTTGATTCCCTGTACGGTATCTTCCCGCTGGGTATGATAACCTGACAGATCGGAGATACTCCAGTAACGTTGACCTGTATAAGGACTTACATCGCTGTACCATTTAATCGTTGTTCCTGCAACTTCATAATTATAGCACTCAGGAATATACATAGTTGCTGTATTTCCCTCTACACTCTCAACAGTCATATCAATAACTGTCGGAACCTGGAAATCCACTGCAAAATTTTTAAATTCAACATCTTCGCAACCGATTGTTGCAAATGTTGTCATTTTACCATGGAACATAAACAGAGAGTTGTTTCCATCTACGGTAACATGATCCATATCTTCCAGAAAAATACCGATCTTCTTCATTTTATTGTTCTGATCGGCACCTACAGTATTGGAAACATATAATTCTCTTTCTATTGCTTTATCTGGATAGATATCATAGCGTCCTTCCGGGAAATTAATCTTGACTTCTTTTCCCTCTTTCGTTGCATCTTTCGCAGCTGCGATTGCTTTCTGTATTCCGATTGCACTATCCTTCCCACTGTCCGGATATACTCCGTAATCCGTAACATCGATTACTTCTGTTCTTGCAGCTGCTTCGGCCTTCTGCACACCTGCGCCCGAAACAATTCCCGTTATCACAAGACAGGCTGCAAAGACAAGCGATAAGATTCGCCTTCTCTTTTTCATTTTTTCCTTACCCCTTTCCATTATATATAAGTGATTTTATTTTCTCATAAAAAAAGGGGGGCTGGCTTGCACTTTTTTATCACACCACCTCCGATTTTTTGTCATATTCGGAACTTTTTAATAACAGAACCGAGAAAAGGCATATCACCCACTTAACGCACTGCCTCTTTCTTTCATTTTTGGATTATAATGTTTTGAAGTTGTTGCTAGAAATTTATGATATGCAAAATACTACTACCAGTGAAAAAAAATTCCATGCGCAATCTCATACAGTGATACTATTTGGTGCTAGAATATAAATAGTACAAGTCAAAATGAGAATTCCTTATACAGTATTTCATGGTATGATGTATGTATGCACTGAAGGAGGAGCTCATTATGGCAAAGCACTATGATAAACAATTTAAAATTGATGCGGTTCAATATTACCATGACCACAAGGAGTTGGGATTGATAGGTTGTGCTTCAAATCTTGGTATCAGTCACCAATCTCTGTCTCGTTGGCAGAAAGAACTTCGAGAAACAGGCGATATTGAAAGCCGTGGCTCTGGTAATTATGCTTCTGATGAAGCAAAAGAAATCGCACGGTTAAAACGCGAATTACGGGATGCACAAGATGCACTTGATGTATTAAAAAAAGCCATCAACATTCTGGGAAAATGACAGAAGCCATTTA
>OGDP01001194.1_pt1 | contig 18155 bp, 9 predicted proteins | sample 1570441 | NCBI WGS metagenome assembly OGDP01 (sample SAMEA2581961, study PRJEB24529) | metagenome | biome: Human gut stool | place: China | collected 2011
TTTCCGTGCAGCAGCGATTGAGCAGCTTACAGAGTGGTCTAACAGAGCTGGTGTTGACATTATTGCACAGCAGGAAGGTTCTGATCCGGCAGCAGTTATTTATGATGCCTGCCAGGCAGCAAAGTCAAGACATGCCGATGTTCTTTTATGCGATACTGCCGGACGTCTTCATAATAAGAAGAACCTTATGAATGAGCTTTCAAAGATTCGAAGAGTCATTGAAAGAGAATTTCCAGAAGCTTACCTTGAAACATTAATCGTTCTTGACGGAACAACAGGTCAGAATGCTTTAGTGCAGGCAAAACAGTTTAAAGAAGTATCTGATATTTCCGGTATCGTACTTACAAAGCTTGACGGAACAGCCAAAGGTGGTATTGCCATCGCAATTCAGGCAGAGCTTGGAATTCCAGTAAAATATATTGGAATCGGAGAGAAAATCGAAGATTTACAGAAGTTTGATGCTGATTCTTTTGTAAATGCACTCTTTGAAAAACCAGCAGAAGACGAAGAATAAAAAATTGTTAATATATAAAAATTAACAATAATAAATTTTTTGTATATTGACAATAATTATAATTTCAAACAACTGCAGACAAGAAAAAAGAATGAAAAAAGCTATTCATAATTATATAATTGCGATATAATTATAAAAATGCAAGAAGAATATAATGGAGGAATGCATATAATGATGGAAAAATTATCATTAGACAAGTTCGAAGAAGCGTACGAGCGAGTGCAGGAAGTTGTTTTGCCAACAAACCTTGTACAAAGTGACTTCTTCTCACAGATGACAGGAAACAAAGTTTATTTTAAACCAGAGAATCTTCAGCTCACAGGAGCATACAAGATTCGTGGAGCATATTATAAAATCAGTACATTAAGTGATGAAGAAAAAGCAAAAGGTCTTATCACAGCTTCTGCTGGAAATCATGCACAGGGTGTAGCATATGCCGCAAGAAAGTTTGGTGCACCGGCAATCGTTGTTATGCCTACAACAACACCTTTATTAAAGGTAAACCGTACAAAGGAACTTGGAGCAGAAGTTGTTCTTCATGGTAACGTATACGATGAAGCCTGCGAAAAAGCAAAAGAGTTAGCAGCAGAACATGGATATACTTTTGTTCATCCTTTCGATGATTTAGAAGTAGCAACTGGTCAGGGTTCTATTGCAATGGAAATTGTAAAGGAACTTCCTACCGTAGATATGATTTTAGTACCAGTTGGCGGCGGTGGACTTTCCACTGGTGTTTCCACTCTTGCTAAGATGTTAAATCCAAAGATTAAAGTGATCGGTGTAGAACCAGCAGGAGCAGCATGTATGAAAGCTTCATTAGAAGCAGGAAAAGTAGTGTCATGTGATCATGTCAGCACGATCGCAGATGGTACAGCAGTACAGACACCAGGAAAGATCATTTTTCCATATATTCAGGAAAACCTTGATGATATCATCACAGTAGAAGATGAAGAACTGATCCCATGTTTCTTAGACTTGTTAGAAAATCACAAGATGTTAGCAGAAAACTCTGGATTACTAACAATTGCAGCATTAAAACATCTGGATGTTAAGAATAAGAAAGTAGTTTCTATCATCAGTGGTGGAAATATGGATGTCATTACGATCGCATCTTTAGTACAGCATGGATTGATCATGAGAGATCGAATCTTTACGGTATCTGTATTCCTTCCAGACAAACCAGGAGAGTTAAATAAAGTTTCTGATGTGATCGCAGATGCACAGGGAAATATTATCAAACTAGAGCATAACCAGTTCGTAAGTATCAACAGAAATAGTGCGGTAGAACTTACGATCACAATGGAAGCATTCGGTACAGAACATAAAAATAAGATCATTAAATCCTTGAAAAAAGCAGGATATGATCCTAAAATGAGAAATTCTACATCTGTATATTAAATTGCTTGGATGAATTTCACAATATGGATATAAATAGTGCATTAAATATTGTACAATTTGTTGAAATATATGAAAAGATTTGGTATAATAAAGTTAGTGAAACAAACACTTTTTGAACAGCAGATAAACAACCAGAAAGTGGACTAGAAACGAAAGATATTTACAGTACATTGTTCTTTGAATATGAAAATATCTTGTAAGATGACAACGTGTCACATTTTTATTATACCTATAGAAATTAAAGATATGACTATAAAAGCGTAAATAAGCCATTTGCAAGAAGATTGTTCGTGGTTGTTTACGCTTTTTTATTTTATTAGACTTTTTAGTTTCACAAAGAAGTCTTATAAGATAAGATTTTCTGTAAGTGTGGGATTCAATCACAAGAATTCTTTGTTTTGAAGTTTTAAGGAGGAGTTATACTATGAATGAAACTATCAATCGTGAGGATTTGTATTTGTTTCAGACGGGAAAGGCAAGGCAGGCATACCTGACATTTGGATGCCATTATCAGAAGAAGACAAAGACTCACAGATTTACTGTTTGGGCTCCAAATGCAAAGTCAGTCAGTGTCGTAGGTGATTTCAATTTCTGGAATCCTCTTGCGCATCCGATGAAAGGTGACAAAGACGGGATCTATACGATCGAGATTGAAGGACTGAAGAAAGGTGATCTGTATAAATATCATGTAGAAGGCTATGATGGAATCTGCAGATATAAGAGTGATCCCTTTGCATTTTATGCAGAATGCAGACCAGATACAGCTTCGAAAGTCTGGGATTTCGATGATTTTAAATGGTCTGATAAACGTTTTATCAATCAGAGAAAGAAACGCCAGGCATTAGATCAGCCAATGTCTATCTATGAGCTGCATCTTGGAACATGGAGAATGCCGCAGGAAGAAGAGAGAGAATTTTATAATTATCGTGAGATCGCGGACATGCTGATCCCTTATCTTGGAGAGATGGGATATACACATGTTGAACTGATGCCGATCACAGAATATCCATATGATCTTTCTTGGGGATATCAGGTAACAGGATATTACGGCGTAACATCAAGATATGGAACACCAGAAGATTTCAATTATATGATCAATGAGTTACATAAAGCAGGGATCAGTGTCATCCTTGATTGGGTTCCAGCACATTTTCCAAGAGACGAGCATGGACTGGCAATGTTTGATGGAACACATATTTATGATCACGAAGATCCAAGAAAGGGAAGCCAGCCTGATTGGGGAACCTTATTATTTAACTATGGGAAACCAGAAGTACAGAGCTTCTTGATCTCAAGTGCGATGTTCTTTGCAGATGTTTATCATATCGATGGAATCCGTATTGATGCTGTATCTGCAATGTTATATCTTGACTTTGGAAAACAGGAAGGTGAATATGTGCCGAATGAAGATGGAACCAATATCAACTATGAAGCAGTTGATTTCCTTCGCAATCTAAACGAAGCACTTCGTACAACACATGAGGGATTCTTGACGATCGCAGAAGAATCAACAGCATATCCAAAGGTAACAAGTGATGTTGATGATCCGGAAGGACTAGGATTTGTTTACAAGTGGAACATGGGATATATGCATGATACCCTCTATTATATGGAACTTGATCCATTGTATCGTAAGGATAATCATGGAGCGATCATTTTCTCTATGGACTATGCTTACAGTGAGAATTACATTCTTCCATATTCACATGATGAGGTTGTTCATGGCAAAGGTTCTATGATCAATAAGATGTATGGTGCATATGATGAGAAGTTTGCTTCACTGCGAACATTATATGGATTTACCATGGCACATCCAGGAAAGAAATTATTATTTATGGGTGGAGAATTCGCCCAATTTGTAGAATGGAGAGACAAAGAACAGCTTGACTGGTTCTTGATCGATCAGTATGAGATGCATGATTCTTTCCACAAATATGTAGCTAAATTAAATGAGATTTACAAATCTGAACCGGCATTATATGAATTAGATCAGGATCCGGCAGGATTTGAATGGTGCTTGCAACGTGATGCAGACCACAGTGTTGTAGCATTTATACGAAAGAATAAGAAGGGCAGAGGAAGAAAACAACAACAGATTCTTTGTGTCTGCAATTTTACACCGATGGAATGGGATAAATACAAGGTACCATTACCAAAGAAATCAAAACTTACGAAGATCTTAGACAGCAGTGAGCTTGATTTTGGTGGAGATGGAGATGTTTCCGAATCTAAAGTTTCAACGAAGAGGGTGAAAGTACCATCTGAAGGAAAGAAAGCTGTTTACCAACAGGTAGCAGAAATTTCCTTAAAACCATTAAGTGTTGTTTACTATAAGATCGAGGAAGTGGAGACAAAACCACGAAAGAGTGCAGCAAAGAAGGCAGAGCCGGCAAAGAAAGCCACTGCAAAGAAAGCAGAGCCAGCAAAGAAGGCAGCACAGGAGAAGAAAACAGAAGCTGTGAAGAAAACAGTAGAGAAAAAGCCGGAAGTTACAAAGGAAGTAACAAAAGAAGAGGCGCCGGTGACTAAGAAAGACACTCCAAAAAAAGAAGATATAAAGGTAACAAAGCAAACAACAGAGAAAGAAGAGAAACAGCCCAAAAAAAGAACAAGCAAGACAAGAAGAACAAAAAAGAATAATGATCAAGGTGTAAAATAAAGGAGGACAAAGAGCTATGATTAACAAAAAAGAAATCGTTGCGATGCTGCTTGCAGGGGGACAAGGAAGCAGATTGTTCGCATTAACTCAGAAGAAAGCAAAACCAGCCGTATCCTATGGTGGAAAATATAAGATCATTGACTTCCCACTGTCAAACTGTACAAACTCAGGAATTGACACAGTCGGAGTTTTAACACAGTATGAACCACTGGAGTTAAATGCATATATTGGTACTGGAGGATTCTGGGATCTTGACAGCTTAAACGGAGGTGCTTATGTTTTACCTCCATATATGAAGGGAGAAACAGGTAACTGGTATCGTGGAACAGCAGATGCGATTTATCAGAACATCAATTTCATTGATAATTTTGATCCAGATCATATCATTGTATTATCTGGTGACCAGATCTGTACCATGGATTATGACAAGATGCTTCAGTATCATAAAGAGAAAGGTGCAGATTGTACGATCTCAGTTCTGAATGTAACTTATGAAGAAGCAAAACGTTTTGGAATCATGAATACAGATGAAGATGAACGTATTTATGAATTCGAAGAAAAACCAGCAGAACCAAAGAGTACAAAAGCTTCTATGGGTATCTATATCTTTAAATGGAAACTGATCCGTCAGTATCTGATCGATGATGGAAATGATCCAGAGTCAGAACACGATTTTGGTAAGAACATTATTCCAAGAATGTTAGAAGATGGAAGAAAGATGTATGCTTACTCATTTGATGGATACTGGAGAGATGTAGGAACGATCGACAGTTTATGGGAAGCTAATATGGAACTTCTAGATGAAAATCCTCAGATTGACTTAAATGATGATAAGATGAGAATCTACACAAGAAACTTCTCATTACCTCCTCATTATATAGCACCAGGTGCATCTGTTAAGAATTCTATTCTTGCCGATGGATGTGTTATTGAAGGTGAAGTAGAGAACTGTGTCATCCATTCTGGTGTTAAGATCGGAAAAGGCAGTGTAGTTAAGAACAGTGTGATCATGAAAGATACTGTTGTAAGAACAGACTGTCAGATCGACAAAGCACTGATCGATGAAGAAGTAGTCATCGAGCAGGGATGCAAGGTTGGAGAAGGAAATAATGTAACTGTAATCGGATATCATTGTGTTGCATTAGAGAATGCGACTGTTGAAGACGGAGCAATGATCTACCCAGATACCATCTTACACTAGGAGGATTGAAGATATGGATAAACAGATGTTAGGTATTATCAATGCAGGAGAAGAAAATAGAAAATTAAAAGACCTTGTACGCTCCAGAAGTTTATCAGCGCTTCCGGTTGGTGGACGTTATCGTACAGTTGACTTTATGTTAAGTAATATGGTAAATGCAGGAATCAAGAATGTTGGATTATTAACAAGAAGAAATTACGATTCACTGTTGAGCCATGTGAATTCAGGAAAATACTGGGGATTAAACAAAAAACGTGGAGGATTATATATCTTTCCACCATATATTAATGATGCATCTCCATCTGGAGAATACGCAAGTGTTATGGATGGACTTCGTGGAACACTTGGATTTTTAAAGAAAGCAAAAGAAAAATATGTATTATTAGGACGTTCTTATGTGATCTGTAATGCAGATTTTCAGGATATGTTAGATAAACATATCAAATCTGGAGCAGATATCACACTGATGTATTTTGATAATAGTGATGATTCAACGAACTGCGATTATGATGGAGTTTATTTAAAAACAGATGAAGACGATAAAGTTCTTGATATGTGCTATTCTGAAGGAAAACATCGTTCAAATAAGAAGAGCATGGATGCTTATATCATGAAGACAACATTATTGATCGATTTTATTGAGACAGCGATCGCACATAATAAGAAACACTTTTTCTTTGATGTTATCGTTCCAAACTTCGATCGTCTTGTAATTCAGGGATATGAATATAAAGGATATGTAGGATGTATTACATCTTTAGAAGCATATTACAATGTAAATATGGATATGTTAAAACCAGATGTTTACAAAGAATTATTCTTGGGTAATAGAAGAATTTACACAAAATCTGCCGATGGAGCACCAGCAAAATACGGACCAAATGCGAAAGTCAGCAACAGCTTGATCTGTAGTGGATGTGAGATTGATGGTGAAGTTGAAAACTCTGTCATCTTCCGTGGATCACAGATCGCAGAGGGAGCTGTGATCAAGAATTCTGTTGTTATGGCAGAAGGATTTATCGCACCACAGGCAGAGATCAACCATACAATTTTAGACCGTCACGTAAAAGTTTATTCAAATGCACACTTATCAGGATCATCAAACCATCCAGTATTTATTCCGAAAGGAGCAAGTGTTAATGAGTAATAACAATTCACTGAAAGTGCTGCTTGCAGGGGCAGAGTGTGCACCATTTGTGAAGCTTGGAGGGCTAGCTGATGTTATGGGAACCCTTCCAAAGGAATTGAATCAGATCGGTGCGGATGCCCGTGTGATCATGCCGTTTCATAGTCAGATGAAAGGGAAATATGGCGCACAGACAAGACATCTGGCAGATTTCAACATCAATTTTAGTGGTGGGGAAACATATGTAGGTGTAGAAGAACTGGTTTATAATGAAGTTACATATTATCTGATCGATAATGAAGGATTTTTTGGTGATGCGGTATATCGTGGTGGACTTGCAGAAGGAGAGCAGTATGCTTTCTTCTGCCGTGCCGTGATCGAAGCAGCAAGCCGTATTGGATTTATTCCAGACGTCATCCATTGCAATGACTGGCAGACAGGTCTGATCCCTATCTTACTCCGCACACAGTACGGACATTGGGATATTGGACATGCAAAGACGATCTTTACGATCCATAATATGATGTATCAAGGAGAATTTGGTTTCGATCAGTTTGAACATTGGTTAGGAATCGATCCAAAGTATGACACACCAGAATTTATGCATAACTATGAATGTGCAAGTTTCATGAAAGCAGCACTTGTGTTTGCAGATCGTTTAAGCACAGTAAGTCCAACTTATGCACAGGAGATTCGTGATCCAGCATTTGCATACCGTCAGGAAGGTATCTTAAATGCGAGAGCAGGAGATACATGGGGAATCTTAAATGGAATGAATCAGGAAGAATTTAATCCAGAGACAGATCCACTGATCCCATATCATTTTAACAAAGATGATCTTTCTGGAAAGAAGAAAGATAAACAGGAACTGATCAAGGCTCTTGGATTATCGATCACACCAGGAGTTCCGATCATCGGTATGGTTACAAGATTAACAGAGCAGAAAGGTCTGGATCTTGTGAAATACATGTTGGATGAGATCATGTGTACAGAGAATGTCGCATTTGTCATTCTTGGAACGGGTGATTATGAATATGAGGAATTTTTCCGTTACATGGAAGAAAAATACAAAGGAAGAGTATGCTCATATATCGCATATGATAATGCAGTTGCACATCAGATTTATGCAGGAAGTGATCTCTTCTTAATGCCATCCAAATTTGAACCATGCGGAATCTCTCAGATGATCGCACTTCGTTATGGAACACTTCCAATTGTACGTGAGACAGGTGGACTTCGTGATACAGTACAAAGTTACAATGAATACGAGGACACAGGAAATGGATTCTCATTTGCAAACTACAATGCACATGAGATGCTGGGAGCAATCCGTTATGCATTACAGACATTGCAGAGTCCAAAGAGAAAACATGGATTGATCCAAAGAGCGATGGAATCCGATAACAGTTTTGCAAAATCTGCAAAGATTTATCTTGATATGTATAATAGTGTATTATAAATTCAAAAGAAGAATGGGCATCTTATTTTAAGATGCCCATTCTTCTTAAAGACAAAAAATAAGATAAATTTACAGGTCAAAGATAAAGACTAGAAAGGAGGCTTAGATCACAATGGACTATATGGACAGCAATAAGATCGGACAACGGATCGAGAATAAATTAATTCATGCACTTGGAAGAACGATCAGTGAGGCAACAAATGATGAGATCTATAAGGCAGCAGCGGAGTGTATCAGGGATGATATCATGATATCCTGGGCAGACAGCAGAAAAAGGGTACAAGAGCAAGGAGTTAAGAAACTTTACTATATGTCAGCCGAATTTTTGATGGGAAGGGCATTTTCTAATAATCTGATCAATCAAGGATTATATGAGGCATATCGGGAAGCATTCTGGGAGATGGGACTTGATTTTGATAAGATCACGGATGAAGAAAATGATGCAGGACTTGGAAATGGAGGACTAGGACGACTGGCAGCATGTTTTTTGGATTCACTTTCTACGATGGAACTTCCAGTACTCGGATGTGGGATCCGATATGAATATGGAATGTTTCGTCAGAAAATTGTAGATGGAACGCAGATTGAGATGGAAGATGACTGGTTAAGAGATGGAAATGTCTGGGAGATCGAGCGCCCGGAATTAAGTGTGGAAGTACATTTTAATGGAACGATTCAGGAAAACTGGACAGAGAATGGATTAAAGATTGAACATAAAGATTATAATACCGTCATTGCAGTCCCATATGATGTACCGATCATTGGATACAAGACTAAGACACCAGCAACTCTTCGTCTGTGGAGTGCCAGAAGCAAGCGGCGGTTCGATTTTCATTCGTTTAATGAAGGAATCTATGATAAAGCGATGGCAGACCAGACATTTGCAGAAGCGATCTCGAAAGTCTTATATCCGTCAGATGATCATATGCAGGGTAAAATGCTGCGTTTAAAACAGTTTTATTTTCTGGCATCTGCAACGATGCAGTCGATGATCAAGAGGCATAAAGCAGTATTTGATGATCTGAACTCCTTGCCAGAACATGTTGTCATTCAGATCAATGAGACACATCCGGCATTGGCGATGCCAGAACTTATGAGGATTCTAATGGATGAAGAAGATTTTGGATGGGATGAGGCCTACGGTATGGTCAAGAAGATATTTCATTATACGAATCATACGATCATGACAGAAGCAATGGAATGTTGGGATGAGAATATGTTTCGTTTACTGCTTCCAAGAATCTATCAGATCATTTGCGCGATCAATGAGAAATACTGTCAGAAACTTTCCGTATATTACAGCAAGGAAGAAGAAAAAATCGCACAGATGGCAGTGATCGGAAACAATGAGATCCGCATGGCAAACCTATGCGTAGCTCTTTGCCGCAGGATCAATGGTGTTTCAAATCTTGACGCTGATATTTTAAAAACGAGGATTTTTAAAGGATCTTATCAGATCTTTCCACAAAAATATCTTGCGATCACAAATGGGATCACACACAGACGCTGGTTAGCACTGGCCAATCAGGGGCTATATCATCTGGTAAGAGAGTATGTGAAAGGGGATATTTTAAAAGATTACCACCTGTTTGAACAGATCCTTTCATATAAAGATGACAAAGAATTCTGTAAAAAATATGAGAAGGTCAAACGAAATAATAAGATCCGTTTTGCAAAGTATATCAAAGAAAAGCAAGGGATCGAAGTGAACCCAGAATCTATTTTTGATGTTCATTGCAAACGTTTGCATGAGTATAAACGACAGCTGTTAAAATGTCTGCATATCATTTATATATATCAGAAGATCAAAAAAGATCCAACATGTATTACAACACCGATCACATTTATTTTTGCGGCGAAAGCAGCACCGGGATATGCCAGGGCAAAAGAGATCATAAGGCTGATCCATTCCATTCAGGAAATGGTGAATAAAGATCCAGATATGGACGGAAAGATTCAGGTGGTTTTCGTAGAAAATTATTGTGTATCGGTTGCGGAGATACTGATTCCGGCAGCAGATATCAGTGAGCAGATTTCTACCGCAGGAATGGAAGCATCTGGAACAGGAAATATGAAATTTATGATGAATGGTGCATTGACGATCGGCACTATGGATGGAGCCAATATAGAGATCGCAGAGCGTGTAGGTCAGGAGAATATCTTTATCTTCGGGGACAGCGCTGAGGGTAATTACAATAAAAAAATGTACCATACATACAATCCAGGGATTATTTTCGAGAATCATCCAGGAATCCGTGATGTATGTAATTGTCTGATCGAAGGAAATCTGTTACGATACGGAAACAGAAAATATTCAGAGATTTACCAGAATCTTTTATTTGGGGAATATGGAGAGGCAGATCCATACTACATACTTGCAGATTTTCCGTCTTATATTGAAACATATGAAAAAGTATATCGTTTGTATGTTGATCATAAGGATGAATGGATCAAAAAAGCAGTTGTTAATACAGCAAAATCCGGATATTTTTCATCAGACCGAACGATTGAACAATATAATGAAAAAATCTGGAATCTGAAACCAGTAAAATAAGAGTTACAAAAAAGATGAGATTAAATTATGATTCATAACGCGTCAGTAGAAAAATACAGAACTCCCGTAGGTGCAGTCACATGTGGAAGCGAGATGATGATCCGCCTGTATGATGTAGGGCAGGAAGTCAATAAGGCAGAGATCATCATGTATTCTGAAAGTTTTCACCGGGAGTATGAGATGAAACGAAAAAAAGACTGCATGGAAGAACACATAAAGATGACCAGTGAAGCAGGTGTTGTCTGGTATTATTTCAGAATCTGGGAACATGGGAAATGTTATTTTTATGGAGCCAGACATGGGAAGACACAAGGAGAAGGAATGATCGTTGATGATAACCCAGATAGTTTTCAGATCACTGTATATGAAGAAGATTTTGACACCCCAAGGTGGATGTCAAAAGGAATCATGTATCAGATTTTCCCAGATCGTTTCTGTCAGGGAAACAAAGAAAATATGAAACGCGGGAAAGCATATCATGAAAGTATGGGAAGAACGGTCTATCTGCATGATGACTGGGAAGAACAGCCAGTATTTGGACCACTTCCAGGAAAAGAATTTTATGATCCATGTGATTATTTTGGTGGAGATATTGAGGGAATCATATCCAAACTTGATGATCTGAAACGATTGGGGATCAGCTGTATTTATCTGAATCCGATTGGAGAAGCAGCATCAAACCACCGCTATAATACATCAGATTATAAGAAAGTCGATCCATTCCTTGGAAATAACGAAGATTTTAAGCGGCTATGCCAGCTTGCCAAAGAACGCAGGATTCATGTGATCTTGGATGGGGTATATTCCCACACTGGGGATGATAGTGTCTATTTTAACAAAACCAGGGGCATATCAAGGGAAAGAGTCAAAGTACTATGATTGGTATGACTTTAACGAAGATGGAACTTATAAGAGCTGGTGGGGTTTTGAAACACTGCCGGAAGTCAATGAATTAAATGAAAAGTTTGTTGATTACATTATCACAGGAGAAGATTCGGTGATCAAGCATTGGTTAAAACTTGGAGCATCAGGATTCCGTCTGGATGTTGCAGACGAACTTCCGGATGAATTTATCTTTAGATTGCGAAGCGAATTAAAGAAGAAATTCAAGAATTATGCACTGATCGGTGAGGTATGGGAAGATGTCACAACCAAAGAAAGTTACGGAACGAAACGTAAATATGCTTTGGGAAAAGGCTTAGACAGCGCAATGAACTATCCGCTGAAAGTCAACGTTACAGATTATTTACTCGGTAATCAAAGTGCCAAAGATATGAAGACATTCTTGATATCCCAGCAGTGTAATTATCCAAAACCATTGTATTATGCACTGATGATCCTGTTATCTTCTCATGATATTCCAAGAATTCGGACAACACTTGCAACCGGAATGAATGAGAATCTGCCATCGAGAGAGCAGCAGGCAGAATATGTCATAACATCAAAGATGGATCAGAAAGGAAAAGCACTCACAAGACTTGCAATGGCAGTTCAGTTCTTTGTCCCAGGAATGCCATGCATTTATTATGGAGATGAATATGGAATGCATGGATTGATGGACCCATTTAACCGAGGAGTATTTTTTGAAAATGACAAAGAAACCTATCAGGAAGTTTTGAGACTGACTAGCCTTAGAAACCGGGAAAAAGTCTTACAGACAGGATATGCATTATACATGGCACCGACTGAAAATGTCCTTGCGATCTTAAGATTTATCAGTGAGAAAAAAGATGTCTTTGGAGAAGCAAGTGAGAACAAAGCAATATTACTTCTCGTCAATCCGACGACGAAAAAAGAAGAGATCAATCTAGATCTCAACAAGGTCAAAGAAGGTGTAAATGAGAATGCATTACAGGCGCTGTTAAAGAACTTGAGCAATGCTGTGATCAAGGCAAATGTAGCACCTATAGATTATAAAGTGATAGAGTTATAAAAGCAAAAAAGAAAAAGGATCTGCAGATCAAAGATACATAAAGTATCAAAAGGGCTTGCAGATCCTTTTTTTATTTCATAGGAAATTTCAAAGTAGGATTCTTTCTTGTATTCTAGGTTCAACTCAAATTTAATTCTTAGCAGTGAGGGCTTCATTCTCAGCAGCAAGTATTTCATCTTCATCTTCATCACTCATGGAATAAGCAATATTCACACTATGATCAGCAATACGCTCTAATTCAGAAAGCATATCGGAGAACAATAAACCAGCTCTTGGTTCACATTCGCCTTTGGCAAGACGTTTGATATGGTGTTTTTGATATCTGCGTTCCATTTTGTCAATCGAAGCTTCCAGAATTGCAATCTCAGCAAGCTTTTCTTCAGGTTTGTTGACACCATCTTGTTCCATGAAACATTCCAGGGAAAGTTTTAACAGTTTGGAAACAGCAGTGTACATCTTTTTGATTTCTTCTTTTGCATCTCCAGTAAGTCCAGTGTTATGTTTGATCTCTGTTTTTGTAAAATCAGCAAAATTTTCTGCATGATCACCGATTCGTTCGATATCATTAACAACATAAAACATGGAACCCAAGATCTTCTGATCGGCTAAAGGCAGTGATAGCTGGTTGGACTTTACCAGATAATCAGTGATCGCATGACTGACATTATTGATATCTTCCTCGCGATGATAGACTTTATCAACAAATTCATTGGATTGATTTAGGAATCCGTGGATGGCATGGTCTAAATTCTCCTGTGCCATATTAGCCATACGTCTTAACTCATTCTTCGCCTGAGGGATCATTGTTGCAGGAGATTTTAAGGAAATCTCTGTAATATACTGCAGTTCATTATGGTGGACTTTTTCATCTTTTCCACGGATGATCTTCTCTGTTAATGCAACAACTAAAGGTGTACATGGGAACATAAATAACACTTCAATGATCTTAAATGTTGTATGAGCATTTGCAACACTTCGTCCAAGATTTCCACCGGAAATACTTAAGAAAAAGTTTGTGATAGGAGTAAGTGCAAAGCTAAGTCCTGTAAAAATGATGATACTTCCAAATATATTAAATAAGAAATGGATCATCGCAGCACGTTTTGCACCTTTGTTACCACTTAAGCTGGCAAGCAATGCGGACACACAAGATCCCATATTACATCCAAGAATAATAAAGAAGCAGATTGGAAGATGCAATAATCCCTGAGATGCCATCAAAAGAACGATACTTACAGTAACAGAAGAACTCTGTAAGATCGCAGTCATGATAAATCCAAATAAAACACCAAGGAAATGGTTATCCAGTGTCTGAAGGTAAGATGTGATCAAAGGTGAATCCCTTAACACAGACATAGCGCTTGACATGGAAGTTAAGCCCATAAATAAAACACCAAATCCAAGAATAACTTCTCCCACTTTCTGGACGGTAGGATTATTCATAAATAATACCATAATAACACCTGCCATTAAAAAGACAGGGGCAATCTCAGAAAGGTTAAAAGAAACAAGCTGAGAAGTAACAGTAGTACCAATGTTAGCACCAAGGATAACCCCAGCAGCCTGAGACAGGTTCATAAGCCCTGCATTTACAAAGCTGACTACCATAACAGTAGCAGCACTAGAGGACTGAATAACAGCGGTAAAAAAGATTCCGACTAACATACCCGTTAAACGGTTTGTAGTAAATATTTCAAGAATCCGGCGAAGTTTCGCACCGGCAGCTTTCTCAAGTCCATCGCTCATCAGTTTCATCCCATAAAGAAAGAGGCCAAGGCCTCCCATCAGAGCAAGTATGATAGTATAGTTCATACGACAGTTCTCCTTCTTAACAATAACTTAACATAAATATTACTTATATTTTACTTTAAACGAAGCAATGTGACAAGAAAAATATCGAAAAATTTGGTTGAAGAGTAGTTGCCACAAAATTAAAATTGTCTAAGCAGAACATTCATGTTATAATCAAAGATACTGTAAAAATAGAGATGAATTATATAAAGTAGGAGAAATAATAGAATGGAACAGTTAAAGAACGAGTCGTCAAGACAGTATGAATATATGGAAAAAATGAAAAAATGGGTTCAGAAAAAGTCTGAAGAATTGGGAAGAAAGCTCACATGCCATGTAACCACATTTGGCTGCCAGATGAATGAAAAAGACTCTGAAAAGTTATTAGGGATCTTAGAAACGATCGGATATGAAGAAGTTGAAACAGAAGAAGCAGACTTCCTGATCTTTAATACATGTACAGTTCGTGAGAATGCCAATACAAAGTTATATGGACATTTGGGGCAGGTTAAGAAGATGAAAGAGAGAAATCCACAGATGATGATCGGGTTATGTGGATGTATGATGCAGGAAGAGCATGTGATCGAGAAGATTCGTTCAAGCTATAAATTTGTAGATATCATCTTTGGAACACACAATATCTTTAAATTAGCAGAATTATTAAAAGCAAGAGTAGACTCCAAGGGAATGATCGTTGATATTTGGAAAGATACAGACCAGATCGTGGAAGATCTTCCAAGTGACCGTAAATTCTCATTCAAATGTGGAGTTAATATTATGTATGGATGCAATAACTTCTGCAGTTACTGTATCGTGCCATATGTAAGAGGAAGAGAAAGAAGCCGTAAGCCGGAAGATATCATCAAAGAAGTAAAGCAGGTCGTATCAGAAGGTGTCAAAGAAGTGATGCTTCTTGGACAGAATGTAAATTCTTATGGAAAGACATTAGAAGAACCAATGTCATTTGCTGAATTATTAAGAGAAGTAGAGAAAGTCGAAGGACTAGAAAGAATCCGTTTTATGACACCACATCCAAAGGATTTATCGGATGATCTGATCGAAGTGATGGCAACAAGCAAGAAAGTATGTAAACATATGCATCTTCCAATGCAGTCAGGAAGCAGCCGTTTGTTAAAATTGATGAACCGTCATTATACAAAAGAACAGTATGTAGCACTTGCTAAGAAGATTCAGGAGAGAATCCCTGGAGTGTCTTTTACAACAGATATTATCGTAGGATTCCCTGGAGAGACAGAAGAAGATTTCAAGGAGACATTAGATGTTGTAAGAGAAGTTGGATTTGACAGTGCATACACATATGTATATTCGAAACGTTCTGGAACACCAGCAGCGAGCATGGAAGATCAGGTGGACAAAGATGTGATCAAAGATCGTTTTGACAGACTTCTTGCCTTATTAAAAGAGACATCTGCAAAGAATTGCAAGAAGAAAGTCGGAGATATCGAGAGAGTTCTGATCGAAGAAGAGAATACGCACGAAGAAGGAATGTTAACAGGAAGATTGGAAAATAACCTGTTAGTTCATTTTAAAGGATGCAAAGAACAGATTGGTACAATGGCAGATGTTAAATTAGTTGAGGAAAAAGGTTTCTATTATATGGGAGAGCAGATCCATGGCTAAAAAAGGAAAACTGACACCAATGATGCAGCAGTATATGCAGATCAAAGAAGAGAATAAAGATTGTATCTTATTTTATCGTCTCGGAGATTTCTATGAGATGTTCTTTGATGATGCACTGACAGCATCCAAAGAATTAGAGATCACATTAACAGGGAAGAACTGTGGACTTGAGGAGCGCGCACCAATGTGTGGCGTTCCTTATCATGCTGTGGATTCCTATTTAAATAAATTAGTAGAAAAAGGATATAAAGTCGGGATCTGTGAGCAGGTCGAAGATCCAAGTCAGGCAAAGGGAATCGTAAAACGAGAGATCGTGCGTATTGTAACGCCAGGAACGAATATTTCCCAGCAGAGTCTTGATGATGAGAAGAATAACTATCTGATGTGTATTTTTGCAAATGATGGAAGCTACGGAATTTCATTTGTTGATGTTACAACGGGAGATTTTAGAACAACATCAATGGATAGTTTAGCGAAAGTCAGAGATGAGATCTTCAAGTTCGAGCCGGCAGAGATCGTTTGTAATGATGCATTTTTGATCAGTGGCATGGATTTTGATTACTTAAAAGACAAGATGTCGATCGTGATCTCAAGCATTGAGCCATACCATTTTGATGAAGAACAGGCAGAGGAAAGGATCAAGCGTCAGTTCAAAGTAGGGAATTTAGAAGGCCTTGGACTTGTGGATCATCCAATGGGAGTGATCGCAACTGGTGCATTGCTTGGATATCTTCATGAGACACAGAAGAGTTCTCTGGATCATCTGATGCATATTGAAGCTTATGAGACAAGTGAATTTATGATCATCGACAGCTCCAGCCGTAGAAATTTGGAACTTTGTGAGACATTACGTGATAAACAAAAAAAAGGGTCACTCTTATGGGTATTAGATAAGACAAAAACAGCCATGGGTGCCAGAATGCTAAGAAACATGGTTGAGCAGCCATTGGTGGACAAGAAAAAGATTGAAGAGAGATACGATGCGATCACAACACTTACGGATCAGACGATCGTAAGAGAAGAATTAAGAGAATACTTAAATCCGATCTATGATCTGGAACGTTTAATGACAAAAGTAAGTTATAAGACAGCGAATCCAAGAGATATGATCGCATTTAAAACATCGTTGGAATTGCTGCCTGCGATCAAAACAGTTCTTGAAGAATGCAAAGATCCATTATTGTCTGGATTAAGAGAAGATTTAGATCCATTAGAAGATATCCACAATCTTTTGGAAGATTCCATCATTGAAGAACCACCGCTTGCGATCAAAGAAGGTGGGATCATCAAGGAAGGATTCAAGGAAGATATAGACAAATTAAAACGTGCTAAAACAGAAGGAAAGCAATGGTTGATGGAACTTGAGGAACGGGAACGTGAAAAAACAGGGATCAAGAACTTAAAGATCAAGTTTAATAAAGTATTTGGGTACTATTTAGATGTGACAAATTCCTACAAAGATCTTGTACCTGATCATTATATCCGTAAGCAGACACTGGCCAATTCCGAGCGTTACACAACCGAAGAATTAAACCAGCTGGCGGATACGATCCTGGGTTCCGAAGACCGTCTGTATGCGTTAGAATATGAAACGTATGTTATGATCCGTGAAACATTAGCAGGAGAGATGGAACGAATCTCAAGAACAGCGAATGTGATCGCGCAGATCGATGCACTTGCCTCCCTTGCATATGTCGCAGAACGCAATCATTTTGTACGTCCGAAGTTAAATGTCAGAGGGACGATTGATATCAAGGATGGAAGACATCCGGTTGTAGAGCAGGTGATTCCAAATGATATGTTTATTTCTAATGATACATATCTTGATAACAAGAAGAATCGTGTAGCGATCATCACGGGACCAAATATGGCAGGGAAA
>OGDP01001199.1_pt1 | contig 18085 bp, 14 predicted proteins | sample 1570441 | NCBI WGS metagenome assembly OGDP01 (sample SAMEA2581961, study PRJEB24529) | metagenome | biome: Human gut stool | place: China | collected 2011
GGCGAGTCCTATTCCCAGATCGTTTTCCGTATGGAGAAGCAGCTGGCTGCCATCCGTGAAGCCGTTGGCTGGGATATGGATATTGCCATTGAATGCCACAGAGGCATGCGCCCGGCAGAAGCTATTGGATGCGGAAAAGTTCTGTCAAAATATCATCCTTACTTTTATGAAGACCCTATTCCGGATAATTTATCCGCTATGACCAAACTGATCGACAGCGTCGATGTTCCGGTTGCTACCGGGGAACGATTTATCAATCTTATGGAATTCGAAGATCTGATGAGCGCCTCCAAAGTTGCCTATATCCGCCCTGATATGTGTGTAGCTGGAGGTATTACCGCCGGTAAGAAAATTGCCGGAATGGCAGAAAGTCGCCAGGTCTATGTGATCCCCCACAATCCACTTGGACCTGTCTCCACTGCCGCATGCCTCCAGTTAGATGCCTGCATTCCTAATTTTGAGATCCAGGAATATCCTGTAGATGACCACGGACACTGCCGCCTTGACACGGAAATGAAACAGCCATTTGAAATTGAGAATGGTTATATTAAAATCCCAGACGGACCGGGACTTGGTATTGATCTGATCGATGATATTGATAAAATTTATCCATTTACAGGGCGATATGGCTCCTTTGTCCGACACGAAGATGGTTCTATCTTAGACCGTTAAATAATTATCGCTAACCTTTTTTCTTTCTATATTTTATAACAGCCGAAAACCCCGGAAAACCAGCACAACTTGTGTACCGTTTTCCGGGGTTTTCACTTTTTTAAACCTTTTGACCCTGGTATCATATTACTAATTACTGCGCATTTTCCATCTTTTCTGCCATCTTCTGTGCGATCACGATCAGTACGATGGCTGCAACTGCTAATACTGCAGATCCGATGAATCCCATGGTGTACTGGCCGGTGGTGTCGTAGAAGTAAGCACTGATCTTAGGTCCTACGAAAGCACCGATACCATAGCCGATGAAGATCAGTCCGTAGTTACGGTTGTAGAATTTGGAACCGAAGATCATACGTACCATTGGCGCAAATACTACTAACAGTCCGCCGAAGGAGAAGCCTACTAAAACGATGCATACGATAAAGTATGGAAGTGTAGTTGCCTGTGTCAGCATCAACATGGAAGCTCCCTTGATGACCATTAACAGGATCAGGCTCTTCCAGCCCTTTAAAATGTCGTAGATGAAACCAAAACCAATACGTCCGCACATGTTAGCCAGTGTCATAATGGATACGCAGAATGCTGCGGTCATTGCAGTCTGACCAACCTGACGCTGTGCGATCGGGCTTGTGAAGGAAACCATCATGGTTCCTGCTGCATTTGCGAAGATGAACATTAATAACAGTACCCAGAATACAGGGGTCTTAACCATTTCGCCCATGCTGTAATCTTTTGTTTTTAATACCTTAGCCTGCTCAGCTGATGGCTTCCAGCCTTCTGGAGTCCAGCCTTCCGGACAAGGAACGATCATTGCTGCTGCAATACCAACACCGATCAGGAATACGATCGCCAGGATGCGGCAGGTCATCTGTGCGCCTACACGATCAATGAGAGTCTGGGCAATAGGACTCATAATGAAAGGACCGCAGGAAGCGCCGGCCTGAACCAGACCGGAAATAGAACCGGAACGGTCAGGGAACCACTTTAATGCAGTAGGAAGGCATGCCGGGTAGATCATCCCGCCGCCGGCACCAGCCATTAATCCATAAAATACATACAGCTGTGGGATGCTGGATGCAAAACCGGTTAAGAACCAGCCGCCTGCGAAAAGGCAAAGACCAATGTAAATGGTTTTTCTTGGACTGATCTTCTCAGCTAAGGAACCGCCGATGAAGCCAACTGCACAGTATGTAAACATATAAATAGTATATGCCAGTGCGAATGCGGAATCACTCCATCCAAACTTGGTTGTTAACGGGATACAAAACAGACTGAAGTAAGCAGTAGCAGAGGTAAATAAGCTCTGCAGCCATACACCGGCAAATACTCTCCAGCGAGTTGCTTTTGTGATATTCATACTCTAAACTCTCCTTAAAAATGTGACTTGTAAAACTTTATGCATTTGCCTGTTCCGCAAGTTTGTGGCGCTCATCTAAGACTTTCATGATGCCGTCATACTCACGGTCCAGTTTATAAAACAGCAGCAGGGCCAGAATAGCAATAAATACAGCTAATGGCGCATAGTAGAACATAATACGGATGCCTTTCATTGCAGTTTCACTCTGCACTGCCAGCTTGCCGTCATATCCATAAGCTCCCAGTACCCAGCCGATGACTGCAGATGCAAGAGCGGAACCAACACGGACACCTAAGGATGCAGCGGAATATACGAAACCTTCTGCACGGGTACCTGTCTTGTACTCTCCGTACTCAATACTGTCTGCGATCATACCAAACTTGGTAGCGGAAATACATGCAACACCCATTCCACGAAGGATCAGTCCCAGATACATAAGTCCCATGGACTGCTCTGCAAACAGGATGAGGACGATCTGTCCTGCAATACCCATTCCTGCGCCTCCATAGAGCGCCACATTACGTTTTCCGATTTTCTGTACAACCGGGATCAGAAGCAGAGGAACCAGGATGGATGCGAATGTGGAACACATCATCATGGTCTTATTGTAGCCTGCGTCCTGCATAACATATTTTGCAAAATACATGTTCATGCCGTAAAGACTGGTCATTGCAGTATAGAAAATGTTGACCATCAGCATGATGAACCAGTATTTGTTTGCAAACAGGATCTTCACTCCCTGTAATAAAGATAAGGAAGATTTCTTTCCTGTTTTCTGTTCCATAACACCGGAACCAACACGCTCTTTACATCCATAAAATGTAATTAAAAACAGTACGATAGAAACGACACCTACTAACAGGAATGTCTTCTGCCAGCCGGCAGGTCCGCCGCCAAACTTTTCTACTAAATCCGGTGCATAGGAGCTGATGACGAATACACCTAAAGCTCCAAGGCTTGCACGGCTGATAGAAAGAAGTGCTCTTTCGTTCTGCTTGTTTGTCATAACGCTGCTTAAAACACCATATGGCACGTTCATGGAAGTGAAAATACAGGTTGCCATCAGGTTATAGGAAATAAATGCGTATATAACCTTTCCTGTTTCACTAAAATCCGGTACTGTAAACAACAGAACACAGCCGATGCAGTACGGAATTACCATCCATAACAGCCACGGCCTTGCTTTTCCCAGCGGTGAATGGACATTTTCAATGATATATCCCATCATCATATCAGAAATACCATCGAAGATCTTGCTAACTAAAAGTACCGTTCCTACTGTAGCTGCACTGATGCAGGCCACATCTGTATAAAAGAAAACAATGTAAGAACCGATGGCTCCGTAAATGAAGCAAAAGGAGAAATCTCCCAGTCCATAGCAAAGGTACTCCATCAGATCAATCTTGTTTCTCTTTGATACATTTTTAAAACCAAAATTACCCATTTTTCTTTTGTCCCCAACTTCTGTTTGCTTTTATTCATGGACATGCCACTGTCTGGCAGCATGTCCATTTTTATTCAGTGATTAGCACTGAAGAGTTCCCAGATCCAGGGCAACGTCTCTGCCGTTGAACTTGCCAGCTGCACGGCTGGTTCCAAGCCAGTAAACCATATCAGAAATATCCTCAACATCCAGGAAAGGAACTCCTGCATACATTTCCTTGTAATCCTTAAAGTTCTTTCCGGTCAGTTCATTGATGAACTCTACATAGCTCTGGGTTTCGCACATTGGAGTCTTAACCTTGGTTGGGCAAAGAGCATTAACAATGATACCCTTGCTTCCAACTTCTTTTGCCAGAGTCTTGGTCAGACCTAAAACGCCCCATTTAGCCATGCAGTAGGTAGCTAACTTTGGTGTTCCGTAAAGACCACTGGTAGAAGCGATATTGATAATTCTTCCAAAGCCCTGCTTTAACATGTACTGTGTTGCGTACTTGTCAGTTCTCCAGGTACCGATCAGGTCGATGTTGATAACCTTCTCTACCTGCTCATCTGTCAGCTCCCAGGTATTTCCGAAGTTGATAACGCCTGCGTTTGCGATAACTACATCTAAGCGTCCGAACTTCTCCCATGCCTTTGCAAATAAGTTTTCCATATCAGGTGTGCTGCAGATGTTTGCCTTAACAGCTAAAACTTCAGCGCCTAATTCATTTAATTCCTTAATGGTTTCCTGGAATCTTTCATCTTCCGGATCCAGCATATCTGCCAGAACTACGTTAAATCCGTTCTGTGCATACTTAACTGCATGGGCACGTCCCTGTCCCATAGCTCCTCCGGTGATCAATACTGTTTTCTTCTGTTCACTCATGACCTTTTTCCCCTTTCACTTTTTTAAGTGGTTTAAATGTATTTGTTATTTTTTTAACTTGCTCATCTGCCACTACTATAACAACTAAAGTGGTTTTAAGGTCAAGTTGATTTTTTGCACAAAAAATGCAGAGTGGCTTATTGCACTCTGCACAATCATTTTTCAATAGGAAACCACACAATATGCCAGTTAAAATACTCCTCTTCCGGCTTGGTCATGCAGGCTACCTGGGTGACAATATCCCCTGCAAGGCTTAATCCATTCTGCTTCAAATACCGGAAACCTTCCTGTAAACTCTCCAGTGACAGATATTTTCCGGAACGTGAGGGAACACAGGTATGAACGCAGGGACAAGGCGGATAATACTGCACCAGTTCTGACTCTTTTACATGCAAGAATTGTGCATACTCTTCCCGAAGTCCCATTCCGAAATCAAACTCTGACTCTCCATTTTCAATATTTTTCTGATAAAATACTGCGCATGAAAAGACAAAAGGTTCTTTTTCTGTCCATTCTGAGATCAGATCCAGCTGCTCTTTCTTCTTAAATAAAGTATAGTTTTTCTGGGTATTCATGCGGTAAATGCCCGGTCTTTCCTCAATACGGAACTTTCCAACGCTGTCTTTTGCATCCTGAAGCACCTGTTGGCTCTGTCTGATCCGCTTTAAAAGGTTCATCTGGCGGATGATCTCCTGCTGGATCATCTCTTCCTGATCCACCATTTTTTCCCGTATTTCCGCCAATTCATGGCTTCTGAACAATTCTGCTATTTCCTCCAGTGAAAAACCATAGTTCTGGTAGTGTCTGGCCCTTAAAAGCATATGAAAATCCCATGTATTATAATATCTGTAACCTGTTTCCGGGTCCCGCACCGGACTGATAATGTTCCTGCTCTCATAATACCGGATCGCCTCTGCCGAGATACCCATCAGTTTTGCCATAGTTCCAATACTGTACTTCTGATACATCTTCTTTCCCCCTGATGACACTGCATTCTACTTATTAGACACAATTTTCACAGCTGTTTACCTTCCAAACTCTCAAGCCCCTTGAAAGATTTTTAACAAGAATATAACAAGTATACCATATTTCTTCAGAAAAATGTCATACTTTCATCACAGCTGGCATGGTATAATGTGGTAGGCACGAAAGAAAAACAAGCGGCTGCGCAGCAGACATTTGTTTTTCGGTGCCACCAACGAACGAACCGCCTGCGTCAGCAGGCAGTAGAGCGCGGCAGCGCGGGTTCGTGAGTGACTATCCTTACGAACCGTCTGCACCATCAAACAGCAGAGCGCGGCAGCGCGGGTTCGTGAGTGTCCCCCGACTATCCACGAAAGGAGTACCCTTCATGAAACGACTACCTGCAGGCATCATTTCCACTCTGCTTTCCCTTACAATGACGCTGACCCCCTGTTCCATGTCCGCACTGGCAGCCCAGGAAAACAGCCGGGATTTTTCCCTTTTCTTCAGCGGTCCTGGCGTAGCTGCCCTCTCTTCCGGCGATGAATACAGCGAATATCAGTGGGCTCTTAACAACACCGGACGGCTTCGCCGCACGGAAAAAGTGCTGAACATCAAAACCTTGGACCATATTTATCTCCACTATGGAGAAAATGGAATCGATGATATTGCCCTTCCTCCTTTAGGACCGGACAATTTCGAGTCCATTAACACCGATGCAGTGGCAAATATTGACATCAACATTGAAGATGCCTGGAAAACATACAGTGAAACAGAAAACAAACGTACTGTTACCGTTGCCATTATCGATACCGGCATTGATACAGATCATTCCGACTTAAAAGATTCCATCTGGGTCAATGAAGATGAGATTCCCGGAGACAGCATTGACAATGACGGAAACGGCTATGTAGATGATGTAAATGGCTGGAATTTTGTTTCAAACAGCAATGAAATCTGCACAGGGGAAGAAGACAGCCACGGAACCCATGGTGCCGGCACTATTGCCGCCGCCTGGAACAATGGCGGCATCGCAGGCATTACAGACAGCACCCATGTTAAGCTTATGGTATTAAAAGCCTTAGGCGGTTCTGAAGGCAAAGGTTCCCCTGAAAGCGTCATCGAAGCCATAAAATATGCAGAAGCCAATGGTGCCGATATCTGCAACTTAAGCTTCGGTTCCAGTAACTGCACTCCCGAATTTGAAGCAGCCATCCGGGACTCCAAAATGCTTTTTGTAGTAGCTGCAGGAAATGGAAACCAGTACCAGATCGGTTATGACATTGATAAATCCCCTGTATACCCGGCAAGTCTTCCCTACGACAATGTAATTACCGTAGGCAATCTGCTTTTTAACGGCCATTTAGATGAAAGTTCCAACTATGGTGCCACTTCCGTAGACCTGGCAGCCCCCGGAACCTATATTTTAAGCACTATTCCCGGTGATTCTTACGCCTATATGAGCGGAACCTCCATGGCAGCCCCTATGGTAACAGGCGCAGCTGCCCTGATCTACTCTGCAAGAACTGACTTAAGCCTTCAGGACATAAAAACAGCTATTTTATCAACTGTACATAAACTGGCCCCGTTAAAAGGCAAAACAGCAACAGGCGGCATGCTGGATGTATCTGCCGCTATAAAATGGACAAAGAATTAACAGCTGCAACTACAGCCGCATAATCCCCGATCCGCTCTCCTAAAGCCGCCGGCACGATCTCACAGGCCGCCCGGTTCATGGGGAGCGCTTCTTTTTCCAGTTCTTCATACATGGTCTTATCTAAAAGATGGTGACTCCTGGCATAAACAGAACCTGCCACGATCTTTTCCGGATTTAAAAGGTCTATAAGGATAGCCAGACCTCTTCCAAAAACAGCGCCGCATCTGGCATACACTGCTAAAGCTCTCTCATCCCCGGCCTCAGCCCGTTCTGCCAGCTCCTTTGCGCTTCCTTCTGTGCCAAAATATCCGGCAAGCCTGCTGATACCTCCTCCAGAGCAGAAACCTTCCAGGCTACCTACTTTTCCATATCCTTTTGGTCCCTCATTTTCCATACGTATGTGTCCTGCTTCCCCAGCCATACCGGTACTTCCCCGGTATAACTGTCCATTAAGGATAAGACCGGAACCAAGACCTGTGCCAAAAGTAAGAAATATCATATTCTGACAGCCTTTTCCGGCCCCGAACTTCCATTCTGCCAAAGCTCCTGCATCTGCATCATTTTCCATTTTCACAGGGATTCCCAGCTTCTCCTCAAGATATTCCACTACAGGCACCTGATCCCAGCCCTGAAGATTCGGCGGCGATAATATCCACTTCCTGTCGGGACTTAAAGGACCGCCACAGGAAATCCCCCCACAGATAACACAATTTTCACCCTCAGTCCCTGTTGTCAGCCCATATTTCTTTGCTATCATCAAAGCATTTTCAGATAATTCATCAAGGACCTTTTTCCAATCTCCCAGTGTTTTCATCTCATACCGCTCCAGAAAATCTACCTGGTCTCCTTCCACCTTCGCCAGGATCACTGCACATTTTGTGCCTCCAATATCAAATCCATACAGATACATACAGTCTCTCCCTTCTTCTATGATGTACTCTCGGAGTCTTTCCTGCACTTGCCTTTGCGAGAGTACATTATGTGCAGCAATGAAAACAGCTCCGGCAGGCTGATATACCTGCCGGAGCATATTTTTCCTCACTTTGTTTCTTTAAACAGCCTGATTATTTAACTGCATCTAAATTTAAGATAGAAACGCCAGTATCAATATATTCAGGAGCTACTTTTCCATCATTAATAGCGGTGATCGCTGCATACATGCCTTCATAACCCATAACATCAGGATTCTGAGCCATTGTACAGATCAGAGCACCATCTTTGATCAGCTGGATAACTGCATCAGACTTATCCATACCTGCTGCTACAATGTTATTTCCATCTTCTGCAACTGCATTACCAACACCAACGCAGGAGCCTTCATTTGCACCAAACAGTGCTACACAACCCTGGGAAATAAAGTTAGCTGCTGCATCTTTAGATTTTGCTGCATCGCCATCTGCATACTGTGTTTCAAGGATCTCAAAAGCGGTTCCTTCAAATGCGGAACGGAAGCCTTCGTCACGGTCTACAGTAGAAGTAATTGCTGCGTTTACAGAAACGATACCGATCTTGCCTTCTTTAACTCCCTTAGCTTCCAGAGCTGCCAGAACCTGCTCACCAGCAGTCTTTCCTGCTGCACGGTTGTCAGTTCCTAACTTCTGTACACAAGGATAATTTGCAAAAGAGTCAACCTGAACGATCTTAACACCAGCCTGATCTGCTTCTTCCAGAGCTGCTGTGATAGCGTCAGGACCATTTGCAGCTACCAGGATAGCGGTTGCGCCATCAGCTACTGCATTGTTTACACACTCGATCTGCTTTGCGTCATCTTTTACATCAGGAGCGATCCACTTATAATCACAGCCAAGCTCTTCTGCTGCCTGCTTGCAGCCCTTGTCCATGTTTACCCAGTGCTGATCCATAGAGTCAATGGTGATAAGAACTACCTTCTGTCCTTTTCCATCTCCGGCCTTTGCAATGTCTCCTGTTTCCCCGGACAGCATATCATTGCCAGCAGCCTCTTCTTTCTTCTCTTCTGCTTTGGTTTCCTCAGCTTTGCTTTCTTCCTTCTTCTCCTCTGCAGTTGTTTCAGCTGTTGTAGCTGCTGCAGTTGTCTCCTTTGGAGCAGATGAGCAGCCTGCTAATAATGCAGAACCAAGTGCTGCCGCCAGAATCATTGAAATCGCTTTTTTCCTCATAATACTATACCTTTCCTTTCTTTATTGTGAAAGCATTTTTATGCTTTACCTTCGTCTTTACCTTCATTTTACCTATTTTTTAGTTGTTTTTATGTTTTTTGCTCTTGCCTCTGCCGCTTCTTACGATTACGTCCATAAGTACTGCAACAACTACGATAATACCGATCACGATATTTCTGATAGCAACCGGTGCTCCTGCAAACTGAAGACCATTCTGTAAAACACCCCAGATACCGGAACCGATCACAGTACCAAGTAAAATACCGGAACCACCTAATGTAGATACGCCGCCGATTACAGAAGCTGCTACTGCATACATTTCATAAGATGTACCAGCATCCATAGTACCTGTACCAGTTGAAGCACAGGTGATCAGACCTGTTATGCAGGCACAAAAAGCAGCTACAACGTAAACATAGATAACTGTATTGTCTACATTAACACCGGAAAGTCTTGCTGCATCAATATTACTTCCTGTTGCGTAAATATGACGGCCGGTTCTGGTACAGCTCATTATGTAGTTAAAGATGAACCAGATCACCAGAGCGATCCAGAAAGCACTGAAGATACCTAATATCTTACCACTGTAGAAGAAGGTACGGAAACCTTTTGCAGCTTCACCAATGGAGTCTGTATTGTAATTACCATTGACGATCTGTGCAATACCTCTTGCAATTGTCATTGTACCTAAGGTTGCGATGAAAGGTGGCAGCTTGCATTTTGATACCAGAATGCCATTTACATAACCAACTAACAGGCACACAACCAATGTGATAACCACTGCAACCCACGGATTCATTCCATGACACATTAGGGTTGCTGAGATCATACAGCTCATACCTACTACAGAACCAATAGAAAGATCGATATTTCCTGTAAATAATACATAGGACTGTCCTACACCGATCAGAAGGGTAGGTGCGATCTGGCGCAGCAGGTTCGCTGTATTTCTGTAAGTAAAGAAATTAGGATTGATAAATCCAAACACCAGACATAAAACGATCAGACCTATTGTTACGGTTATAACCTGTCCCATTCCCCTCTGGGAAAGGAAACGCCCCAGTACACCGGGCTTTTTATCACTTGAACTACTCATATTGTCCCTCCTTGATGAGATTAAATCCAAAATTCGTTATAACGCTGTTTTCTGTTCAAACTGCGTTGCCTTAGTTAAGATCATATCCTGGGTGGCCTCTTCTGCTGAAAGTTCTCCGGTAATACGGCCATCACACATAACAATAATGCGGTCACTCATTCCCATTACCTCTGGCATTTCAGAAGAAACAAACATAACACCAATGCCATTTTGCTTCAGCTGATTCATCAGGTTATAGATCTCTACCTTGGCAGCTACATCAATACCTCTGGTAGGCTCATCAAAGATAACAACTCTTGAATTTCTGGCCAGCCACTTGGCAACTACCACTTTCTGCTGATTTCCTCCTGAAAGGCTTCCTGCATCTACCTGTGCGTTAGGAAGCTTGATCTTCAGGGCTTTTACAGCATTATCAACCATTGCTTTTTCTTTTTTCCGGTTTACAGTCCCCACTGGACCTTCACAAAGTATATCCAGATTCGGAAGGGCAATATTATCTGCAATACTAAGTCTTGTACAGAGACCGTCTTTTTTTCTGTCCTCAGGTGCCAGTACCAGACCTGCTTTAATGGAATCTGCCGGACAGCTGATCTTTACCTCTTTTCCATCAATAAAGATCTCTCCGCTTTCTTTCGGATCAATACCGAAGATCGCACGGGTTGTTTCTGTACGTCCTGCACCCATCAGTCCTGCAATTCCTACGATCTCACCTTCATATAATTCCAGATTAATGTCCCGGACCATTCTTCCTGCATTCAGATGCTTTACTTCCAGGATCTTTTTGCCTTTTTCACAGGACACTCTTGGGAATTTCTCCTTGATCTCATGTCCTACCATGTTGGCAATGATCTCATCCATCCTGTTAATATCATACGGCATCTGGGTAATGTATTTTCCATCGCGCATGATGATAACACGGTCTACAATGTGCTGCAGTTCCTCCAGACGGTGGGATATGTAGATAATACCGATACCCTCCGACTTTAACTGGTGGATGATCTTAAACAGCTCATCGATCTCCTTGGATGTAAGTGCTGAAGTAGGTTCATCCATGATCAATACTTTGGCATTCTGTGAAAGTGCCTTTGCGATCTCCACCATCTGCTGTTTGGATACAGCCAGTTCACTGACCTGTTCCCTTGGATCAATATCAATATTTAACTTATGAAGGATCTCTTTTGTTTCCTGGTTCATACGTTCATTGTCCAGACGGCCATTTTTTATCAGTTCCCGTCCCAGGAAAATATTCTCCGCCACACTTAAATGAGTACACATATTTAATTCCTGATGGATAATGGACACACCTGCATTTTTTGCCTTATTTGCATCCCACTCACCGATCTTGTTCCCAAACAGGATGATCTCTCCATCATCTCTCTGATAAACACCTGAAAGGATCTTCATCAGTGTTGACTTACCTGCACCGTTTTCCCCCAACAGTGCCAGCACCTCTCCGGCATACAGGTCCAGTTTTACATTATCCAAGGCCTTTACACCGGGAAACTCTTTCATAATGCCTGTCATTCGGACCAGTTCTTTCCCCACAGGCACCTCTGCCTTCTTTTCTCCCATATTTGCTTCCTTTCAAAGATGCTTTGCGACTGTGCTGACATTATTCCGTCAGTGATTCGATCCTCAGACAGCACTCCATCATAGCACGGTCTGTATGATAAATACATTTCCACTGATTTCCGGTATCATCGATCACCGGTGTTCCATCTGCTAAAAGCAACTGTCTGGACTCTCCAACCTCCGGATTATAGAAATATTTCTTATCAAATTCCCATAACTTTATGAAGGTATCCAGATATCTCTCATCCTCAGTAGCCTGATAGGAATCAAGGAAACCTGTCAGTGACTCAAAGTTCTGCCACCATTCTTTATCTGTTACAACAATACGGCCATCGTGCATTCCATCTCTGTAAATACCGCCGTGGATATTGTCCCAGCCATTTGCCAGTGTGTAATCTGCAAATTTTCTGGTAAATTCTCTGGCAGGCGGAAGTCCCAGCACTTCATATGCACGGTTCAACAGCCAGATCAGTTCAATATTGTGTCCATAAGAAGTAGTATCTAATGGATTTTTGTTAGCACTTTCCGGATCTCTGTCATAATTCCAGGTTCTGCGAATGGAAATAGCCGGCTTTGGTGTAAAATCAATACTAAACTGATTTCTTCCACACCAGAAATCATAATCAACCATGTGTTTTAACACAATATCAATGATTTCCTGAAGAGCTCTCTTATGTACTTCCTTGTGGGTTGCCTCATAAAGAGTTGTATATGCTTCCATGGTGTGCATGTGGATATCCAGGGATTTCAGGTCTCCTCCATAAACTCCGGCACTTTCCAGTGTCCAGTCCTCTTTGAAGTTCTCAAAATAGCCGCCGTAGAAAGTGTCTGCTGCATATTTTTTCAGAGCATCAAAGGTTTTTTCCGCATATTCGATACCTCGCTCATCACCGGTAGCCATATAATATTCAGCTAACGCATAGATTGCAAAGGTCTGTCCGTAAACCAGTTTCCCATTATCCAGAACATTTCCCTTCCGGTCTGTTACCCATGCCCAGCCGGTGTTCTTCTTATCCCAGAATTTATCAATGAAGAAATCTACACCCTGTTTTGCTGCTTCTTTGCATTTTTCTTCCCAGCCATAACGTTTTGCCAGGCCATTGCGAAGAAGTGCCGAAAATCCCCAGATCATACGTGTCTGGGTTACGATCATTTTATCCTCAGGAGTTAATACTGCCAATTCCTTCATCAGCTTTCCTTTGGAATCAAAGCATACCAGATAACCGCCGTATTCTTTATCGATTCCATTTTCAAGCCAAAATGGAACGCTTTCCTTCATAAAGCCTTCCATCTCTTTTTTTACTGTAAGGAGTTTTTCTCTCATTAACTGTTCCATTATCATTTACCCCTCCTGTTCTTTTATTAAGAAAATTATAACAGAACAGGAGGAATTAATAAGGGGACACTTTTTAGAATAGGGTAGACATTTTTCAGAATAATGCAGACATCTATCAAAAAAGTCTGCTGGTGATCCCGTACTCCTGTGGCTCTAACAGTACAGAAAAACTTCCGTCTTTTACGATCCCGATATGGTCTGATATATATACGCAATCTGTAAGATAGCCGGTCAAAAGCAGAATAGATACTCCTGCTGCCTTCAGTTCCTGCATCCGTTTTAAAATATAGGTACGGCAATGCATATCCCCATAAGCAAAAGGCTTTTTTACCACCAGGATCTTAGGATGGAACAGGCTTATTTTATTATAGATCAGCCCATATTTTTCCTTTAAAGAAAGGGAATCAATATATTTTGTGTCAATAACATCTCCTGCTTCCCCATAATATTCACTGCGCACACTGTTAATATATGACTGCTTTAAAATGCTTTTCTTTAATTTACGGTCCAGTAAAAAGGTAAGGTTTTCCAGATAGGACATTTCCGAAAAAAGGAAAGACTGCGCTGGATTATCATCTAAAACGATCATTCCCCGGTCCAGGCTGCTTTTTACTTTTTTTTCCATTTTTTTGTGTGAGCATAAAATATCTCCCTCATAGTCCACGTATTCCCCTGCAAGGATCCCGGTCAGCCGGTCCATGATCTGGTCACCTGAATCCAAAAGCGTAATGCATTCCCCAGGCTTAATTCCCAGACTCAGGTTATGTATGTCCCCATCTGTAATGTTTTTTAGCTCCAGCATATATCCCCGATCCACTTTCGGCTTAAATACTGTATTTTCTTTAAAATAATAAATATAGGGAGCTATAGCCTCTTCCCTGAATTCCTCTGGTTCAAATAATTTTTTTATCCTTCCTCTGGAAAACAGGGCGATCCTGTCGCAGATCTTAAACATAGCAGAAATACAGCGTAGAGATCCCCATGCTCTGCATTTTTCTTAAAAGCTGGTGAAACTGCGGGAAATCTGCCTGACCGATCAGTTTTTCCGGATACAGCACCACTAAAAGCTTGCTTCCCATTAAATAGGCCTTGGCGATCTCCACCATGATCCGCTCCATGGTAGTAAGCCTTTCCACCCTTTTATTCAGATCCAGATCCATGGAAAGCTGTTTTAAGACTCTGGCTGCCTGTTCTCTTAAAACCCATTCATTGATCACCTGTTTCTTAAACAGGTTATCCGTTATAGACAGATCATTGATCAGAGAGCTTTTCTGGTCGATCTGGTAAATACGGTTAGATGTTTCCTCCTGATTTAAATAACTGTTTACCAGTTTGCCACCCATATACACTCTTCCTGCATCAATAGGATGGTTCTTTGCCATCAGTTCGATCAGTTCTTTGATCCCCCGGTCATTGACAGAAAGCAACCCTACGATCTCACCTGCAGTCATATAAAAACTGAAATTATCCAAATAAACAGCCCCGTCTTTTTTGCAGGTCACATTTTCAAAACGAAGTATTTCCTGTTTCATAGCTGCCTCCTGTTTATCAGCATGTTCGTTACATCAATTCCTTACAACCGGAAGTGTGATCTCCACATCCGTCTGGCTGTAGATATAAATGCCATATTCTTCCCCAAACAAAAGCTTAATACGGTTATTTACATTTTTAACTGCAATTCCGCCTTTTTTACCGGTTTCCCCGTTGTTTTCCTCCTCCAGTCTCAGGGCTCTCAGCTGTTCATTCATAACCTTCACCTGACCTTTTTCAATGCCTACACCATCATCTGAGATCATAATGATCAGATGGCTGTCTGTCACAGTGACCTTAATATCCAGATGACCTGTTCCAATCTTGCGCTCCAGTCCATGATAAATGGAATTTTCCACGATCGGCTGCAAAGTCAGCTTGGGAAGCTGGCACATAAGCGCTTCCTCTTCATCCTCACAGTCATAGCGGATCCTCAGATCCAGCTTGCTGCCAAAACGAAACTGCTGGATATAATAATAATTTTCCACATTTGCCAGTTCTTCTTCCAATGTGACCAGGTTATTTACCTGGGAAATGGTATAGCGGAAGTAAGTTGCCAGTGCCTCCGTCATCTCCGCAATAGAATCCACCCCTGCGATCAGCGCCTCTGCCCGGATGCCTTCCAGAGTATTATAAAGAAAATGGGGATTGATCTGATTCTGTAATGCCAGATATTCCGATTTTTTCTTAGATACAGTGATCAGCTCGCTTTTGTCTAACAGGGCATAAAAACGACGCAGCATATTCTGCTCTTCCTCATTTAAAAGATAAGGCATATGGTAAATATCCTCATAACTGTCCCCTCTGGCAAAAGCCGCCTTTATCCGGCTGTTCACTTTTAAAGGCCGGTAGATCAGCTGATAAGCGGCATAAAGCAGGATAACATAAAGCACTCCTAAAAACAAAATAAACCACTTCATTTTCTCCGTCTTCCAATCCTGAAGGAACAGGATAAACAACAGACTGATATGAAAAATCAAAAAAATCGCTGCGCCCCAACGTATACGGTCAAAAAGATAACTTTCTTTATTCATGAATAGATCTTCCTGTACTCTCCCGGCTTCAGTCCGGTATATTTTATAAAACATTTCGTGAAATATTTCACATCTGCATAGCCTACCTTTTCGCAGATCACATTCATTCCCTCATTTCCGGAAACCAGCAGTTTTTTCGCTGCATCCATACGCACTGACTGCAAAAATTCCAGAAAAGTTACCCCTGTTTCTTTCTTAAAAAGCGTGCTGAAATATCCAGGAGCAAAGCCAGCCATCTCACTTACTTCTTCTAAGGTAAGCGAACGGCTGTAATTTTCTTCTATGTACTGCTTTGCCTGCCGTATGGGCCGGTTATCTTCTGCCTTCTTCGCTTCAGAAGCTTTTTGCAGAGATCTTCCTATCGTCCCACCTAAAAGGCGGAACAGTTCTTCTATATCTGCACATTCCCCTGCGTCTTTACTGAATTCTTCCACAAATTTAGCTTCACTGTCCACACGGATCCCCCTGCTCTTCATGCAAAACAAATAATGATTGCAGGCCTCCTTAGTCATCTGCAGGATCTCATAACCGGTGATCCCCGGATAGTTCTTTAATACATCCCGCAAACCTTCAATAGTCCGCCTTGTCTCCACTACATTTAAAGCTTCGACTGCCCGTTCCATTTCCCTGTTAAAACGGTAAAATGCCTCACTGTTTATAAAATCAGAGTTTTTTCTCTGTTGTGCTTCATCCATTTCCAGCATCCGCCCGGTTCCTAAAAGAAGCCTCTGCTTTATCATAAATACAGCGTCCAGAAAAGACTTCCTGATACTGCCCGCTGTGTTTACCATGCTTCCCATTCCTATGGTAACACTCATTCCATTTAAGATACTTTCCTGGGCTTTCAGTTCATCCAGCATCTGGCGCACATTTTTCCGCACATTTTTGCTCTCTTCTTCCCCGAAATTCAACAGAAGATAAAAGGTAGAGAACTCTGCATAAACCTCATGGTCAAAACATACCGGTTCCAGATACTGTAACGCCAAGCCTGCTGCCTTGTCTGCTAGGAAGGAAATACAGCTGTCATTGTGGTTTACATGGTCAAATTTGATGGCTGCAACCTGGAACACTCCCTCACGGAAATGGAAATGATACTGATTGTTCAGTTCTTTCAGGCTGATAATATTTTCCCGCTCCCGGTCTCCGTAGATCATACGGGAAATAAAACTGGTACGCAGCTTTCCTGCATCATTTTTTAAGGCAAGGCGGACTCTTTCTTCAAAATTTAACTGTTCATTTTTCTCCCTGTAAATATCTGCGATCTTTTGTAAGGTATCCCGTAATTCCTCTTTTTTAATAGGCTTTAAGAGATAATTTCTCACACCATAACGGATCGCCGTCTGGGCGTATTCAAAATGCCTGTATCCACTGATTATGATGATCTCTGTATCCGGCAGTTTTTCTTTTACTTTCCTGATCAGTTCCATCCCATCAATTCCAGGCATCCGTATGTCTGTGATCAGAATCTCCGGTTTACAGATTTTTGCCTGCTCTAATGCCTCAATACCATTAGAAGCAGTTGCCGCTATTTTTAACCCCATTTCTTCCCAGTTGATCAGCTTTATGATCAGCTGACAGATCTTTTCTTCATCATCTGCGATCAATACTTTCAGCATGTTCCCCCTCCTCATTGGACAAAACATCTTCTGGTATATCAGTGTACCATCTTCAATAGATTTACGCCAGAGGCTGAGGCAAAAAACTAATGAAAAAACGCGCCCCATAAAGGGACGCGTTTCATACTTATCTTATTCCGGATAATCCAAAATTACACTGGATAAGCCTTATTCTCTTTATCTGCTACAGCAGCATCTACTTTCTTCTGCTGGGCTTCTCTGTACTGAAAGAACTCCTTGGCAACATTTGGGAACAGAGCGTAACTTAATACGTCCTCATCCTGCTGCTTCCACTGAGCACATTCCTTCTCAAACTGAGGCATCTGAGGTGCAATTAAATCTGCTGGTCTGCAGGTAATTGGAGTCTCATCACCGATGATCTTTTTCTGTACTTCTGGATTAAATGGCTTAACAGTCTGGCCAAATTCACCAAGCATGATCTTCTTGGATTCCTTTGGAACCATCTTGTAGCGCTCACCCATTAATACGTTAAGAACTGCCTGGGTACCAACGATCTGGGAAGAAGGTGTAACCAGAGGCGGCTCACCAAAGTCTTTACGTACTCTCGGGATCTCCTCCAGAACCTGCTGGTACTTGTCCTCCTGTCCAGCTTCCTTTAACTGGCTAACCAGGTTGGAAAGCATACCGCCAGGTACCTGATACTGCAGAGTCTTGATATTTACGCCTAATACCTTTGGATTTAACAGTCCGGTCTTTAATGCTTCCTCGCGGATCGGCTGGAAGTGAGCAGCGATCTCGCCTAAAAGCTTCTGATCGTATCCTGTATCGTATGGAGTAGCGAGGAA
>OGDP01001200.1_pt1 | contig 18063 bp, 14 predicted proteins | sample 1570441 | NCBI WGS metagenome assembly OGDP01 (sample SAMEA2581961, study PRJEB24529) | metagenome | biome: Human gut stool | place: China | collected 2011
TGTCTATCAATGAATTAGAACTTCATGCGTTCAGCAACAGGCTTGCCCGGATCCACGACCAAAGCATTAATACCCATCGCACGAACAGCGTCAGCCCCTTGAGCCGTACAGATCACCGTACCGTTGGTACCGTGGACATGGCCATCCTTCAAAATGGTCTTGCCGTTAACAAAGCTAGCGACAGCCTTTTGAGCGTTCAAGTCAAAGATCGTGATATCGGCATCAGCACCAACACTCAAATGACCCTTGTTGTCCAAACGCAACATACGTGCCGGATTCAAACTCGTCTTGGCCACGAATTCAGACATCGTCAAAACGTCCAAACGCACCAAAGACAAACCTTGTTCCAAAATCACGTTACGCGGGATGCAGCCACCGTCGGTAGAAATACCGTCAACAACGAAACTGCCGTCCGGTCGCTTGGCTTGGGCAAGCATAATGCGCGGCAACGGAGGATTGACGTTAAAGGAACCGCCTACATCGCTGTTGCAGCTCTTCCAAAGGGCCAAACCTTCTTCACCCGTCACCAAGTCAGAGTAGCCGCCTGCGTCATACACGGCCCAAACCTTATTGGCCTTAAACGCGCCTTCAATGCCTGCCTTATCAGCCGTAAAGCCAAAGCGCTTCAAGCAATTGCCCGTCACCTTGGATTGCACTTCACCGTTTTCAAAACAGGTCAAACGCGTACCGTTGCGCGGCGAAATATAGCTTTCGCAGTGGATATGATCGTTAGCCAACAATAACTCAATGGCTTCTTGCGTTTCTTCCACTTCAGAGCGAATGGCACCACGGCAATAGGCATTGATGTGAGCCAAGTGCAAGAAGTTGCCCTTACTCATTTCAACGGCTTCACGCATACCTTCGATGTTGGAGCCGTGTTCGCTGGTACCGGCGTGCCAAGCAATGTAAGCACCGTGTTCAAGCGCCGTCTTAATCAAAAGGGAAGACACTTGGGGCTTTAACGGATAGTGACCGCCCAAGAGCTTTACGCCCAATGCACCGCCCTTCATGGATTCGTCAATCAACGCATCCATTTCGGCCTTGGTGGGTTCATTGGTCTTAAAGGTAAACGGGGGCGATGCGTATTGCAAAATGGCAGCATTGATACCGCTACCATAGGTCGGGATATTCTTTAAAACATTGTCCAAGGGACCAGCCATGTCTAAGCACGTCGTAACACCGGCCATGGCGAGCATCTTAAAGCCATAGGGAGAACCCCACATTTCACCCAAGTGAACGTGGCTGTCAATAATCCCCGGTTGAAGAACGTAACCCGTGTAGTCTTCGACAACCTTGGCTTGGCCGCCGGGCAAATCCACGCCCACTTCAGCGATCACACCATTTTCGATCGCTACGTCGCGAATGCCGTCAATATGGTTGAGGGGGTCGACAACACGAGCGCCCTTTAACAATAAATCCCACATGCTTATTTCTCCTTGAGAACTTCAGAAAAGAGTCCGCTTATTGATAAGCGACAACGTATTAATTTTAATCTTTTTCGCATCAAAAAATTTACTCAAAAAAGGACTAACAATGGGTATTAAGTGTGTACAATAAAGTAATTTGGCAAAACTATTAAAAGATTGACCCAACTTCAACAGCAAATTTAGGGATGAGACTCTATCAAAGCTCTTCCCTATTAGTTTTTACCCAGGAGTCCCGATGAAATACATCGTTGCGATCGAACCTCCCTCTAAAGAATGTGCACAATACGGAGCAATTGTTCCTGATCTTCCTGGTTGCTACTCAATGGGGAAAACGGTGGATGATGCGTTAAACAGCTCTCGAGAGGCAATCGAATGCTGGCTTGAGGTCGCGTTTGATAACAATGAAACTCTACCCAAAGCAAGAAGCATCGAAGAAATTCGAAAAGAAAATCCGCAATGGAAAGACTGGATTTGGACTCTTGTTGATGTTGACTTATCCTCTTTTTCGGACAAAGTTGAACGAGTCAACATCACGATCACCCGTCGAGTTTTGCGTCGTTTGGATGAACAAGCAAAACTCGCGGGAACTTCTCGCTCTGGACAAATCGCCAATTTGGTAATGAGTGCCAAAGTACCATGAAAACCTGGGATTAGATGCTCGAAATAAAGTTTGCTTAGCTAGGCGCCCGTCAACAGATGGGCGTTTTTGCATCTGCAACAAATGCAATCGATCCTTTCCTACACCCTGCTTCTATCCAAACGAGAATTTTTCACTCAAAAAGCTCATCAAAAATTGCCCTATTGCCTTGATTTTTTGGCATACTTGCCTCATCAGGAAAACCAACACACTCACCTCCTGCAGATTCAATCGAGGTACAACGTTTCGGCATTATTTTTAATGCCGTTAGGGGTGTTGTGGTCCGAAAATTTTTGTTTTTGTCTTTTAATTATTTGGAGATTTTTACTATGAAATCCGATATCGAAATCGCACAAGAAGCGCAATTGATTCGTATCGACGATCTCGCTCACTCTGCCGGTTTGACCGATGCAGAATTCGAGCCCTATGGTCGTGATAAGGCAAAGGTGCAACTTGACGCTGCTCATAAGCCCCACGGCAAGCTCGTCCTTGTGACGGCTACCTCTGGTATGCCTGCCGGCTCTGGCAAGACCACGACGTCAATTGCTTTGACGCAAGGTTTAAAGCAACTCGGTGAAAAGGCCGTTGTGGCTTTGCGTGAACCGTCTTTGGGCCCGTGCTTCGGTATGAAGGGTGGCGCTGCCGGTGGCGGTTACTCTCAAGTCTTGCCGATGGAAGCCATCAACTTACACTTCACGGGTGACTTCCACGCCATCACCGCAGCCAATAACCTTTTGGCTGCCATGATCGATAACGCCCGTCACTGGGGTCAAGTCGATTTGAAGACCGTGATTTGGCGTCGTGTTGTTGACGTTAATGACCGTATGCTTCGTAACATGGTAAGTGGCTTGGGTGGCCCGGCTAACGGCATCCCCTCTGAAACGGGCTTTGATATTACGGTGGCTAGCGAACTCATGGCCGTGCTTTGCTTGGCTACGGATTTGGACGACTTGCGTGCTCGTTTGGATCGCTTGGTGGTTGGCATTAAGCGTGACGGTTCTGCCTACACCTGTAAGGAATTGGGTGCTACGGGCTCTTTGATGGCACTTTTATTAGAAGCCATGAAGCCCAACCTCGTGCAAACGCTTGAAGGCAACTTGGCTTTCGTGCACGGTGGCCCCTTTGCCAACATCGCTCACGGTTGCAACTCCGTGATGGCTACAAAGGCCGCTCTTACGTTAGGTGACTGGGCCATTACCGAAGCCGGTTTCGGTAGCGACTTGGGTGCTGAAAAGTTCATGAACATCAAGTGCCGTATGGCGGGTCTCACGCCCTCTGCCATCGTGTTGGTGACCTCTACCAAGGCCTTAAAGTGGCACGGTAATGTTCCGTTGCCGGAAATCGGTAAGCCCAATGTTGACGCTTTAAAGGCTGGTCTTTGCAACCTCGATGCTCACATCGAAAACTTGAAGCACTTCGGCCCCAACATCGTGGTGAGCTTGAACCACTTCGCTAGCGACACTGCTGAAGAAATCGACATCATCGCTAAGCACTGCGAAGAAATGGGTGTGCGCTTTGCTATCTGTGACGGCTTTGCCGAAGGTGGTAAGGGTGCCGTGGAATTGGCTCGTGCCGTGATGGCGGCTGCCGAAGGCGATGTGAAGCCCTTAAACTACAGCTACGAAGCCGATGATGATATCGTCACGAAGCTTGAAAAGTTGACGGTTAACGTTTATGGCGGTCAAGGCATGGAATTGTCGGCCGCTGCTAAGAAAGACTTGAAGCAAATCCAAGAATTGGGCTTTGACAAGTTGCCGGTCTGCGTTGCTAAGACCCCCTACTCCTTGTCTCACGAACCGACTTGGTTGGGTGCTCCGAAGGGCTTTACGTTGCCGGTTCAACGCTTGATTTTGAACGCCGGTGCCGGTTTCGTTGTGGCGACCACGGGTGCCATCATGCGTATGCCTGGCCTTCCGCGCCAACCGGCCGCTTTGCACATTGATGTGGTCAACGGCAAGATTGTTGGGTTGTCCTAAGCAAGAAACACTGACACAACTGAGTGTTTAGTGGCAAAGGGAGTTAGCAAAAACTGACTCCCTTTTTTGCGACAATAAATTATGCAATTAATCGATGATCCGGTTCTTTGCGACCCGAGAAAACAAATCTGAAAAATCGTTTTCCTGGACTGCCCCATAGTTGCCGGAACAATAATTTCTCAAATAGTCCTCACTCTTTCTAACCCCTTTACTACCCGAAGTACCAAAATCCGACAACGAATAGTGTTGGCTGAAATGTGTTTCTTCATCGCGTTCAACAAATTTAATTTCATCTCGTCGATAAAGAGTCGGACTCAAAAAGATGGGGTTGTGCGTATTAAAAATGAGCTGAGCTTTATTCACATTAATTTCATCATTATGGAAAATATTGACGATATTCATCAAAGCCATCGGATGAATTGAAGCATCGAATTCGTCAATTAATAATGTTCCACCCGTTGCCATCGCACTAATCAACAATGGGAACAGATTAACGAAACGAACAGTACCGTAGGATTCGTACACTTCAGCAGGAATACAAACACTTTCAGATGGGCCATTGGCAATAACAGAGCACAGTAACGGCTCTTTGGCATTATCGTTTTTGATGTAACCCAACACATTGGAATGAATACCAAAGCTTTTTGCCGCTTCGCTTAAATGCTTTTCAATCATTAAGCCGTTCGTCATTTCTTGACCAAAAGGCTTAATTAGTCGAAGGGCATCGGCTCTGCATATAACCACTAACTGCTCTTTAAACCATTGAACAATCTTTTCAACAAATTTGGGACAAAAAATCGCCTTAAACCCGTTCATCAGGAAAAGTTCGACTTGATTCAATCCCGTCTGTGCCAAAGATTTCATCATTTCAAGTCTTTGAGAATCGGAAAAATCAACACTCCAAAATTCTTTCAGCACAGAAAGATTCTCAAACTTTAAAGAGCCTTCTTCACGAGTAAATACCGTTTCCCCATTGACAGACAACTTTTCGAATAAAACCTTTCTTTGGTAATCAACCTCAAGAAACTTTCCCAAGTCCATCGACAGTTGATAGTTAATTAACCATTGATCTTTAATGAAAGTTACTCCGAAAGACACCGGTTCAGCTTGCTTTAATCCACTATTAGGAATCAAATCCAGGCTCGAAGCCGCAACGTTAGGCGAACCTGTTTGAGAAGAATTCAGAATATTGCCTCTTAACATGATTGCCTGAAGAACCTCTACCGCCCCGATAAGGTTGGTTTTACCCGAGGCATTTGGGCCATAAATCACAGCAGAACTTAAAGCCTTATACGTCTTCTTTCCGATCTTTTTTTGCAAAATGCTGTAATCCAGTCCTTTTTGTTTTGGGGCTGGTTCCATCGAAAAAACTACTTCGTCCTTGAAAGATTTGTAGTTTGACAGACTGAAATTAAGTAACATCTTTTTCTCCATTTTGCAGAAATTCTGCAAAATCTATTTTATCACTTAAAATCACATTTTCGAGAAATTCAGCTACAAACTTACAAATATGTTCTCTCACTCCACTTTATGAATTTTATGAAGTAGACTTTATGAAATTAATAAAATTCGATTTCCAATCATCATGACCTACATCCAAAGAACTTTAGAACATTCTCTTTTGAAAGCCTCTCAACACTTTAAAGTTGTTTTGCTTCAAGGGATGAGAGAAATCGGCAAAAGCTCTCTTTTGAGGCATCTTTCCAATAATCGAAAGATGGTTTCTTTGAATGATTGGAAAGTTCTAACACTTGCTCAGACCCGTCGAGACAATTATTTCCAACACTACCCAGCCCCGATGACGATCGAAGAAATTCAACGCTGTCCGGATTTGTGTCGCCAAATTAAATCTCTTGTCGATCAAAACGAAGAGACAGGACAGGTTTGGTTAACCAGTTCTCAACGCTTTGACCAGATAGAAAATGTCACAGAATCCTTAGCCGGGCGCATGGCAATATTTGAACTGCTCCCCCTTAGTCTCTATGAGCGGCAAGGAAAAGCATTTGAACAAAAGCCGTATTTACCCAATGGCTCTTTGCCCAATTCCATTTTGGATCGAAAAGAGTTTGGCGATATTTGGTCTTTGATTTGGCAAGGTGCGTACCCTGATGTCATTGGTATGAGAGAGAGCGAACATCATGAGTTCTTTAATCACCTACTGCATACCTATATTGAGCACGACGTTCAACACGCAGGTGTCAGCAAACTTGATGAGTTCCAACGCTTCTTAGTAATTCTGGCTACCCGTATCGGTCAGGAGCTTCAGATCGGGAAAATTGCTGCTGAAGCTGGCATCGCAACACAAACAGCACGCGAATGGCTCTCTATTGCCGAAGCTTCTGGCGTCATTTACTTGCTCCCAGCGGTTTCTGAAAACATCGGAAAAGTTCTGATTAAAAAGCCGAAAATTTACTTTAATGACACTGGATTGGCTTCTTGGGTTTGCGAAATAGCCTCCCCTCAAACGCTTCAAAAGTCACATCTGAGTGAACGTCTATTTCAAAATTTTGTCATCATGGAATTGAGAAAAAGTTGGGTTCACAACGGCAAACGCGCAGATTTCTACTTCTATCGTGATTCAAATTTCAAAGAAATTGATCTTGTGATTAAAAATGGTAATGTTTACAATCCCGTCGCTATCAGCACCGCAGAGACTCCTGAGCCCTCTTTGATAAGGGCTTTCAATTCCATTAACAGAGGAAACGTTGTCATGGGGCCCGGAAGCGTCATTTGTTTAACAAACGAACCTCACTATATCCGTTCGGGCGTCGTCGCACACTCGATTTTCGATATATAGGTCGGGTTTGTTACAATACGCCACTGACTGACCATTCAGCCTTTTAAGTAAATGTTTCATAATCTATTTGTTCGCGACGGGAACGCGCCCACGGCGCTCACGTTCCCCTATCACTACGAGCCGCATCCCTGGGTAGAGAAAGCGGCCCTTTGTGTTCGCACGCATTTAGAAAACAATGCTCAGGGGCAACCTGGTCGACTCATTGCCGTTTTAGTTATTCAAAATGAAAATGGCGATTATGGCTTTTATGCCGGTTGCGATCAGTTTGACTCGGAAGACACTTTCTTCGTTAAAAGTTTTTGGCAACAGTTGCCTCCGGCTCATTTTCCAACGTTAAAAACGGATTATCTTGAAGCGGCACTTGATCGACGCTCCAAGGCCGAAGAAGCCTTTGTTGCCTTCCGCACTGCTGCTCGTGATCGTAAATCCAAGCGACGTTTAGCAAGAATGTCGCCTAATGCCGACTTGGCAGCGCTCGCTAGCGAAAGTCAAAAAGACCCTCGTGAATTGGATCGCTTAAAAGGGCTCTTAACGAACGCCATTTACGAAGAAGAGCGAATGCATGCTCGCATTCAAACGGAAACGCAAAATGCCCTCATGGCTGATTGGCGTCAACGCTTAAGCACCATTGAGCTCACAAACGCTTGCCAAGAAAAAGTCTCTCTATTTCATTTGCTTGAAGGTTACTTAGAAAAAGAAGAGTGGCTTAAAGCTTTGTTGCGTTCAAGCCTGCCGGCCCTTTTGAAAACAGCCAGTGAGAAAAACGAAAAACTCATTGCCTTTGGCTCCTTTTGGTGGGGAACACTCCCCTCCCACGATGCTCGTCAAGAAGGCGTCTTTTACAGTTTTTCCAAAGAGCGTCATGCACCGCTCCTAGACTTTCAATTAAAGGGGTTAACGCTTGAAGCAAACCGCTTAGCGATTGACCATTTTGCCCATTGGCAACCGGAAATCATTTATGAGGATGATGATTTAGTTGCGGTCAATAAACCCGCAGGTCTCTTATCGGTTCCGGGCAAACACGCCGTTCGCAATGTCTACGACACCGTTTTAAGTCTCTACCCCAATGCCACCGGCCCCATGCTTTTGCACCGTTTGGACATGGCGACCTCGGGCGTTCTTCTTTTTGCAAAAACAAAGCTGGCTCATCAACAACTTCAATACGCCTTTGCTCACGGTCATATTCAAAAGCGCTACGTGGCACTTTTGGAAAAGCAACCTGCTGACGATTTCGGTGAAATCAATTTACCGCTTTGCTTAAATCCTCTTGAGCGTCCTCGCCAAATGGTGAGTCGCGCCTACGGCAAGTACGCCTCCACTCAATATGAAGTTTTAGAGCAACAAGGCCAATACACCTGCGTGGCCTTTTACCCCAAAACAGGACGTACTCATCAGTTGCGCCTTCATGCTGCACACCATTGTGGTCTAAATTCTCCCATTGTCGGCGATGAACTCTATGGTCATCCGGCCGACCGTCTTTACCTGCACGCTCAATCCTTAACGTTTACGCACCCGCGTACTCAAGAAGTTGTCACTGTTGTGGCAAAAACGCCTTTCTAATCAATAGACTCTTTACAAATTAAAAAAGTTGTTCAGTCAAATACAAAAATACTGCTCAATGAAATCTCAAAATTTTGTATAGTGAAAAGCTGAAATTTTGTATAACAGAAAGTCGAAATATTGCATAATGAGAAAATATTCGCTTTCAAATCAAATAGATATAACTACTCAAGATTTCTTCAAAAACCTGCGTTAACATTTGCTCATTGCATGCATTGTTTCTCAGTCATCATGACGCTATTTCTCTACCATCTCGAAGTTTGTTTACCCCTTTTTTTGCTCGTTTTACTGGGCTGGCTTTTAATTAAGTGCAAACTCTTTAACACCGAAACAAGCCGTGCATTGGGTAGTTTCACCTTCCGCTTATTAATGCCTGTGTTGCTCTTTAAACTGATGAGCAATATCTCTGAACTTCCTGCCATTGATTATCGTGCAATCGGCGTTTTCGCCACCTCTTGCGTCATTGTGTTTTTCTTAGGACGGCTTTTAGGCAGAAGCTTTGGTTTAGATAACACTGGTAAAACCGTTTTTGGGATGGCAGCGATTTTTGGGAACAATGTTCAGTTGGGTGTGCCGATTGTTCAAGTCAGTCTCGGTGATGGTGCTATTCCCACGCTCAGCCTTATTGTGATTTTCTCCGTCATCACCATGTGGACAACTGCCATTGCCTTTGTTGAATTCGGCAAACCCGGCAGCACCCAAGACATGAAAAAAGTGTTTGTCTCCATGACTCGCGTCTTTAAAAACCCCATAGTCTTTGCAATTTTGTTAGGTAGCGCCTTTAGCTTCACGGGACTCAAACTTCCTCAATTTCTTGATCAATCCATCAGTCTTGTTGCCCATGCCACAACGCCCGTAGCGTTAATTGTAGTCGGTATGGGTTTGGCACAACACAAATTCACGGCAGGCTTGCCTAAAGGTTTAGGCATTTCCGCTTTAAAGATTGTGGTTCAACCCTTATTGGTTTTCCTTTTGGCTCGCGCTATTGATTTGCCAGACCTTGAAACCTACGCAGTCACTTTAACAGCGGCTCTTCCTGTGGCTATTAACATCTACATGATGGCAACCGATTTTAGAAGTGAAGAGGGAGCTTCGAGTAACGCCATCTTTGTTTCGACGTTACTCTCTGCTGTTGCGATTCCCATAACACTGACTCTGATGGGTGTAGGTGTTTGATTCTCAACACTAAATCTAACAATGTCGCTATTCCTTCGTCATAGACGATGGCTTCTTGCTTCTGCGGCCAATGCACTGCTTTCGCAATGTCTGACATGGCCTCCGCAAGCAGAGACGGATAGCGCTTCGGCCTTTAATTTCATTAATCCTTGCTTTCAAATGTTAATTGCAGCATTACAATCACGATCGTGAACAACACCACAAACAGAACACGTCCACACTCTTGTTGAAAGCGATAAATGCTGAGTTAATACGGGTTAGGCATTACTTAAATCAAAATAAATCTTTGTGTAGTTAACTTGCCCACGATTAATTCGATACTCGACAGGTTTATGACCAAAAGTGTAGGAAATACGATCTGTTCTTAAAGTCTCAAACCCACTGGGAACTTGTATGATAGAAGCGATTTCTGCCGAAACCTTTTCATAGCAAGTCGTGCACCGTTGATTAACGATAACTACGCCAAACTCTCGATCAAAGAATTGGTAGAAGGAGTCTTTCTTATCAAAAGAGTCTAAAAAGCGTTGATATGTTAAGCCTTTAAATTCTTTTGCAATTAAGAAACTTTCATCAATAGAAACAAGCTCTTCAGCATTGTTGTAAGTATGAAACCAGTGGCGAATGATATGGATAAACTCGCAATCTTTATCAACCATCAGTGAACGGGTAATAAATTCAGGTGCGGTCGTATTTTCAAAAAGAAGCAAATTGCTTTTAGTACCTCTAACTCGTCCCTCTAGATCTCGGAAAATGTGAAAGGCATTCCAATAACCACCACCTTTATACGTTTTCACAAAGGTTCCGATCCCTTCTTTTTTCAAAATCAATCCGTCATTAACAAGTGAGTCAATGGCTTTTCTAATGGTCCCAATGGATACATCAAATTGTGAGGCGAGAACTGGTTCAGTAGGAATTTGCTGGCCTGGCCGCCAATCCCCAGATTGAATTTGAGACAAAAGAATTTGTCTAACCTGCATATAAAGAGGGCTTCTAGAAATGCGAGGAATCTTCTCCATATATCACTGCCTCAAGGTTAAATCATATACATGATTGATGATAGAGCACTGTTATTTAATTCGTTACATCATATACCTAAAATGCAGGAGTGATTTTTAGGAGAAACACTATGTCAAATCATATTCCACCCCTTAATTCATCAATATATGCGCAAGTAGAAGCTTTGATGCAATCTCCTACTGTCGCTAAAGCATTACAAATTGCAGTCGATGAAACGGAATTTAGTATGCAAGAGCAGGTTGATATCTGCGAAATACCGGCTCCGACGTTTGAGGAGCAGGTCCGTGCTCAGGAGATGCTCAAACGCATGAAGGCATACGGTCTGAAGGATGTTCAGATTGACGAAATTGGTAATGTCATTGGCTTTAGAGCAGGTAAGGGACAAGGTCCTGTTCTTGCAATTGGGGCTCATATGGATACGGTTTTCCCTGCCGGAACCGATGTTACTGTGCGCCAAGAGGGTCATCGCTATTATGCACCAGGCATTGGAGATAACTGTTCAGGTCTTCGTGCATTTTTACAAGTAATTCGTTCTTTGAATGAAGCTAATGTTGAAACAGAAGGTGATCTCTATTTCGTTGCAACAGTAGGAGAAGAAGGACTAGGAGATATCCGAGGTGCGAAACATTTCGTGGCTCATCATCAAATAGATGGTTTTATCGCTATTGATAACACAGATATTGGTCGCATACTGCGTGGTGCGGTTGGGTCTCGTCGTTATCGAATGACGATTGTTGGACCCGGCGGTCATTCTTACAGTGAGTTTGGAGTCGTTGGGAGCGCTATTCATGCAATGTGTCTAGCAGGCGCTAAAGTCGCTCATATCAAGACAATCGAAAACCCAAGAACAACTTATACATTAGGAACTATCAAGGGTGGAACAAGTGTGAATACCGTTGCACCAAGTTGTGAAGTTGAAGTGGATATGCGAAGCCCTGATCCTCAACTTCTTTCTAACTTGGAAAAACAGATTATTCAATGCTTTGAAGATGGGGTCAAAGAGGAAAATGAACTGTGGAATATTACGAATCCAGACTATCAGGTGAAGTTAATTAAAACTCCCATTGGTGATCGACCCGCAGGACTTAGACCAGAAAACTGTCCAGTATTGCAGGCATCACGTTCTGCGTTAAAAGCATTGGGTTTAGAGCTCACCAATTACGGCTTATCTTCAACAGATGCAAATGCTGCTTTAGGGCTTGGCTTACCGGCTACCTGCTTGTCATCAGGGGGATTCCAAGATAAGTGCCATACCGTTAATGAATATTTCGATAAGGTCAATATTCATCAGGGACCACAGCTTTTGATATTAACCGCAGTTGCGTTAGTGGGTACAGATGGTTTTAAACCGATATTAAATCAATCTGTTAAGCATTAGTAATAAAGCTAAACAGGAGGTTGTATGTTTGGCGTACTACTTGTTCTACTTTCAGTCATTGTTATTTGTGTACTGATTGTTAAAAAATTCTATCCAGCTTGGTCATTATTCGTTGTTGGCTTAGTGACTGTTCTAATCGTTGCATTGGTTACGGGGGACCCGGTTGCCACAGGAAAGAAAGCAACAGGTTTCTTGGGTTTCGATATTTTGGGGATCTTTAGCAATTTGCTGACTTCTCGAACCGGTGGTCTTGGTATGAACATCATGATTATCGGTGGTTTCGGTTATTACATGAGTAAGATCGGAGCAACGAGTGCTTTGGTTCATGTTTGCACAAAACCAATGTCATTAATTAATTCGCCATACATCATTATGGTGTTAGGTTATGTGGTTGGTCAATGCTTAAATGTTGTGCTGGGTTCAGCCGTCGGTTTGGCTATTTTGATGATGGTCACCGTCTATCCACTGATGTTAAGTGCCGGGGTTAGTCGTCAATCCGCATGTGCTTCTGTTGCAATGACTGGCGCATTTGGTTTGAGTCCTTTGGGGGCAAATAACTTGATGGCAACTAAGCTTACTGGTATTCATGTGATGAATATTTTTGTTGACTATCAATTGGTCATTGCACCGGTTGTATTGGTCATTATCTGTATCGTTCATTACTTTGTTCAACGCTACTTTGATAAAAAGGATTTAGCTACTGGCCACATCACTGCAGCAGACTTCGTAGCAAAGGATTTGTCAGAAGCTGATAAAAGCGAAAAGGCCCCTGCTTACTACGCTATCTTCCCACTAGTGCCGTTAGCATTCCTATTTATCTTCTCTCCTTTAGTCTACGATGGCATTAAATTGGACATCATCACCGCTGTGATGGCTTCTATGATTATCACCTTTGTTATCGACTGTATTAATCGGAGAAATGTAAAAGAGTCATTTGCAAACATCAAAGTCTTCTTCGAAGGTATGGGTAAGATTTTCAGCTCCACTGTTGTGTTGATTGTCTGCGCCGAAATGTTTGCAGCAGGTCTTACACGATCTGGTGGTATTGCCACTCTCATTGATGCCGCTAGCAATTTTGGTGGTGGTTATCTCATTGTTTATGCCGTTATGTTTGCCATCATTGGTTTATCGACGTTTGTAATGGGTTCGGGCAATGCAGCCTTCTTTAGCTTTGCTCCAATGATTCCGGGAATCTGCCAAGCGGTCGGAGGTAATGCTCAATGGATGTTAACGGGTATGCAATTGTCTTCCGGTTGTATTCGTTCCATGAGTCCGATTTCAGGCTGCGTGATTGCAATTTCTGGTCTAGCGAATATTTCTCCATTTGAAATCGTGCGTCGTACAGCAATACCGATGTTAACGAGCTATGTCTGTATTTTTATCATGTCTAGTATCTTAGCCTAGAGACTTTAGAGCTCATCAGCTCACAGAGGTTCCAAGAACTTTTGTGAGCTTTTTTGTATATGGTTTATAGAAACAGCCGTAAAACCATCGATTTAAATCGATGGATAAAAGGCTCAAATCCGAAGGATTTGTTAGATATAACATTTTAGAAGATTTTGCTAAGAAGTATTGTTTTTGGATGTTGCATTTTGATAGAATCAATCCATGACTTTAAAAGCCTGACGATATCGCCTCTATCCTAACGCTGTTGAGAAAAATAAACTTGCTCAACATTTTGGTTGCGCTCGGTTGGTTTTTAATCTCTTTCTTGAAGCAAATCTAAAAGCATATAAAGAAACAGGTAAGGGGATTAAACCTTACACTTTCATCGTTTCACTTCCCAAACTCAAGAAATCTGAAGAGTATTCATTTCTAAAAGATGTAAATTCTCAATCGCTTCAATCGTCTGTTTTAAATGCTGGTAAAGCGCTAGATAATTTCTTTGCAAAGCGCACCGATTTTCCGCGATTTAAAAGCAAGCGTTCAGGGCGTCAATCTTTTCAATGTCCACAAAACGTTCGAGTTCACTTCGATTCCGAGTCACTAGCCTCAACAAAGGGAACCATTGAACTTCCTAAAATCGGACGCATCAAGGCGATTCTTCATCGTCGATTTGTGGGTGAAGTAGGAACCGTGACCATCATTAAAGAGCCCAGTGGCAAGTACTATGCCTCTATATTGGTTGATGATGGTGTTGAGCCTCCTAAAACAGATATCATCAGTGAAGATAAGACCGCCGGGTGCGATGCGGGTATCAAAACGGCATTAGTAGTTTTCTATCCAGACGGAACCGTCAAGAAATTTGACAATCATCATCGTCTAACCAAGGGGTTAAAGCGATTGAAGATTGAGCAGAAGATTCTTGTGCGCAAGAAGGTGTCCTTTGTGGAGCAAACCAACTCTGAAGGCAAAACGTTTCAACAACGCTTACCCTCGAAAGGCTATTGCAAACAAAGGGAAAAGATTTCTAAATTACACGAATACATTCGTCATTGTCGCTTAAATGATGTTCATCAGATCAGTCATACGTTGGCTAACGATAACCAAGTAACTTCGTACGTGATTGAGGATTTAAATATCAAAGGGATGGTGAAAAATCACAAACTGGCCCGAGCGATTCTTGATGTGGGCATTGGCAATTTGTACCGATGTTTGGAATACAAATTGAAGACCAATGGAAAGAATCTCATCAAAGCGGATCGGTTCTATCCATCGAGCAAGCGGTGTTGTGTTTGTGGTCATCGTCATCAAGGATTGACGTTAAAAGATCGTGAGTGGCAGTGTAAAGTCTGTGGTCAAGAGCACGATCGAGATGAATGTGCGGCAAAGAATTTGGCCAAATGGCCGTTCCTTGCCGAAGAGAATAAAAGCTGTGCGGGCCGGAATGGTCTAGAATGGGTAAAGAGTTCCTCGCAGGCGATACTGTTCAGCGACAGTGCCTGCGCGAAAGGGTTGAATCATACCGATTCAGTCAGGTCCCATGAAGCCCTCGAGTTCACTCGAGGGTAATTCACCTGCCTTGTCTTTGAGCAATTGTGAGTTCTCCACAGCGTATTGCACACTCGTGAAGAGGTTATGCACAATCGTTTGAACAAAAAATGTCAAAAAAGTGCACCTTTTGCACATTCTTACTTATGCCAAGGCAGGATTATTCCTTTATTGACGATTTATCGGTGTTAAAATAAACAATTCGCTCTTACTTTTTTACTTATAGAGAAAAATGAAAGAAATTCGTACACGTATTGCACCGAGTCCCACGGGGATGATGCACTTGGGGACGGCCCGCACGGCCATCTATTGTTGGGCTTATGCCCGTCACTTCATTGGCGGCAAATTCTTGCTCCGTATTGAAGACACCGACCAAGAGCGCTCCACGCAAGAGGCCGTTGACGTCATTTTGGACGGCATGAAGTGGCTTGGCTTGGAATACGACGAAGGCCCGATCTATCAAATGGATCGTTTGGCTCGCTATAAAGAAGTCGTTGACGAAATGTTGGAAAAGGGCTTGGCCTACAAGTGCTATGCCACGAAGGAAGAACTCGACGCGCTTCGCGAAGACCAAATGGCCAAGAAGCTCAAGCCGCGCTATGACGGTCGTTGGCGTCCTGAAAACTGCGTCGGTCGTGAAATTCCGGAAGGCGTGACGCCTGTCATTCGTTTCCGCAATCCCGACAACGGCACGGTGACGTGGAAGGACATGGTTTACGGTGAAATCAGTTTCGAAAATTCCGAACTTGACGACTTGGTGATCATGCGCGGTGACGGCATCCCGACCTATAACTTTGCTGTGGTAGTTGACGATATTGACATGAAGGTGAGCCACGTTGTGCGTGGGGCCGACCATATCAACAACACGCCGCGTCAAATTAACCTCTATACGGCTTTGGGCTACGAAGTGCCGGAATTTGCACACTTGCCGTTGATTAACGGGCCTGATAACCGTAAGTTGAGTAAGCGTAACGGTGACGCCAGCGTCATGGATTACGAATTAAAGGGTTACTTGCCTGAAGCTTTGGTGAACTACTTGGCTCGTTTGGGCTGGGGTCACGGCAACGATGAAAAGTTCACGATGGCTCAGTTGGCCGAATGGTTTGACTTGGCTCACTGCTCGAAGTCCCCGGCTTGCTTGGATCCGAACAAGTTAAATCACTTAAACCACCTCTATATCGCTGAAGCCGATAACGCTCGTTTGGCCGCCTTGGTGCGCTCGCGCATTGAAGCTCGCGGTGGTGTGATTGATGGTAACGCCGACTTGGAAGGCGTGATGGAAATCACCAAGCAACGCCCGGAAACGCTCGAAGCCTTGGCTGACGCTTGCATGATTTTCTACCGTCCGCTTACGCGTGACCCCGAATTGGTCAAGGAAATCTTGGCTGACGAAAAGAGCAAGAAGGCCGTTCATCTCTTCTTGGAACGCGCCCGCACGGTTGAAGTCTGGAACTCTGAAAACATCTACGGTGTCTTAAAGGGCATCATGGATGAAATGGGCGTGAAGATGCCCGTGATTGCAGTTCCGGTTCGTGTGTTGGTCTTTGGTGAAAAGGTCTCTCCGATGTTTGATAAGACGTTGGAACTTTTCGGTAAAGACACGGTCATTGCTAACATCGAAAGCGGTTTGAAGTTAATCTAATCGTTTAAGTGTTCAACTTAAAAGGCGTGTCGAGCGGGTCTTGTCACGCCTTTTTTGCAAAGTAATTCAAATGGATAACGAAGTCAACTGCAAAGGTGGCATCTTAATCGTTGCACTACCGGGGCAAGGAGCCGAGGGTTACGATCATGACGATCGTGCGCACTACTTTGCACCGAACGTAAAGCAAGGAAAGATTCGTGATGCGTTAGCGCATTGGTTTTCTTTGTGGGGGATTGGATTAACGAAGAGCGTCTCTCGCCCCAATGAAGTCGAACGTCTCACCCATGAAGTGGTTTGGTGTGATGAGGTTCCCTCGCACCTGCATGGGCCTCAAACCGTGGCATTTTATGCCGAGCACGGTGAACGAGTTCTTGAGGCATTGGAGCGCTATGAACCTAAAATCATCATTGTCTTGAGTGCCTATCTTTACGAGGCGCTTGCAAGCGCATCGATGGCAAAAGCGGTGACTGAGCGCATCGGACGCGCGCGGATGCAGCCGCGTCGCATCACGCAGGCGCGACTCAAAGCCCTGCATCAACCTTTTGAGCGCGCCGATATGTTGGTGTTGCCCACACCATCGAAAAACACGACAGACGCTTATATCACCACGTTAAGTGCAACCGTCAGAGACGTATTTACCTCTGCGGGCTTTGATCTTAGTGAGTCGCCTGAGACGCTTTTGGAGCCCGCGAAAGACCTATTGGTGATTGATGAGAAAAAGACCCTGACACGCTTTATGAATCAATTCCGGATTGATGAGGAGCGCGCAAAAAAGCTGATGCAGGCCTTGGAAGATGCGGGGATTGTGACGGGGGTGGAAAAAAAGCCCGTCGTTACGTCAAGTGGAAATAACACAATTTCTTTTTCGAATATGAAAAAGCCTTGGGATTTTTGCCCCAAGGCTTTTTGCTCAAAATTGATTCGGTCGATTAACCTTCGATCAATTCTGCCTTTTCAATGACGACGTCATCAACGGGCACATCACCGTGGAAACCCCACTTGGAGGTGCGGACCTTGGCGATTTCGTCAACAACTTCTTCACCGGCCACAACCTTACCGAAAACGGCGTAGCCCCAACCTTGGGGCGTGGGAGCGGTGTGGTTCAAGAAATCATTGTCAGCGACGTTGATGAAGAATTGAGCGGTAGCCGAGTGCGGATCGCTCGTGCGAGCCATGGCGATCGTGTACTTGTCGTTACGAAGGCCGTTAGCGGCTTCGTTTTCGATCGGGGCATGGGTGTCTTTTTGACGCATGCCGGCTTCAAAGCCACCGCCTTGAATCATGAAACCGGAGATCACACGATGGAAAATCGTACCGTTGTAGAAACCTTCGGTGACATATTGTTCAAAGTTCTTGCTCGTGGCCGGGGCGTGTTCGTGATCAAGTTCAAGATCAATCACACCAAGGTTGGTCGTTAAGCGAATCATCGATTATTTTCCTTTGAGAATCGAAACATTTTTAATGACGACATCACGGATGGGCACATCGTCGTAGTAACGAACCGTGATGTCGTCATTAAAAA
>OGDP01001207.1_pt1 | contig 17894 bp, 16 predicted proteins | sample 1570441 | NCBI WGS metagenome assembly OGDP01 (sample SAMEA2581961, study PRJEB24529) | metagenome | biome: Human gut stool | place: China | collected 2011
CCACAGGGCGCTGCGAATTTGTAAAAAACGCATTCAAAAAGTGCTCATGTTGTCACCCTGTATTCTTATAAATATTTTTTCTTATCTTCTTTCTGACTCATACAACGGAACGCTGTTCAAATCACTACACAATGTGTATGTTAAACTGTATTAGTTGATGATTCTTGTACTTATTAACAGAAGTTTAGATAAAATCTACAACACCGATTTGTTGGGATGTTTGAAAATTATCTTATCTTAATTTCTACAAAATCAAAATTTCTCTTCAATTGTAGTAATATCCGCATTTTTTTCGTTATATGTCACCGTGCCCAAAACCATCAGAAGCATATTAATAACAATCACAGCCAACAATATAAATCCAATAACTTTCCATATTCTTTTACGCCGTCTATTCTTAAGCGCCAATTGTTCACTAATCTTCGCAAGTTGTTCTGATACTTCATTCTTATTGGTTTCTTCTTTTATTTCACTACCCAATAATTCACTCACATTAATCTCTAATACATCCGCTAATTTGGATAATGTATCTGCATCTGGTACGGATAATCCCTTTTCCCATTTGCTGATGGTTTGTCTTACTACGTGAATTTTGATTGCTAATTCTTCTTGTGTGTATCCTTTTGCTTTTCTTATTATTTTCAGATTCTCATTAAACATAATTATTGTCTCTCCTTATATTTTGATGTATTGAATTTACACCAAAATATGTCGTTGCGGCAAGCAACGTGGGTTAACATTATCCTTTTATCATCTCTAACAATTCTGGTATATCATTTTTTAATGTTTCAAAGACAATATTTAAATCAACATTTCCATAATCGTGTACAATACGATTTCTCAATCCATACATAGCATTCCATGGAATATATCCTCTTTTCTCTTTATACTCATCCGACAATTTCTTTGCATTTTCAGATAACTGAATCATTCGAAACAACATTGAATCCAGTAATATTTCATTTGCATTCAATTCTTCTATATCTACATCTTTCATATGTTGTACTATAAATTGCAAATCGTTTCGTATTTTTTGAATGTAATAACGATCATTCTTTACATTATCCATATATTTTTATCCCATCTTTTAATATTTCTTGTGTTAATTCTAAATTATCTTTTAATTGATTAATTTCTAAAACATCTACTTTTTTGTGTAGTGCTTCTCTAATTTCTTCGACTAATCCATAAAATTTTAGTCCTTTTACATTTGCTGAAATTAACAGATCCACATCACTGGTTGGCTTTGCTTTCGATTTAGCGTAAGATCCAAAAAGATAACAAAAATTTACATCATATTTTTTAAATACATTTCCGTATTTTTCAGTTATATATTCTATATCAATAATTCCATGTTCTTCGTCTATTGGATTTATTTCTGAAAGTTTTTCTAATATATATTTGTATTTCAAACTTCCTTGTTTTTTCTCATCATTCTCATATGATTTATAAGAACGTAAAGATATTCCTACCAAATCAGCAACTTGTTGTTGTGTCATCTTTTTTTCAGTTCTCATTTTTTTTAACTCACCCATCATAATTGCACCTCTTAATTTATAATAGTGCAATTTTTGCACTTCGTCAATTCGAAGGTGCAAAAATTGCACCATTATTTAAATTCTATAATAGGTATTTTTTTCTTAATAAATTTTTTTATTCTATGATCATGGCTGGCTTATCTGCATATTCATCGAGAAAAATCAATACTTTCTTGCCGTATAAAAGATTTAGATCACTGGATAACTTCCTTGTAACCTTTGCATTCCTTATAAATCTACTTTTGAAATTCCTTCCGCAAAACCTCTTTCGGTGCCTCAATCTCATTTGCCAATGTATGTTCCGTTAATTCTGACAAAATTTTTAATTTCTTATTGATCATCGGGCGCATGCAGTTTGGAACGTGTTCCTGATGGGCTCTGTGAATTGCCACACATTCTTTGCAATTTCCATGATATCTACAGGCTTTTTGACATGGGCAGTGGTCTTTGTCTGCATATTCTTTTCGAAATTCTGATGCGAATTCTTCTTGTAATCTTAAACCTTCTGCTCTGTTTCCTTTGTGGAATTCTGCCATTGCTGCGATTTCTTTTTCATTATATTCGATTTTCATATACTATACCTACTCCTTTACCCATATAGATTTTCTTTCAATTTGTATTATAATAGAATAAATGAAACGATGCCATGATAAATAAAAATATAAAGAAACTGGAAAGAGATGATCTTAAAAATGAAACGAATTGATTTTGAAAATGGGTCTGTAACCCAAAATATCTTTGCAGCTGCACTTCCTATGCTTGTTGCTCAGATCTTAAACTTATTATATAACATTGTTGACCGTATTTATATCGCACGAATCCCACATATTGGAACAGCTGCACTTGGTGCTGTTGGACTGTGCTTTCCGCTGGTTGTGATCATTACTGCATTTGCTAACTTATTTGGAAGTGGTGGAGCTCCTTTATTTTCGATCAGCCGAGGGCAAAAGAGAAATAAACAGGCTGTCCATATCATGAATACATCATTTACTATGGTTTGTTTTAGTGCTGTCGTATTGATGCTCATTGGGCTTTTATTTGCACGCCCGCTTTTGGTATTATTCGGGGCTTCCAAGGATGCTCTCGTTTATGCTTTTCCATATATGATGATCTATCTGATCGGTACACTGCCATCTATGATCGCCATTGGAATGAATCCATTTATTAATGCACAAGGATATTCAACCATCGGAATGTTTTCTGTTGCGATCGGTGCCGTTGCCAACTTACTGCTTGACCCATTCTTTATTTTTGCATTAGGGTTTGGCGTTCGGGGTGCTGCGATCGCAACTGTGATCTCACAATGTCTTTCTGCTTCTTTTGTATTATTTTTCCTTACAAAAAAAGCAGAATTAAAGGTACGTTTTCTTCATAAAAATGAGCTGTCAGAAAGTTTAGGATATGCAAAGAATATCATCAGCCTTGGAACTGCCGGATTTATCATGCAGTTAACTAACGGTCTGGTAAGTATTGTTTGCAACAATGTACTTTCTGTGACTGGCGGAGATATTTATATCTCTGTCATGACGATCGTATCAAGTGTACGACAACTTGTGGAAACCCCGATTTATGCCATGAATGAAGGCGGTTCTCCGATCTTGAGTTATAACTATGGTGCCAGACGTCCAGCTCGTGTAAGAAAGGCTATGATCGTTATGTCTGCTATGATCCTATGCTATACAGCCGTTATGTGGAGTGTTATCATTTTTGCTCCTGGTGCATTGATCCGTGTATTCAGCTCTGATCCTTCACTTGTAAAAGATTCCGTTCCTGCATTGAATCAGTATTTTGCTGCTTTTATCTTTATGGATCTGCAGTATATTGGACAAACAGTATTTAAATCTCTAAACAAAAAGAAACATGCGATCTTTTTCTCATTGCTTCGTAAGGTATTTATTGTTATTCCATTAACTTATTTTATGCCTTATGTATTGCACATGGGAACTTCCGGAGTATTCCTTGCGGAACCTGTTTCTAATGTGATCGGTGGAGGCTTTTGCTTCGTTACGATGCTTTGTACTGTGCTACCTGAACTTAGAAGAATGGATAACTGTGATTGATCTTTTTATGTTAAAATTTTCTCTCCAGTTCATCCATCTCTGCCATTATCTCCGCTTGCTGTTCATCAAACAAAAGCCCTCTATTATACTGGTAGTACTTATCACATCCATTTTCCTTGATAAACCAGACACTGTAATAATTAACATTTAGTTCTGTCACAAATACAACCATTTCCTGACTTTGTCCAAAGGCTTCTTCCATGAAGTCAAATGCATTGTCTAATGCTTTGGTTGTATTCTCTATCTGCTGTTCTAATTTTGCTGGTTCTTTCTTGAATTCTTCTCTCACACGTTCAAATTCTGCTTCTGCTTCTAAATGTTCTGCTTTGCTGATCTGTTCGTATGACTCCAGAGTCTTGATCACATCAAGCAGCATATGTTCCTGTGCTTTTCCAAGTTTTTCTGTCTTTTTCTTCTCGTTGAAGTCCTCATGGATTTCTTTGACTACCTGACTTAATGTCTTGCCTGTTTTAAGTTGTTTTAGCCAGCCAAATAATTCCGTAACATAAGCATCCTGTCGATAAGATTCAGCAAACATTTCAGACAATTTTCCATTTAACAATCCGACAACACTTAATTTCTCATCAAATGCTGCGAATTTTAATCTACCGATCGTTTCCTGATTCCATTGTCCTTTTAAAATACGCTCGATTCCATAGTCTTCTTTGTATTTCTTATATAATTCATAATAGTTGGCAAAGTCTTTGGCGATCTTCAGGTGCTGTAAGTACTGAAATACCACTTCTCTGTCAATATCTTTTCCAAGTTCTTCGTAAACTTTTAATAACTGAGACAGATCTTCCCATCCTCTGGCTGTAACAAACGCCTTTCCATCAACTGTTGTTTCCATACGATAGAAATATTCTTTACGGATTTCAAGATATGCAAGGATTGCTGGGTGGATTCCTGCCTGATATGCGTATTCTTTCCACACTTCATAGTCTGCTTCCACATCAATTTTCTTCATACGGTCCAAGGTAACTACGTCAAAATCTCTGACAGATTTATTGTATTCTGGTGGATTTCCTGCCGCTACGATGATCCAGCCATCTGGTACTTTCTGATTTCCGAACATCTTACACTGCAAAAACTGAAGCATTGTTGGTGCCAATGTCTCAGATACACAGTTAATCTCATCGATAAATAAAATACCTTCTTTATTTCCAGTCTGTTCAATCTTTTCATAAACAGATGCAATGATCTCACTCATCGTATATTCCGTAACAGAATATGTTTGTCCACTATATTCTTTTTCTCTGATAAATGGCAAACCGATCGCACTCTGTCTTGTGTGGTGCGTGATCGTATAAGCTACCAATCCAATCTCACATTCTCTTGCGATCTGTTCCATGATCTGTGTTTTTCCAATTCCTGGAGGGCCCATCAAAAGGATCGGACGCTGTCTGATGGATGGTATTTTATATTCTCCATAATTATCCTTTGTAAGATAAGCTTCAATGGAATCTTTGATTTCCTGTTTTGCTCTTTTAATATTCATGTTCTTCTTCTCCTTCATCAAGATCTTCGGCATCGACGATCAATTTAACTGCCCATGGCGGTACATCCACATCTTCGTATTCTTCCTGCATAAAAATAAATGCTGTCTGATATGGTGGTTTCTTCTTTGGATAGGTTCCTTTTCCATCTGTGAAATAGATCAATCCCTTCAGATGATAAAATTCACCCTGTTCGATCAGATGATTCACATATTCAAATGCTGGCCGGAAATCTGTCCCACCTTCTCCGATCAGTTCCAAATGTTCCATATATTCTTTTAATTCTTTTTCATCTGTGATCTTCTGGTCGTTTTGTACCATCTCATCACACTGAATGATATGAATATTTACCTTATGAAAAAAGCTCTCTGCTTCCGTTAACACACCATATGTTTCTTCCAGAAATTTCTTTACCAGATCACCAGAACATGACATTGATGTATCGATCACGATGGCAAAGTCTTCAACTTTCTTTACTTCCTTCCACTCCTGCGGCTCGATCAATGGCATATTTCCATACATAGAAAGCCCATAACTGTAAAATATATAGTCAAACGAATCTGGATCCACACTGACTTCTTCTCTTAAAACCGAAAATTTTCTTAAAAATTCACGATAATCATAACGGTCTCTGTTTTCTACCTGTACCTGTCCGATCAGATCCCCTGCTTGTTGTGACTCTTCACTGGAGAATGTCTCCATATCTGTTTCCGTTTTTTCACTGATATTTTTCCATTTATTTTCTACTTCCTGATGAAGATCTTGTTTGGGATCTTCTGGCCAATACTGGTGGTCATCTACCCGAAATTCCATCTGCAGTTCTTTTATTTTCTTCTCTTCTAATGCAAAAGAAACCAACTGTCGATAAATCCCCTCGGCTGTCAATACTTTGAGGTTCCTCTCAAGCTGCCCGTAAATGTCTTTGCGCAGCCTTGTTTGCACCATATGGATACATTTTAAATGCCAGTGATCAATAATTGATTCGACTGCGATATCACAAGAAATATTCCATAGAGTCTTATCTCTTCCTTTTCTTCTTGTCACATGATGTAAAATGCAGTGAAGCACCATATGAAGATATGCACGATTCATCCGGACTCTGTTTTGCCTGTACATGCCTCCTAAAGCTCCTGGATGATAAAATATACACATTCCATCCGTTCCAACACCATTTACAGAAGGATCGATCACATAAGCAAAACTGCTTAATGCCACATCTAAAAAACGCATATGGATATATAATTCATTTCTTGTCGTCGCAAGGATCTTTGTTCCAAGTTCACTGAGACGCTCATTGATATTTTCTTCCATTACTCATTTCCCTTTATCTTATCTATAATTCAAATGTTTTCTTTTTCTTTGGAAATCTCTTATGTTGTTCGTTCATCAAAATACTTAAAAGTTCTGTTTTCTGCTTTCTGGATGCCCAGTCGATCGCTGCTTCGATTCCTTCTTTACTGAAATAATTCTTCTCAGCCATCAAATTGATAAATGGCATCTGATCTTCTTCTTTTAAATAATTCATCATCTCACATTGGTTCTGCTTTACATAGCCCTCGTATTGCATCCATGCAAAATCTGATACCCCGTATGGCATTAACATACGCCCAGCTAATATCTCCCATACAATATCCAGGTCTTCCTGAACTGCTGCCACTGGAAAAATATCATCATATTTACGATAGTCGATCTCTCCTCGCAAAAAACTTTGGCGATATTGATATCCTGTTCCATGAAAATGTGTCTCCACAATTCTTGCTGGTGTATTTTCCACAGCCTCTTCATAATACTCTGGATAAAATAAACGACTTTGTTTTTCTTCTTCTTTATAACGGATATTTACCTGCAATGGAAAACGAGTATCTCTTACAACGTCTCTTAAAGCACTTTTTTTATCCTCATAAACATCATAGTAGATCTTTTGCAACTTGCATCCTGTAAAAATTCCTGTTCCTGTTCTTAAAAGAGAATCTGAAAACCCAAGTGTTGTCAGATTTACACATCCATAAAATGCATATTTCCCTATTTCCACAGTATCCGGTGGCAGATAAACTTCTTTTACTGCCTCCCCACAAAACATCGGTTCATCTTCACTGCCCAAAAAGTCTTCGCCGATCATAATCTCTTTTGCTTCGTCTTCTTTTCGTTTATGTGCAGAAAATGCATAATCACCAATCTTCGTAACTCTTTTTCCATCAATTTCTGACGGAATCTCTACTTGATCTTCTTTGCTGAAACAACGAAGAACTTCGATTCCTCCATCTTTTGCATCTCTGTATTGTATCTTAAGCATCGTCTTTTCCTTCGCCTTTCTCCATGTATACACTATCCTTATTATAGCTGACTGACAGGAAATATCAAGAATCACAAAAAGGAATTTCCCATCTTCTCAAAAATGTAATATAATGCAGAAAGATACGATGATTTTATACACTTATGATGATATATAAAGGAGATTTTTATGGAACGACTGATCGTTTTAGGAACTGGAAATGCGCAGGCAATTCATTGCTATAACACTTGTTATGCCATGCAAAAAGGTGAAGAATACTTCCTTGTCGATGCCGGCGGCGGAAATGGAATTCTATCTCAGCTTGACAAAGCTGGAATCCCTCTTGAAAGCATTCATAATATTTTTGTGACACATGCTCATAATGATCATATTTTAGGAATGGTCTGGATGATCCGTATGATCGCTACTTCTATGAACAAGGGAACTTATGATGGCACTCTGACAATCTACTGTCATGAAGAACTGGTTCATACGATCAAAACGCTGACAAAACTTACCGTTGGTAAGAAATTTTATAAGCATTTTGATGAACGTATTGTATTTCATGTCATTGCACATGGAGATACGATTCAGATTCTTGGAGATTCTTTTACATTCTTTGATATCGGCTCTACAAAAGAAAAACAGTTTGGTTTCACATCGGTTATGGAAAATGGATTAAGGGTATCCTTTCCTGGAGATGAACCTTATCGTGAATCTCTTTATGATTTTGTGAAAGATTCTGACTGGCTGCTTCATGAAGCATTTTGTGTGTATGGTGAGAGGGATATTTTTAAACCTTATGAAAAACACCATAGTACGGTAAAAGATGCCTGTGAATTAGCAGAACATCTAAAGATTCCAAATCTGGTTCTATGGCATACAGAAGATAAAAATATGCTGCATCGTCAAGAAAAATATATGAAGGAAGGCAAGCAGTATTATACTGGAACACTTTATATACCTGAAGATCTGGATGTATTGAAATTGTAATTTGGAAGGTTAATGATCAACCTTCCATCAAATGATAAATGATCGCAGCTACAACATCATAGGCATTTTCCTGCAAATGTATTCCGTCCACGGTATACTCTCTTGACAACTGCCCATCTTCTCCAATCAATTTATCAAATACATCAACATACTCAAAGTTATCCTGTTTGCACAATCTTTGTATTTCTGTATTGATCTTTTGAATCTCTTTATTGGATTTTCCTTCTGCCCAGGACGGCATCAATCCAATCCTTTTGGTATATGCCGGATACATAGATTCAATATAAATCTTTGTATCTGGCAATTGCTGCCGAATCCTTCGTGCAAGTCTGATCAATCGTTCTGCTAACACTCTTGCTCCTGGATACAATGACATCAGGAAATCATTTGCACCACCTTGCATGATAATGATATCTGGTTTATATGGAAATACGTCATAAGCCAGTCTTGCACCCATCTCTGCAATCGTATCCCCTGCAACTCCACTGTTAATGAACTGTGCATCTATATCTTTTAATTTTTCCATTGGAAAATAGTCGGTCAGGGAATCCCCAAACATAACAATTGTTCTCTTCTTCTCTTCCATTGTCTACTCCAGTACTTTTTGTTTAAAATCCTCTTTTTGCTGCATGGAAATATTTAATCCCTTGATCATAAACTGATTAATAGAACCATATTCTTCTTTCATGGTTTTAAGTGCTGCATTTAAAAATTCTTCTTTTGCCACAAAATAGCCCTCTATTTTTTCGATTTTTTCGCGATGCAATCCTGCTAAATGAAGTTTCTTTTTTAATTTTTCTACTCTTGTGATCGCAGCTTTATTGGTCTTTAGATAATCTTCCATCACGTCATCTTCAGACACATCAAGCAAAAATAAAATGGTTGCTGATAACAATCCACAACGGTCTTTTCCTTCTGTACAATGCCATAAAACCGCACCATTTTTTGTATTCATAATCTCTCTGACTGCCTGTGAGATCTGCTTTCTGCAAAATTCTTCTTTGATCATCATCTTATAAATATCTGACATCTCTGGAAATTCTTCCATATGTAACATCTGTTTTCTTGTTTCCTGCTCCCGGCTGACTCCCACCATGCTTTCCATAAAAAACGGAATATTCTCATAAACAGCTCCCGCCACTTCCAGATCTGGCTCTTGTTCTACTTCCATTGGTGTTCTTAAATCCAGAATTTTCTGTAAATGATATTCTGTTTCCAGTAAAATCTTATCTTTCTGCGTAATCCTTGATAAACGGTTGCTGCGGATCAGATGTTTGTCTTTGATCACTGCACCTTCTGTCGTTTTTAATCCGCCAAGGTCTCTCGTATTATCTGCACCTTCCAGATAAATCTTCCCCATGTTACCGCCTCCATTTTTGTATGATCAGTTTTCCTTCTCTGGCTGTTCTTTCTCCAAGGATATTCCATCCATCATATAAGTTTTCTCATTTTTCTGATTCTCCAGATATTCTGTTCTGATCTGTGCTTTTGCTTCTTCATAGTCTCTCTTTAATTCTCTTGCAGAAAGCAGACGGCAGCCTTGTCCGCGGATAATGATCTGTTCCAATCCATCGGATGTTGCAACTGTTACATCGTATTTTCGTCCATGGGTATGAGCAAATTTTTCAATATACTGATCTGCTGTTTCTGCTTCTTTTGTGTAGACTACATGAATATTCATGTAATCTGTGATCTCTGTTTCATGTCCTTTCACACGATATGCATCAAACACAACGATCAGCTCCATGCCCTTCATTCCCTGATAATTACTCATCTCATCAAGTAATTTTCCTCTGGCTGCATCTACATTCGTATCTAATAATTCCTTCAGATCATCCCATGCGTAAATGATATTATATCCATCAACCAACAGATATTTCTTGGACATATCTCTTTTTACCGATGATTTTTCTGCAGATGTATGATAATCCTGTACAAGCCTTGCTGTTTTCTTCTTCTTCCATTTACTTTTATTATGCTGGTTTGCATAAAATGTTTGTTCAAGAATCCGATCGATTTCCTCTGTATCAATTGATTCTTCTTCAATATAAGCCCTTCGCTGTGTCAGTTCATCAAATTCCTCTTCCTCGATTTCTTTCGCAAGAACGCTCTCTAAATGCATATGTTCTGGTACCTCATTCCATGCGACATTATACCCGGCTCCATGGGAACAGAAAACAGATCCACATGGATTTTCAAGATCTCTATCTGGATCATATCCACTGGCTTCTATGATTTCTTCTTCATTATGGCAGATATCATATCCATTTAAGGTTGTAAATAATCTTCCCATACCTTTGGAATATGCTAATACTTCTTTTTGGTATCCTTGCATCGTAGAAACTGGTGCTATTCCTTGAAGCACTGACATCTCTCCTACAGTATCTGGTGTATCAAACGTACCTTGCATCTTTTCAATATCTGTCATAGCTCTTCCGATCATCTGCTGTGGAACTTCCAGCCGGAACTTATAATATGGCTCTAATAAAACACTCTGTGCCATACGAAGCCCCTGTCTTACTGCACGGTATGTCGCCTGACGGAAGTCTCCACCTTCTGTATGCTTCTGATGTGCCCGTCCTGCTGCCAGCGTGATCTTGATATCTGTGATCGGTGCTCCTGTTAAAACACCTCTATGATCTCTTTCTAATAAATGTGTTATGATCAGTCTCTGCCAATTCTTATCCAATACATCTTCGCTGCACTGTGTGTCGATAACAACTCCGCTTCCCCTCTCCAGCGGTTCCATCAACAAATGTACTTCTGCATAATGTCTTAACGGTTCAAAATGCCCAACACCTTCTACAACATCTGCTATCGTCTCTTTGTATACAATATTGCCCTGTCCAAATTCCACATCTACATCAAAGCGTTCTTTGATCAGACTCTTTAGGATCTCCAATTGAACCTCTCCCATGATCTGCACCTGAATCTCTTGTAATTCTTCATTCCAGATGATATGAAGTTCTGGTTCTTCTTCTTCCAGCTGACGAAGTTTTGGAAGTATCACGCTTGCACTTGTCTCTTCTGGCAATATCATCTGGTAAGTAAGTACTGGCTCCAACACAGGTTCATATCCGCCCTGCTCTGCTCCAAGACACTGCCCAGGGATCGTATCTGAAAGTCCTGTAACCGCACAGATTCTTCCTGCCTGCAGTTCATTTACTGTCTCATACTTTTCTCCCGAATAGATACGGATCTGATTGATCTTTTCATCACTTTCTGTAATAACTGTTTTTACCTTTAAATTTCCACCTGTTACTTTCAAATGTGTCAGACGATTTCCATTTTCATCTCTTGTGATCTTAAATATACGTGCACCAAATTCCTCTGGATATTCTCTTTCTTCTGTATAAAATGCAAGATCACTCAGAAATTCATTGACTCCTTGAAGTTTTAATGCTGATCCAAAAAAACATGGGAAAATCTTACGTTCTGTGATCATTTCCCGGATCTTGGATTCCGTGATCTCACCTGATTCCAGATAATGATCCAGTAACGCCTCATCTTCCATAGCGATCATCTCATAAAACTCATCACTGCCCTTTTCTCCAAAATCGATACATCCGCTGCTTAAACGTTCCTGTAATTCCTTCAACAATTGATCTTTTTGTGTTCCGTCCTGATCCATCTTGTTAATAAATAAAAATGTTGGGATCTTATATCTCTCAAGCAGACTCCATAATGTCAAAGTATGGCCCTGCACACCATCTGCTCCACTGATCACAAGAACCGCATAATCAAGCACCTGCAGGGTTCTCTCCATCTCCGCAGAAAAATCCACATGTCCTGGTGTGTCAAGCAAAGTAAGATCCATCTCATTCATTGAAACCTCTGCCTGCTTGGAAAAAATGGTAATTCCTCTGGACCGTTCTAGTTCATAAGTATCTAAAAATGCATCTCCATTATCCACACGTCCGATTTTTCTCAAATTCCCTGCAGTATATAAAATTGCCTCTGATAGTGTTGTCTTCCCGGCATCTACATGAGCCAGAATACCAGTTACTATGTGCTTTTTATTCTTCATAAATTTCTTTTTCCTTTTTTCGTATTCACTGTAAATAAGTATAACACATATCCTGTTTTCATGTTAACCGAATACATCCATAAGATTATTTGACAAATTTTTCTTCTATGTTATAATCAAAAATTAGTGCTCTTCTTTCCATGTATACCAGAATCTGGTATAATGAAAGTTAATAAAGAGACGGCATACAAACCACAAGGCATACGAAAGGAGTTTCTTATGAGAGATGCTTTACGGGATGAAATGATCAAGAAAATATGCGTCAGAGATACAGATAATATATTAGATGTCGGTTGCGGTGATGGTACTTTTTTACATGAACTGACACGCTGGAAGGATGTTGAAGGATATGGTATCGATGAATCTGAGGATAAGATTCTTATCGCAAAGCAAACTTGGCCAGAACTTCATTTTGAGACAGGTTACAGTGATTTTCTTTCTTTTGATGATAACAGCTTTCGTGTGATCACTGTATGTGACGATTTCCACACCTTTAAAGATCCACAGAAGTTTGTTAATGAAGCATTTCGTGTCTTAGTTCCTGGCGGAAGACTTTATGTTGGAGAATCTGCACTTCCTGAGGCATTGCGAATTGTTTCTAATATTCCTTCCTATCTGACTTCTGGTGATGATCGCAGACATTCTACTTATGAGACTTTAGAATATTTTAAAAATGCAGGGCTTACCAAATTCCGTGTATATAAAAAGAAACGTTTACTTCTTATCTCTGCAAAGAAACCATTAGAATAAATTCCAGAACTTAAAATGGAGCTGATACGATCTGTATCAGCTCCGTTTTTCTTATACTTTAAACAACCATCCAAGATATTTATCTTTTGTTATTTTTCTGATCGTTTTTTTCCCTAAAAGTTTCTCCATCTTTTTTCTTGCTGTATTGTTGATCCTTACCTTGTCATCTTTTGTTACGCATAGATCTGGGAACATGACACACCACCAGTTGTGCCCTTTTGCTGCCCCCAGATCGATTCTTACTGCATCGTAAATACCTTCTGGAAATGTATATTGGCCATAGTTTTTCTCTGGAAATTTTTCTTGTACAAAATGTACGTTTACCTTTTGTTTCACTCCCTCTTTCTTTAATATTTCCTGTGCTGTATTTTTTATTCTGTTTTTTTGCATTTTTAAGATTTTAAATGCTTCTTCCTTCGTTTTTGCTTCACTCAATTCTGGACTGATCTGATCAATCACGGCATCTCTTACTTTCAATTTATATGTCTGATCCATCCTACTGTTACTATTAGCTCTCACATGAAATCGAATCAGATTGCTTTTCAGATTTTGCTGTATTATGTTATTGGATTTTCTTTGTCCTGCCACAAAAATCATACATGCTATGGCCAGAAACAGAATCCCTTTGATCATGTTTTTTCTACTCATATTCAGAGGATGTCCTGTTTTTTTCTTTTTATACACAACCTCTTTCTAATTGTCTGAAAATTTATACAATATCAATAACATTTTCTTAAAATTCAGGGTTGACGAATCTGACCAGTTATAGTAACCTAATATCCATGAGGTCATATGACTGACGGAGCACGTGGAATCAACCACATGGGAGTATGATCATTAATCGCCGGCCGTCTGGGCAATCTTGTCTGGACGTGCGGCGTTTTTTAGTTTGTTACTACATTTTTGACAGAAAAAATATCTGTCAGCCCTAAAAAATCACTCAATTTTTCTCTTTTTAAATTTTTCACTTGGCACGCTCCACTGTCCAGATTTTTACTAAAGATAAAAAAGAATCCTGATCGTTCAGGATTCTTCGTTCAGGATTCTTTTTTGATCTACATCTCATAAATAACACATTCATACGGTTTCATTTTTAACGTATTTCCAATGACAGTTGTCTGTTCATAATTCACAAATATAACATTTTCATAGTCTTCTGATAATTCAATATCTTTTTCCTTAGAACTAAAGTTACAGATTAATACCAGTTTCTGACATCCATAAGACCTGCTATATGCAAAAATATGATCTTCTTTTTCATATATTGGTCTGAAATCACCATATGTTAGTATCTCATTATATTCTTCTGATTTATAAAATGCGATCAATCGCTTGTAAAAATTCAGAATTGATCCATATTCTTTTTCTTCTTCTGCGACATTCACCACTTTATAGTTTTCATTAACTGGCATCCAAGGTTTCCCTTTTGAAAATCCTGCATTTTCTTCCGAACTCCATTGCATTGGTGTTCTCGCATTGTCTCTGCTGTGATGTCTTGCAATCTCCAATGCCTGTTCTTTGGACATTCCTGCCTTCAATGCGATCTGATACTGATTGATCGTTTCCAGATCATTAAATTCATCATATTTCCATCGACGATTGCTCATCCCGATCTCTTGTCCCTGATATAAGAAAGGCAGACCTCTCTCACAGAAAATGATCGTTGCAAGTGCTGATAAGCTGTAAAATCCATAATCTTCTTCTGGGATAAACAGACTTGCCCCTCTTGGCTGATCATGGTTCTCAATGATATTCGCTTCAAATCCAGCCTTGGCGATGATCTCTTGATTATGAAAAGTTTCCTCTCTCCATTCATCAAATGGCTGTGGCCAGTCATAGGTCATATAATTTTTGCCTTTTCGGTAGGCATGGCATGGTTCAAATGCAAAAATCGTAGAAAAATATCCATCTTCACCGATAAATTGTGGAAGGATATCTTCTTTTACAAACATAGCCTCCCCAACGGTCAGTGCATCATATGGTTCAAAGCAACGATGCTTCATCTCCATCAAGAAATCTCCGATTCCTTCGACTTTTCCTGTGATCTTATATACATCTGCGAGTCCATCTGGACCGTCTGGTTTCAGATCACTCCATGTCAGATCTTTCTTTATATTCATGATCGCATCAATCCGAAAGCCTGAAAGTCCTTGGTCCATCCACCAACAGATCATCTCATAAATCTTCTCACGAACGGTCTCATTCTCCCAGTTCAGATCTGGTTGTTCTTTTGCAAAAGAATGCAAATAAAACTTATTGTCATACCCTGGGATCTTCTCCCAGACACTGCCTCCAAAATAAGATCTCCAGTTGGTCGGTGGCTGCCCATCTTTCCCGTCTTTGATATAAAAATATGATCCATATTCCCCTTCTGGATCTGCCATTGCCTTCTGGAACCATTCATGTTCACTGGAACAATGATTCACAACAAGATCCATCAGAATATACATATTTCTTTTCTTTGCTTCCTTGATCAATTGTTTCATCTCATCCATTGATCCAAACATCGGATCGATCGCATAATAATCGGAAATATCATAACCGTTATCCACCATCGGAGACTGATACATCGGAGATATCCACAAAATATCAACCCCTAGGTCTTTTAAATAATCTAACTTGCTGATAATTCCAGGAATGTCGCCGATTCCATCACCATTTGTATCCTTAAAACTCTTTGGGTAAATTTGATATGCAACTTTGTTATGCCACCATTTTTTATTCATCATAATTCTTCTAAACTCCCATTTGCGGTTTCTACTAACATCTTCATAGCTTCTACCGGATATCTGCCGTGAGCGGTTTCCCCCGTCAGCATCAATGCATTCGCTCCTTGATGAACTGCATGATAAATATCATTTACTTCAGCCCTTGTTGGATAAGGGTTTCGGATCATAGAGTCTAGCATCTGTGTAACTACCATGAAATTTTTGTTATGTTCTTTGCATACCTTTGCAATATATGCCTGCACTTTTGGGAGTTTGGATAATGGCATGACATTTCCTAAGTCTCCTCTTGCTATAACAATATAATCACAGTATGGAAGTAATTCTTCCAAATGCTCTACTCCTGTCATATTTTCTATTTTGGCAAAGATTCGAATATCTTCACAGTTGTTTTGTTTTAGTGCTTCTCTTAGTATGATCAGATCTTCTTTATTCCGTACAAATGGCAGCATAACATCAGTTACTTGATATTGTTTTGCCAAAGATAGATTCTTCAGATCAGCCTCAGTTAACGTCGGATTGTTGATATTACATCCTGGCAAAGCTATGCTTTTACGTGCCGTCAATACTCCTCCACAGACAATGCGGCATCTCCAGGATCGTGGTGATATTTTCCGTTCTGCGATCAGTTTTATTTTCCCATCATCTAATAAAATTTCCTGATCTCTTCTGATATGCGGCATGATTTCTTCTGGTACTAAAATTCCACCATGTCCTATAACCACATGTGCTCCTGTTGAAAGGCCCATATCTCCTTCCAGATATCCAATTCGAAGTTCTGGTCCGATCAAGTCGATCATTAACTTCTTCTCGCCATTTGTCTGCTTCGCTGCCTCAAAATAATGGTAAATCCATGCATGGCTTCCTTCTAATGAACTATGTGATAAATTCAACCGGATCCCTGTCATTCCGGCATCAAACATCTTCTTTAAAATCGTTGGTTCGCAACAGGTTGGTCCCAAGGTTCCGTAATATTCCATTGTGCATCACTTCCTTTGTGGTTATTTTAACATTTTGAGTAGTGGTTTCCAATGGATTTGATGGAAAAATTCTAGTTCTTTTAAATCATATTTCCCTACATCCCATACACATCTAGATCAACCTTCCCATCAACAACCACAACTCCATCTTCTTCTAACAATTTCGCCTGATTTCCTTCTCCTCCAAACGCAAAGGCCCCTGCTAGTTCTCCCTTTGCATTGACGACTCGAAAACATGGTATATTCTCTGGATCTGGATTCTTATGCAGGGCATTTCCTACTGCTCGTGACATCTTTGGATTTCCTGCCATGGCTGCTACTTGTCCATAGGTTGCCACATGCCCTTTTGGAATTTGTTTGACTGCTTCGTAGATTCTTTTTGTCGGACTGTCCGTGATGATATCGTAGCTTTCTTTGATCATTTTTTTGATGTCTTTTTCTGGAATAGTCCCGTCTAAGATGATCGTATTCCAATATTTTTTATTCTGATGATATCCTGGGATTACGGCATCGTAGGCCTCTCTCCAGAATTCTCTCCATTCTGGATCTACTTTGATATTCAGATTGATATAACCATCTTTTTCATAGACCCATAAAAAGGCTTTTTTACTTCCTTTTACCCTTACTAATTCCCAATTGGGATCTTTGAATGGAGATTCCACATATGTGTGCGGGAAAGTTAGACCGTAAGTGATTGCTTGTTGTCTTGTTTTCATACAAATCTCTCCTTTTATTTCAGATTCTATCACATTTTTTTAGTTTATTCGAGAATCTTAAATCATCTTCTTAAAAGTGAAATAGGATCTAAAATATTTTACATTCTATTTTAGATCCTGTTTAATTAATTTGAATTATTTTATCATTTTAACATAATATAGCAAGAATTCTCCTTCCTCTGCAGGCGGGAGACGAATTGCGCAAAAGCAAAAGGAACACTTGTTCGATAGCGCGATCTATGGTATAATAGAATCATGATATTGATCATGTGCATGTAATATTCCGTGCGCAGCCGAGAACAGAACTTAGTAAATTTATCAATGCTTATAAAAGTG
>OGDP01001221.1_pt1 | contig 17720 bp, 14 predicted proteins | sample 1570441 | NCBI WGS metagenome assembly OGDP01 (sample SAMEA2581961, study PRJEB24529) | metagenome | biome: Human gut stool | place: China | collected 2011
TTCGAAGTTGTCGTAGCGGCAACCCGTTGCCATCAAGGTCAATTCGTGCCACATGTCACCATTGCTCCAAGGCACCATGGCGTCAGCCACGTTATCTACACCGATGGCCACGCGAACACCGGCGGGCACCAATTCGTCAACCGGCGTCATGGAGTTGTGAGACGGGCCGATGGCTTCAGAGCGGGGCGTGTCAATCCAAGCGGTCGGGCAGGCGATCATCATCACGCCGGCTTCGCGCATCAATTGATAGAGGCGTTGGCGATACTTCTTGATGGAGATACCATGCACACCGACCACGCGACCTTGGAGGCCGTATTCGATGGTCTTTTGGCACATGATTTCCGTTTCGTATTCCGTTGCTTGGTTAAATTGGTCAACGTGGGCGTGAATCATCTTGCCCTTTTCCTTGGCCGTACCCATGATGATGTTCCAAGCTTCATCGGCCTTGCCGTAGTCGCGTTCGTCGCGCTTGGGCAATGCGCCGATGATGTCAACCAAATCGGCACCGATGTCGAACCACTTACGAGCTTCCGGATCGATCACGCCCTTTAAGGTTTGGTTGGCAAACTTCACCGTCAATTGGTCTTTGTAGTGTTCGCGAGCCTTGAGACCGGCGATGATGGCACGGTCTTCGCTTTGCGGGTCAATGTCAACGAAGGTGCACAAACCCGTAACGCCTTGGCTGATCATCAATTCAAACATGGTGCAAAAGCGCCCGTAGAAGATGTCAACGGTGGACTCTCTCTTAAGACGGTCAAGAGCGTCCCACTTTTGTTGCAAGGTGCAGGTGCGACGCATGTTCATCACTTCGGGACTCAACGTAAAGGAACGGTCTGCGTGAGCGTGGGTGTTGACCCAGCCGCCAGCCGCCTTAATCATCGGTTCCAACATGGCTTGGACAGTATTCGGTGTAGCCTTCATTGTTCTCTCTCTTAGGTATGGGTAAAACAATAATTCTCAAAAAAAAACGGCAATCCCTTTAAAAGGACTGCCGTTTAGAAACATTTTCCCCGCAAACCCAGCGATTAGCGCTGTGGCATCGAGCTCGATCATGTGCAGGGAAGAAAATTTTGTACATTGGTTAAACCCTAATGGTGGGGTGTTTACAATTAGCCCGCCATTTTAATCAAAAACGATTGTAAAAAACAAGGGGTGCACGATAAAAAAGTGCACTTAATCATTTTAACGAATTTTGGTTTATCACGGAAAACGTGGGCCCAGGCACTTTTGTTATGGCATCACAAAAACTAATTCAGAGACCCCTAACGTATTGTCGTTAAACTCAGATTTTTAAATCACTTGACAAGAAATGAATGGGGGGGCACATATAGCCCTTAGTTGTCAAGTGATAAATTAAAAAAACAGTAGAGCTGGTACAGCGTTGGCTGTACAGAAAGAAGAAGCAGTCGAGACCTTTTTCCTTAGAGACCGAAAAATCGTCTGCAGGCTTTGATCGATAAGAGTTCGCTAACATCCTAAGCAGTGCTTGGACAGGCGCACATCTGGATCTAGGCGTAACTAAACCTCCAAAATGAAGGTTCCACTGAGTCCGCCCCACCGAACCGTGTCTATGCACGGACGGCCACACACTTAAATCTGGTCCGATTCCTGTCCTAAAAGTTTTAGATCAGGCGTCTCGGGCTTGAAGTTATTCACTCCATCCCACCCTGTCGAAGGCTCAGGAATCGGCCAAAGCACATCATAACGAATTTTTGTCAGTCTGTTGAGTTAATTGGTCAAATTTAGGGGACTCCAAGTTGGTATCCTAATCGGGCTTAACAGGTTCTTAGTGGAGACCTATCCCCCCATCCGAGGCTTACCGACTTGGAGTCGAAGCAGTTACGTAAAAGCTCTTTGGATATCGAAATCCTCATCTTTGGTTAGCATGTGCCAGATGCATCGTGCAATTTTGGCAGCCAATGATCGGATAGCTTTCGCTCGGAGACGACTTTTCTTAAACAGCTTGTCGTACTTTTTCTTCACTTCCGGGTTAAAAAACACCATCAGATTGGCTAACTCCGTCATCGCCCAACTGAGGTAGGCATTACCATTTTTACCCTCGCCTTTGCCTTTATCCTTTTCATTTGAAACTCGGGTTGCCGGGGCAAGCCGGCAGTAAGAAACAAAATCACGATCAGACTGGAATCGATGGATGTCCACAATCTCGGAAGCAATAATCGACCCCAGGATGAATCCACACCCCTTAATGCTGCTCAGACGCGGTAAATAGCGATGACAATTAAGAGTGTTGTCGAGTTCCTGCTTTTTGATTTGCATTTCAAGAGCAGCAATTTGAGAACTCAATTGATGCATGGCTCGTAAATAGTGCTCTGCTTTCATTGCGATGTTCGCATCATCAAAATACTTCATTAAGGTCTCTGGATGGTTGTCGAAGCACTCTTGCGCTAATCGATCTAATTGACTGGTGGACATCTTCAAATAGCGTTGATTGTTGAAGAAGTTTTTGAGAATCGTTCGATAGCGGCCACGATCCATGACCAATTCAACACGCAACCGAACCAAGTCTCGAAAAGCTCGATCTCTTCGAGGAATGATGACAGCGGCATTGAGAGCCCCCAATCTCATTTGATTGGCAAGAAACTCAGCATCTGTTTCGTCATTGGCCGATTTGATCTTATTTTTCTTTACCGTTGTGGGATCGGCAAGGGATAAATTCCAATGATTATCTTCGAACAAATCGGCAACGTTATACCAGTTGTAGGTGGACTCAACAGTCGCTTGATGAGGCTTGTCCTTGCAGAAGGGAATAAGGAACTCATAGAGTTCGTGCAAATCGGTAGAGAGCTTTATCTTTGCTTTTTTGACGATTTTTCGTGTTAGGGACTGGGTATCGGTAATTGCATTTTGCAAAACACAAACAACGACATTGTTTGAGTGCAGATCCATGCCAATAAAGTACGTCGGATCCAGACGAAATGTTGTACCATTACTCATAAAGGCCTCCCGTTAAGAGTGTTTGTTACCTCTAGTTTATCGGGTTGGCCTTTTTTTATTGTCTAATCAATATTTCCAATAAAAATCAGCGTTTTATCCACAAAGGGCAACTCAATTTCTAAGGGCTATATGAGTATCGGGAATTTGTGTTCTGTATAACTGCGAAACGATGTGGCTTTATACTTTCTTTTCTCAAAAGTAAGCCAAACTTCATGAACGAATTGTTTTATTTGCCCTACTAGTTGTCTTTGTCCTAGTTGTTAGGATCACTTTGAAGGGAATGTAATATGCAAGCAGGCCGTAGCATTAAACAAATTTTGTCGCAGATGATGCGCCTTTGGGCGCTATTGTTGCTTGTGCCAATCCTGCCGGTCAATATTTGGTTTCAGTTTTATACCAATCACGAAAGTCAATACAAAGAATCTCAACTTCTTTTTGCTCAATTAGAGCGATTAATTTCAGAAAATCAAGAGCGTTTATTTACTGAAGAACAACGCTACACGGAGCAAGCCATTCAGGCTGCTGAAGTGGTGGCTTTTATTGTTGATAACCACCCAAGCATCGTTAAGAGTCAGGCCCAACTCCAAATTTTGGCTCAGAAATACGGCCTAGATGAAATTCACATCTTTTCGCCTCAAGGAAAGATTTTTGCTGGAACGCACCCTAAGTACTATGGGTACACCTTTGAGTCGGGCGAACAGATTGGATTTTTTGCGCCGATGCTCAAGGATCGTTCATTAAAGCTTTGTCAGGGCGTAACACCCAATACGGTCGAGGGTATTCCTATGCAGTACTCTGCGGTTTGGGCGCAAGACGGTAACGCTATCGTTCAAATTGGTTTAAAACCTGAACGCTTATTAAAGGTTAGGGAAAGACAGGTACTTGATAATTTGATTTTTACGGTTCCGCTTGGCGCTCAAGGCGATTTGATGATTTTTGACCGAGACAGTCAAAAGGTGGTGGCCTCTCCCATTAAGCGAGTGGTTGGTACGGATCTAACCAAGGTTTACGCCGAGTACGGGGAGCCCGAATGGGGCGAATCGTTCCACTACGACTATCAAGGGCAGAACTATTGTGTTTATATGCACGATTACGGGAAATACCGTTTTATCAGTTTCTACCCTTCGAACTTCTTGACGAAAAAGGTTTTGCTGTCAACCTTGTTAGTGCTCTTTTACATTGGAATCGTGGAGCTCGTGATTATGGGCTTGGTCTCTTGGTATGCGAAACACAAGTTTGTAGACAATTTAGCGAAGATTGTAGAGGATCTCAGGCATATTGAGGAAGGGAAATTGGAAGCCATTTCCTCTAACACCGGGATTTTAGAGTTTGAAGAAGTGACCTTTTATGCCAATAAGCTCCTTCAAAGTCTGCGTTTAAACCTCAAAGAGATTGCCGGCATTATTGAAAAGGGCAAGATGCCGGTCGGGTTGTTTGTGGATAACCATTTCTATAAGCGCTACTTAATCAATGATCGTTTGCTCTCGATTTTGGGTGTTGACGGTACGAAGGGTACTGCGGCCTTGAGAGACGTGATTATTGAACGTCTGAAAGAAGCCGAAGATGGCTTAGTCGATAGTAAAGAAGATGTTTACTTCTATAACAGAAACGGCACGAGAATTTATCTGCGTCTCAAGAAAGAGTCGGACGAACTTGGCTTACAGGTGGTCGCAGAAGGGGTCGAAACGCAAGAGCAGTTAGACTTTCTTAAGACCACGACTTGCGACCTCATTCAAGGGTACGTGTGCTTTAAGCCGATGCCGGTGGGTGAGTTTGTACAAAAGGCCTTTATTGAAGACGTTGTGTGCGCAATTTAAGCTTTGCAAGGCCCAAAAAATAACTCCCAAACGAAAAGTGAGGGAGTTATTTCTTTGCGACAAGCGAAATTTAGAACGGAATATCTTCGTCTAAATTGTCGAGGCCGCCCACGGGAGCGGGCATCGGATCAGCTTGGCGAGAGGGAGCTTGATGATAGCCACCTTCGCTTTGCATCGGACGACGCGGAGCGGATTCAAAGCCGCCTGCAGCCGGAGCACCTTCAGAACGTTCACGCGTACCCAACATTTGCATCGTTTCAGCGATGATTTCCGTGGAGTAGCGATCTTGTCCATCCGGACCTTGCCACTTACGCGTGCGCAAACGACCTTCCACATAAACCGGGCGGCCCTTACGCAAGTACTCGGAAGCAATTTCAGCTTGACGACCGAAGAACACAACGCGGTGCCATTCGGTTTCTTCTTGAGGTTGGCCATTCGAATCCTTGTAGCGACGAGACGTTGCAACAGTGATTGTGGTAATGGCCGTACCGCCTTCAGCGGTATAACGGGTATCGGGATCACGTCCCAAATTACCGATAATGATGACTTTATTAACCGAAGCCATAATCTTTCATTTCCAAAAAAACGTTGTCACCAAAATGACAACAAACCTAACCAACCCAAAGGCTTCAGACAGGGAGTGAACTCCACCGTCGCTATTGATGCGTTTGGTGAGCGTGAATTAACCTCAAATAGCTATCGATGATTTAACAAACCCTAGGATTTGAAGCGTAAAACACATGATTGAAATTACGAGTTTTACTGCGATTGCTATAAAAATACGCTATCCACTATTTTGTAGTAACTTACCGAAAATGTCCACACCTAAAGGGTGGGTTTTACGTAAAGAACACATTCTTATTTCATTTCGATAAATGAAAACCGATAAAATATATTGGTTTAGCTCAAAATTCGGAGATAAAGATGGGTTCGGCAATTCGTATCCGCGGCGCACGTACGCATAACTTAAAAAATATTGATTTGGACATTCCGCGCCACAAGTTAGTGGTGATCACGGGGTTATCTGGCTCTGGGAAAAGTTCACTTGCGTTTGATACGCTCTACGCCGAAGGTCAACGTCGTTACGTTGAAAGCCTCTCGGCTTATGCCCGTCAATTTTTAGACCTCATGGAGCGACCCGACGTTGATTTGATTGACGGTTTGTCGCCCGCCATTGCCATTGAACAAAAAGCCGTCACCACCAACCCTCGCTCAACCGTCGGAACCATCACCGAAATTCTGGATTATTTGCGTCTGCTTTTTGCTCGCGTGGGCACCCCTTATTGTCCTGTGCACGGTTTGCCCCTAGAAGTCACGCCCATCTCTGCGATGGTTGATCGTGTGATGCAAATGCCTGTGGGCAGCAAGATCATGATTGTCGCCCCCGTTGTTCGTCAAAAAAAGATGGATTTCGCCCACTTTTTCCAAGACATGCAAACGCAAGGCTTCATTCGTTTCCAAATCGACGGAAAGCGCTATGACACAGAGACTTTGCCCGATCTTGATCCCAAAGAACGTCACGATGTCGATGTGATTGTGGACCGATTAAAGGTTAGGGACGATGCGCAACAACGCCTGGCAGAGAGCTTTGAAACAGCGCTTCGTTTAACGGATGGGCGCGTGCAAGTCGAAGACATGGGCACGGGCGAAAAGTTAAGTTTTTCGAGTCACTACTGCTGTCCCGAATGTGGCTATAGCGTTGAAGAGTTAGAGCCTCGAATTTTCTCCTTTAATAACCCCTTAGGAGCGTGTCCTGATTGCAACGGGATGGGGGAATCGATGGTCTTTACCGAAGACAGTGTCGTTAACCACCCAGAGCTTTCTTTGGCCTCCGGCGCCATTCACGGCTGGGATCGTCGCAATCTTTATAACTTTGACATGATGTCGGCGGTGGCAAAGGCTTGTGATTTTGACATTGATACCCCGTGGTGCGATTTAACGCAAGACAATCGCCACGACATTCTCTACGGTTTGGGTGACAGAAAGATCAAGATGCCCTATCGAAGCGCCGGGAAAGTGACCTATCAAACGGAACCCTTTGACGGTGTTTTGGCAATTCTTAATCGTCGATATGCTGAAACCAGCAACGAAGCCGTGCGAGAAGAACTTAACCGCTACCGCGTATTAAAACCCTGTGCCTCTTGTCACGGAACTCGTTTAAGAGAAGCCGCTCGCAATGTCTTTATCGGTTTAGGCGAACAAAAGAAAGCCATTTCCGATATCACGGGCATGAGTTTGCAAGAAGCCAAAAGCTATTTTGATGCACTTGTCATTGATGGTACGAAAAAAGACATTGCCCAAAAGTTAATTGACGGCATCGCCTTGCGATTGAAGTTTTTAACCGATGTGGGTTTGGGCTATTTATCGTTGGATCGTCGTGCCGATACGCTCTCGGGTGGCGAAGGTCAACGCATCCGATTGGCAAGCCAAATCGGTTCCGGTTTAACGGGGGTGATGTACGTTTTGGACGAACCCTCGATCGGCTTACATCAAAGAGACAATGATCGCCTCATTGAAACGCTCAAACAATTGCGTGATTTGGGCAATTCTGTCATTGTCGTTGAGCATGATGAAGACACCATTCGCGAAGCTGATTTCGTTGTGGATATGGGCCCCAGAGCGGGCTTCTTAGGGGGCGAAGTGATTGCTTGTGGCACGCCCGATGAAATTCAAAAAAATCCCCATTCGTTAACAGGGGCTTATCTGAACGGCACCAAGCACATTGATTTTTCGAGAAAAGCCAAACGCAAGACCGAAAACGTTTTGCGACTGGTGGGCGCGAGCGGCCACAACTTAAAGAACGTGACCTTAGAAATTCCCGAAGGGTTAATCACGGTTGTGACCGGTGTCTCGGGGTCTGGCAAATCCACGCTCATTAACGATACGCTCTATCGCATTGCCGCTCAATCGCTTTACCGTGCAAGTACCTCGCCTGAGCCCTATGAGCGCATCGAAGGCTTGGAGCGTTTTGATAAAGTGATTGACGTTGACCAAAGCCCGATCGGTCGTTCGCCTCGCTCTAACCCTGCCACTTACACGGGGCTTTTCACGCACATTCGTGAGCTTTTTGCTCAAACGCCCGTGGCCAGAGAACGAGGCTATGACGTCGGCCGCTTTAGTTTTAACGTCAAGGGCGGGCGTTGCGAAGCCTGCCAAGGCGAAGGGTTCATTAAGGTGGAAATGAACTTCTTGCCCGATATGTACGTGCCGTGTGAAGTCTGTCACGGACAGCGCTATGCCAGAGAAACGCTGGACGTACTCTATAAGGGTAAAAACATTGCTGAAGTGTTGGAGTTAACTGTTGAGCAAGCCTTGGATTTCTTTAGCTCTCATCCGGCCTTAAAACGCAAACTTCAAACCTTAATGGACGTGGGTTTAGGCTACATCAAGTTGGGGCAAAGCGCTTTGACGCTTTCGGGCGGCGAAGCCCAACGCATGAAGCTTGCGCTGGAGCTTTCCAAACGCGATACTACGAAGACGCTTTACATCTTGGATGAACCGACCACGGGGTTACATTTTGAAGATGTACAAATGTTGATTTCGGTGATTCAACAATTGCGTGATGCAGGCAACACGATTGTCATCATTGAGCACAATTTGGATGTGATTGCTTCGGCCGATTGGGTCGTGGATTTAGGCCCTGAAGGGGGCGCTGCTGGGGGCGAAATCATTGCAACGGGGACGCCTGCGCAAATTGCTCGAGTCAAGGGCAGTGCAACGGGGTTTTATCTTAAAAAACATTTGGCGAAACTCAAGGAGTAGTCGTCCATGCGTGTGTTGATTTTGGGTAAAAACGGTCAAGTGGGGCAAGCGGCTATAAAAGCGCTTTCGCCTTATTTTGATGTCATTGCTTTAGGGCGTGAGGACAAAGGCGGAAATCTTTTAGATGTACCGGCGCTCGTTGAGACGATTAAAGCTTACTTACCGGACGTCATCATCAATGCGGCGGCTTATACGGCAGTGGATGCCGCTCAAAACGATGAAGAGACGGCTTTTCAAGTAAACGCCCGAGCCCCCCACGCGTTAGCCCAAGTGGCTAAAGACATCAATGCCTTCTTTGTTCACTTATCAACGGACTATGTGTTTGATGGCGTGCGGTCAACGCCTTATGATGAAATGGATGCTACTCATCCCTTAAACGTTTATGGTCAAAGCAAATTTGAAGGGGAACGTTTGGTTTTGGATGTGAACCCAGAAGCTTTGATTTTGCGTTTGACCTGGGTGCATGCACCGGGCCATACCAATTTTGTGACCTCCCTTATTCGCTGGTTTTCAGAAAAAGAGAAACTTTGTGTGGTGGATGACCAATGGGGGACGCCGACAAGCGCCACGGAAGTGGCTAGAGGGCTTTGGGCGGTGCTTTCGGAGTTCGATAAAGGCAAAGTCTTTGACCGAGGAATTTACCACTTTGCTAACGCCGGTTTTTGCCATCGCCATGAGTGCGCTCAGTGGGTGAAAAAGGTGTTGGTGCAGGCGCAACGCCTCTCGCCCGACGTTGAAATTGAAGCGGTTAAAAGTAACGTTTTCCCAACACCCGCCAAGCGTCCTTCTCATGTGGTTTTGAATACGAATAAATTTCAGACGACGTTTGGTTTTACGCCCCGGTCTTGGCAAGAAGGCGTTACAGAAACAGTATTCGAACTCATCAAAAAATAATCCCGCTTAAGCAAGTGGGACTATCTTGACAGCTGTCAGCAATTCTTTTGGAAGTTCCAAGAATGCTCACACATGTCTTGCAAGGTGTATTGAGCTTCCCAACCTAAAAGTTCTTTTGCAAGTTTCGGATCGGCCCAGTTGCTTGCAACGTCCCCCGGGCGACGTGCCACGATCTTATAAGGCACAGGCTTACCACAAGCCTTTTCATAAGCCTTCACGATGTCTAAGACCGAGTAGCCGATGCCCGTACCTAAGTTAATGGCAATCCAACCGGTGTGGGTAAGGGCATATTGAGCAGCCAAAACGTGGCCCTTAGCCAAGTCAACCACGTGGATGTAGTCACGCACACCCGTGCCGTCAGGCGTATCGTAGTCGTTACCGAAGACTTGAAGTGCTTCTAATTGACCGGCAGCCACGCGTGCCACGTAAGGCAAAAGGTTATTTGGGATACCGCGAGGATTTTCACCGATTAAACCGCTCTCATGAGCACCGATGGGGTTGAAGTAACGTAAGCACACGGCAGACCATTCGGCATCAGATGCGCAGAGGTCGGACAAGATTTCTTCGACTTGAAGTTTGGTACGACCATAGGGGTTCGTGACCGACAAAGGATGCTTTTCATCCAAGGGAAGGTATTGAGGTGTGCCGTAAACCGTCGCAGAAGAAGAAAAGATGATGCGCTTAATGCCAAGGGCCTTCATGGCTTGCAAAAGCACAAGCGTGCCCGTGATGTTGTTATCGAAATATTCAAGGGGCTTTTCGCAAGATTCGCCCACGGCCTTGAGCCCGGCAAAATGCACCACGGCTTCGATTTGGTGCTTTTCTAAAACGTCACGAATGCGATCGTAGTCGCGGATGTCGCCTTCTTCAAAGGCAAGGCGCTTACCAAGAATCGTTTCCAAGCGGTCAAGCACCGTGGCATCGCTATTGCAGAAGTTATCAAAGATCACCACATCGTGGCCGGCTTGAGTCATTTCAACGGCGGTATGAGAGCCGATAAAACCGGCACCGCCCGTCAATAAAATACGCATGAGTCAGAATTCTCCAGAATGAGAAATCAAAAGAGTTAATCTAAAAATGATACCGTGTTTAAATTTTCTTGGAAATGGCGTTACAAAGAAAGTGAGTGAACGAATATTCAGATCGCAAAGCTATGTAGTAAGATGTGCCAATAGATTCAAAGAAATTCACTAAAAGCTTATGCAACGTATTTTTACTCCCTTAGTCCTTTGGGTAATGTCTGCTTTGGTGTTGGTCAGTGGTTCTGCCTTGGCTGATGTCCCCGTTACCTATGAAAAAGACTGTCCCAAGGTTGCCCTTGTTTTATCCGGTGGCGGTGCGCGTGGTTTTGCGCACGTTGGAGTCATTAAGGTTTTGGAAGACTTAGGTATTAAGGTGGACTTGGTCACGGGCACGAGCATGGGTTCCATGGTGGGTGGCGGTTATGCATCGGGCTATTCCGTGGATCAAATGAGCGAAATCATTTTAGGTGTGGATTGGCGTGAGATGTTTGCCATTCGCCCGGATCGTTCATCGCTTAATCGTTTGCGCAGAGAAGACGACTACAAAAATTTGGCTATTAAAGAAGTGGGGATTACGGATAAGGGATTGGCTTTCCCTGATTCTGTCGTGCCCTCTCAACACTTAACCACCTTTTTAGCAAAAATTACCGAACACGTTCGTTCCGTCAATGACTTAAAACAGTTGCCGATTCCGTTTGGCGCCATTGCGACGGACTTGTCCGACGGCTCGTTGGTCGTGATGCGAGATGACGTTAACCTCGCAGCTGCAATGAGAGCATCTATGTCCGTGCCTGGTGCCTTTTCTCCCTATCCTTACAAGGATCACCTCTTGGTGGACGGTGGTTTAGTGCAAAACTTACCCGTTGAGCTTGCCAAAGAAATGGGGGCCGACATCATTATTGCGGTGGACGTGAGTACGCCCTTGGAAAAAAAACGTCAGGTGAGTTCAGTAACCGCCGTGATGGGACAGATGATTGCCATTTTGACTGATCGCAACTTGGTGGAATCAAAGAAAAAGTTAGGCCCCAAGGACATTTTGATTACGGTCGATTTAGGCGAATTGACGGCGGCCGATTTTGATAAGGCCCAAGCCATTATGGATGCTGGGGAAAAAAGTGCTCGTAAGTATGAAAAGGCACTGAAGCGCTTAGCTGTTTCTAAAAAAGAATTCCAAACGTGGAATTTGGCTCGTCAATCCATTGTGAGTGAACCGCGTGATATGACGATTGCCGAAGTTCGAGTCGAGGGTTTAAAGACCGTCAATCCGGACTTTGTGAAAGAAATCGTTGATATTAAGCCCGGTGACAAGGTCAATGTGGCAACGCTTAATCGCGCCAGCGACCGTGTTTGGGCAACGGACGACTTCTCAGTGGTGCCTTTTGTCTTTGAGCCCGGTCCCAACGGTAAGGAAGTGCTCGTCATTGAACCACAGGAAAAGCCTTGGGGTTACAACACGCTTCGCATTGGAGGGAAACTTTCTAGCGACTTTAACCGTGAGCATACGTTTGATTTTCTCTTAGCTCACACTTTGGGTTGGGTGAATCAATGGGGGGGTGAGTGGCGCAATGAACTGCAAATTGGGGAAACGAGTTATTTCTCATCCATGTTCTATCAGCCCCTTGGTGTCAATAGTCCATTTTTTGTCCGACCGAAGCTTTACTACGAAACGCAATCTTATGATCTCTATAACGATGGCGGTCATGCTTTGGGCACGATTGAAAACAGCGTTTTTGAAGGTTCAATCGCCTTAGGGACAGAGCTTTCTCGCAATGCTGTGTTTTCTGTTGGCGCAGGTTATGCGCACTTGAAGACTAAACCCACTATTGGGACGGTTCCGAATTGGGAGAGCTTTGATACAACGACACCCTTTGTGGAATTAAATTTCCGCTACGACAATTTAGATGACGTGAATTTTCCAAAGAAAGGGGCGTTCGTTGACTTTAAAGCAAGACGCTACGTGCACGTTGATGAAAGCCCTGAAAAACCGGAAGTCAGTGACTATTACTTAAGTGCCATTTTGCCTTATGACTGGGGTAATGATTACGTGAGCATCTTAGCAGCGCGAGCGGGGTCTTCTACGATTCCGGGCCGATTTGCTATCGGTGGCCTCTTTAACATGTCGGGTGCCTACTACGGACGCTATACGGGCTCAGATTTGTTTACAACGAGTCTTATCGGTATGAAGCGCATCAATCGTGGTGGTTTCTGGGGTGTTCCGGTGTATGTGGGCGCAAGCGTTGAAGCGGCGCACCTCAATCAAGAATCTGGCGACAGCAAGTTTATTAATTCGGATTGGGACAGTTGGAAAAAAGCCGGCAGCGTTTTTGTGGCTGCCGACTCGATCGTGGGACCGCTTTATTTGGCCGTGGGTCAAACGAGCGATCAAGACACGGCGGTTTATTTCTTCTGGGGTCGTCCCTTCCGTTAAACCGCGTGCGAATTTAATGGTGCATGCTCAACCCAATGGCTTTGGTCGATAGCGAAACTTCGCGAACGAAGTAAATCGTAGAAATCAATAAAAAGCCGATGGAGATAAAGAGCATGCCGAGCTTGATAACGCCCATGTCAATCGAGACCATGCTCTCAACGATGCCGCACAAGACTTGAAGGCCGCTGAAGGTGGCCGATAACACCACCGTCAAAATAGACATACGAAGTAAGGCAGCGCGCTCGAAAATGAGTTCAATCGCGTGATTCAAGTCCTTGTCTTCACGCGGAGCAATGGCATTTTTTTCACGCAAAAGTTGGCGCACTCGATTGGTGGAGTGGTTGTAGCGAGCGGTCATTGCTAAGAGCAAAAGACCGACGCCGGAAATTAAAGTCACGGGCGGAAGTGCCGTGGATAACATTTGATGATATTCAACCATGACACTCTCCTTAGTGGTGAACGCTCAAGCCCAAAGCCTTCATGGAGGTTGAGACTTCTTCAGCAAAAATCAGCGTGGAGGCAACGACCAAAACCACGGCGAGCAACAAAAGCGTGGACTTGACCATCACCAAATTCAAGCCCATGGCGATTTCAAGAACGCTCATCAACACGAGTAGGGCCGAGAACATCCCCGAGAGGACAACGAGCAAAATCGCTCGGCGCAACAGCGTCACCCGCAGGAAAATGAGGTCAATGGCGTGCTCCAAGTCATCGTCACGGCGAGGTGCGATGGCATTACTTTCACGCAAAAGTTGACGCAAACGGTCAGTGGAGTGGTTGTAGCGATTGGTCATGGAGACCAACAAAAGGCCAACGCCCGAAATCAAAGTAATCGGGGTGAGAGCCGCAGATAAAACGGTGCTGTAATCAATCATTACGCAGTCAGCTTTGTCTTTTTGGTAAAGACGAAAAATTAATTAGGGTAACCCGTAATGATATGCCTTTCTACACAATTTCGAAAGGATAAATACGTTATTCTTTCTCAGAGGTTACCTCAACTTTGGGGGCTTCATCGGGTTTAATGAACTCGATTAATTGAGGTGCCACGATGCGGCGATAATCGTCCGTTTTAATGATGATGGAGTGATCCAAGAGACCTGCGTTAAAGGCAAGTTCGTCGTATCGCTCATAAAGATAGGGGTCAGCCACGAGTTTAAGGTCTGGGTGAAAACTTACAGGCGGCACAGCACCAAAGACGCAACCGGTGAGTTCAGTGACTTCCACGGGGCTTGCGAGCGAAGCGCGACGCGCTCCAAGGGCCACCGCCAATTTCGTTAAATCGGCTTGCTTGTCCGCCGGCAAAATCGCAAGGACGTGTTGCTTGATGCCATTGCCTTTGACGTGGCAGACGAGGGCTTTGGCGCCTTGACCGAGTTGGGTGCCACGGATTTCAGCCACCGACTGACTGGATTTGCCGCTGGCGGTGTGTTCGAGGACTCGAAACTGCGCATTTCCTTGCGTAAAAAGAGCGGTTAACTTTTCTAAAACGTTTTCAACCATGGGTAAGCCTCGAAACAAAGTGTGTCTTTTCTTTTGAGAAAAGAAAAAACATGCAAGAATATAGACAATTAGGGAGGAATTTTAATGGCAGATTTTGTTTCTTTCAAAGGACAATTTTTAGTCGCCGCTCCCAATATGAAGGATCCCATTTTTGCTCAAAGTGTTATTTACCTTTGTGAGCATTCACCCAAAGGGGCGATGGGATTGGTGATTAATCGCGCGGTGGCTTTAAGTGTGGCTTCGCTCATGGAACGCGTGGGCATTGAAAACCACAACGAGCGCTTAGAAGAAGCGATGCTTTTTGATGGTGGACCCGTTCAGGTTGAGCGTGGTTTTGTGTTGCATTCACCCCAAAAGAAGTATCATTCTTCGCTCATGCTCACGGACAACATGACGTTATCGACGTCAAAAGACGTTCTCGAGGCCATGGCGAACGCCGAGCGGTGCCCTGAGAAATTCTTCGTTAGCCTTGGCTACGCCGGCTGGAGCGAAGGTCAGTTAGAAGACGAGTTATCGGTCTCGGGGTGGTTGATTGCCCCAGCCGACGAAGCCATTATTTTTGATGTGCCGGCTGAGCGTCGGTATGAAGCGGCTTTGGCTTCGATTGGATTGACGCCGAACGATTTCGGCAATTGGATGGATGGTTCAGGACACGCATAATGGACGGTTCGATTATTGGTTTTGATTTTGGTGAAAAGCGCACTGGTGTTGCCATCGGCAACACCATGATGCGTCAGGCTTCTCCTTTGACAATCGTGGACTCTCGCACAAATGACGCCCGTTGGAAGGGGGTGGAGAAGTTAGTCAAAGAGTGGTCCCCCGTGGCTTTTGTGGTGGGGATCCCCTCGCACCCCGATGGCACGGCGCACGAGATGACCGCGCGTTGTGAGCGTTTTGCCCGACAGCTTGAAGGGCGTTATCATTTACCCGTTTTTCGCGTTGATGAGCGCTACTCCTCGGCGGTTGTCGATAGCGATGAAGAATTTATCGATGATGAAGCAGCAAGCGTCATCTTGCAACAATATTTCGAAGAAAATTAATCGTTATGCATAAGATTAGTGGTGCGTTTCGCTTTGTAGCGGCGCTTTTGTATGTCGTGGCTTGTATCACGATGGTGTTGTTTTATTTGCAATGGGTAAAACCCGAAAAGAAGGTCGGCATCATTCGCTCCTGGGCCGCCTTTCTCATTAAGATCGTGGGCATTGAATTAAAGTGCGAGGGTGAGGTTTATCCGTCTCATTGTCTGCTTGTTGCCAATCACGTTTCTTTCTTGGATATCTTTGCACTGGATTCTCAAAAGCCGGGTCGCTTTATTGCCAAGAGTGAAATTGCCAATTGGCCGATTTTCGGTCGTATTGCCAAGGGCGTGGATACGCTTTTTATTGAACGCAAGAACCGTCGCTCCATTGTTGAAGTCAATGAGCAATTAAGTCTTGCCCTGCAAGCGGGGCAAACCGTTATGCTTTTCCCGGAAGGTCGTACGAGTTTAGGCTTGTCGCTTTTGCCCTTAAAAGCCAATTTGATGGAACCGGCGGTTATGTCGGGTACGCCCATTCAACCCGTTGTGCTTTGCTACACGGAAAACGGTGAAAAAACGACCAAAGCCTCTTATGCCAACATTTCCATTTTTGCGTGTTTATGGACGATTGTGAGTACGCCTAATTTGGCGTTGACAATGAAATTCTTACCTGTCATTGATACGCATGGAAAAGCTCGCCGAGAAGTGGCAAAAATAGCGTCAGCCAGCATGAGCGAAGCGATGGGAGTGCCCGATCCGATGTTGGAAAATCCGGGATCAAATTAATCGAAAAAGAAGGCGCAATATCCAAACGATAGGCGCCATTCTTTTTAAGCAAGTGGGTCAAGGTATTGAGGGGCTTTAACACTCAAGACTTTGCGAGCGGGCAACTCAATGGCTGTAAGCGCTCCGCCCCAAACGCAGCCCGTATCAAGCGCAATGACATTGTCTTGAACGACGAGACCCAATGTTGACCAATGACCAAAAACAATGCGGTCATTTTTGGTTTTTCTGACCGGGCACTCAAACCATGGCATTAAATGATCGGGTTTTTGCGCTAAACCCTCTTTAATCTTGTAGTCAGGAATGCCCTTTTTATCCACGAAGCGAATGCGTGTAAAGCCATTTAAGATGGCCCGCATGCGAGCATCCCCCGTAAGTTTCTTATCCCACAAGTCTTTGCCGTACATGTGTTGCAAATAGGCTTTCCAGTCCTTGCCTTGAAGATGGGTTTGTACTTCTTGGGCGAGGGATTGGGCTTCTTCTAAAGTCCAGGCAGGGTCAATGCTTGCATGCACAAACGTGTAGTCTTGCCATTGGTAAAGAAGGGGTTGATGACGAATATAGTCGATGAGTTCTTCACTGTCGGGGGCATTTAAAATTTCATCGATCGTATCACGGCGATTGACCTTACCGGCGCCGGCTGCCGTTGCCAACAGGTGCATCTCGTGGTTACCTAAAAGGAACTTGGCGCGAGCCCCTAGGGCCTTAATAAGGCGCAAGGTGGAAAGTGATTGCGGGCCGCGATTGATCACGTCGCCCAAAAAGAGCAAAGGCATTTCCTCTTGCACTTGGTCGAGCAAGTCTTCAAGCGTCGGTAGGCACCCGTGGACATCACCGATGACTAAAATTTTTTGAGCCGATTGCATAGTTCAAAACACAAATATAGATTGCTGTCAGTATATTGAAGTTTGTTTTGAAAAGTCTAATAGAGGGACCTTAAGGTCTAAGTGTTTTGCAAAGCGTTTCTCTTTCACGTTTTCTAGTCGCTCTTTGTCTATACTTATAACTGTTGATTCATTTTTTTTCGTAGGTTTTTCCCCATGAAAGAAGTTCGTAAAGTTGTCTTTCCGGTCGCAGGTTTAGGTACGCGTTTTTTACCGGCCACCAAGGCCATGCCAAAAGAAATGTTGCCGGTCGTTGATAAGCCTTTGATTCAGTACGCCGTGGAAGAAGCGTATGCCGCCGGTATCACGGACATGATTTTCATTACGGGCCGCTACAAGCGCGCCATTGAAGACCATTTCGATAAAGCTCCGATGTTGGAAAAAGAGCTCATCGAAAAGGGCAAAGAAGAGCTTTTGCAAACGGTGCGCTCCATTGCGCCAATGGGCGTGACCTTTGTCTACATCCGTCAACCTGAACCGTTGGGCCTTGGCCACGCCATTTTGTGTGCTCAACCGGTGGTGGGCGATGAACCCTTTGCCGTGATGTTGGCAGACGACTTAATTGATGCGCAAAAGTCTGCGATCGGTCAATTAATTGATGTTCGCCGTCAAATGGGCGGTGGTAACGTGTTGGCCGTGCAAGACGTGCCTTTGGCC
>OGDP01001222.1_pt1 | contig 17707 bp, 13 predicted proteins | sample 1570441 | NCBI WGS metagenome assembly OGDP01 (sample SAMEA2581961, study PRJEB24529) | metagenome | biome: Human gut stool | place: China | collected 2011
CTCCGTCTGCTTCGCAGACACCTCTCCCAAAGGGAGAGGCACTGGCCTGCCCCGCAGGCGCAAAAAAACCGCCACCTCACGGTGACGGTCAGACTTTCCGTTCAATTTATAATGACGCATTCTCAAACGCATCCCCTGCGGCCTTTTGCAAAGCGTCGATGGAGATGGTGCAGAGGGCCGCGAGGTCGGCGTCCGAGCCGTCGGCGGGGATGTCCGCCACCTCTTTCTCAGTCTTGCCCTTGAGGTAGCTGCAATAGCCCTCGCTGTGCTCGTACCACTCCTTGCCGAGGCTGGATGCGTTCCGCATCCCGTAGCTGTCGCCCAGCTCAAGCTTGGAGCGGACGGTGTCCGGGGCGGTGACGCCGCCGTCTGCCGCGATGGTCAGCGCAGGCTCTGCCATGTCGCCGATGGCGCTGGTCACACGGCCATCGGCATCCAGCGTCAGGGCCACGACGGTAAGGTCAACTTCTGCGTTCACATCCTTGTCGTCGGTGGCGGTGATGTCCGAAGAGGCATTCTCCGCCTCCACGCCGAGGCTCACCCGGTCGCCCTTCGCCGCGCCGAGGGCGGACGCATTCGCGCAGGCTTTCGCCACGGCGTCGCGGTACTGATCTACCCGGATGGTGCAGCCGGACAGCAGGTCGGCGTCCACAGCCTTGCCGTCCTTATCGGTTTCCAGCATGGATGCCTGTTCCGGCGTCATGCCGGTGAGGTAGTCGGCGAAGTCATCGGCCTGCTCGGCCCAGCCCTTTTTCAGCGAAGATGCCGCTGCCAGCGGGTAGTCGTCCCCTTTCTGGCGCTTGGTGCGGTAGTCGGTGGGCATGGTGACGACGCCTTTGCCGTCGGCGGTAACTTCCACTTCCAGCTCATCCAGCATCACGTCGGCCAGCTTGCCGTCTCCGTCCAGCAGGACGGCGGCGGCGATGGTATGGATGGTGCCGGTGCGGGCCTCGTCGGAGGCCTCGGTCAGGATGCCGAGGCCGGTCTTCCAGCCGCCGGTCTGGGTGGTGCTGGCGCTGCCGGACGAGCCGGACATGGCGTTCGAACTGCTCATGCTGCCGGAATCGCTACTGCCTTTGCGGCAGCCGGACAGCAGCAGTGCCGCCGCCACGGCACAGCTCAGAAGAGCTTTTTGTCTCTGTGTCATAAGCGTTACGCTCCCTTTCATCTCTTTGGGAGTAGTATAGCCCGACAGGAGTCTATTTATTTATGTATCTTTTGGTTGGAAACTGTGTTATACTTGTCCTGCGGCCTACCCCGCCCAGTTTTATGGGAAGGGAGGTGTTGTCCAATGGCATATATTTCCACATTTATCCTGTCCGTCGGAGCAAATGTAGCTTCTTACTACATTTGTAAGTGGCTTGACGGATGGCTGAAGGGCCGTAAGCACTAAAAAGGACCCCCTTTCGGAGATTGCCGCTCCGGGAGGGGGTCTTTTCCTTTTGGGTGTGCCAATGACATATCGGCTTCCACATTTATCATCTTTATTATATGCGATTCCCTGCAAAAGTCAAGCACCACGCAGAAAATTTACAACTGTACTCTGAGACCGACGTGTTATCTGGCGAAGTTCCAAAATAACGACGCAGCAACGCCATAAAGCAAACTTCGTCAGGGTGGCGAACTTCGGGTCAGCTGGCGAAGTTCGAACTTCGCCAATCAGGGGAACTTCGCCAAGTTGGCGAACATCCAATATTAAACTATATATCGTTTATTTTATAGAACTTCGCCACTTATTCTACCGCAGTATCCCTCACATCAGCGGGCTCAGCAGGCGGAGCACACTGTCCAGCAGCGTCCCGGCCAGCGAGGTGCGGCAGTCGGCCAGCTGCACTTCCCGGCACTCCGGCAGGGTGCGGAGCACATCGTCCCGCAGAGCAATGACCTGACTGTTATAGAGCAGCAGCGCCCCGCACTCAAAGTGGAGGAAGAGGCTGCGGTAATCCATGTTGATGCTGCCCACCACGGCGGCGCGGTCATCGCTGACGTAGCACTTGGCGTGGAGGAAGCCGGGCGTGAACTCGTAGATGCGCACCCCCGCCCGGAGCAGCGGCACATAATAGGAGCGGGTCAGCCGGAAGACGAGCTTCTTGTCCGGGATGCCCGGCACCACCAGCCGGACGTCCACGCCCCGCTTTGCCGCCGCCTTGAGGGCTTCCAGCATGGTCTCGCCCACCGCGAAGTAGGGCGTATAGATATAGACGTACCGCTGGGCCTGATTGATGATATTCAGGTAGACCGTCTCGGCCAGAGCCTCTTCGTCCAGCGGGCTGTCCCCGTAGGGCTGGATCACTCCGTCCGACTGGGCGGGCAGGGACACAGCCTGAGGCATAAAGGACATATAGTCCTCCTCGCTGGGGCGGAAGGCGTTCCAGTGGTCAAGGAACATCACCGTGAAGTTCCAGACCGCCGCGCCCTCGGTGCGGAGGGCTGCGTCCTTCCAGTAGCCGAACCGCTCTTCTTCGTTGATATACTCGTCGGCCAGGTTGATGCCGCCCGTATAGGCTGTATTTCCGTCCACGACCACGATCTTCCGGTGGTCGCGGTGATTCATGACCAGCGACACCAGCGGCACCACCGGGTTGAACGGGATGCAGCGGATATGCGCCCGCTCCATCTTCACCACGAAATCCGAAGGCAGACCCAGCAGACTGCCGAAATCGTCGTAGATGAGCCGGACGTCCACCCCCTGCGCCGCCTTGCGGACGAGGATGTCCTCTACCCCTTTCCACATCTTGCCGGTGCGGACGATGAAGAACTCGAGGAAGATGAAGCGCTCTGCTTTTTCGAGGTCGGCCAGCAGGTCAGGGTACATGGCCTCACCGCAGGGGTAATATTTTGCCGTGGAGTTTTTCCATGCGGGGTACGGCCCGTACTCCGAAATATACCGGCTCAGTCCCCTGCTGGCGGGGTCGAGGGCGTCGGTCTGGCCCGGCTGCTGGGCGAGGTCGGCGGTGTGCTGGCGCTCCACCGCCTGCATCCGCTGGCGCATCCGCTTGGCGGGGGCCTTGTTGCCGAAGGCCAGATAGAGCGCACCGCCCAGCAGCGGCATCATGCCGATGAGGACGAGCCAGATGATCTTATAGTCGCTGTTCTCGTCCTTCCGCACGAGGTAGAGGGTGATGAAGAGGCTGAGGACGTTCAGCCCCGCATTCACCCACACCTTTCCGGCGGTGAGGGAGAAGAAGGCCCAGAGCAGCCAGCCGATCTGCAGCAAAACAAGGGCCACTGTGACCGTGGCCCTGTTGATGACACGATTGAAGAACCGTACGACCGGAAGCCGAAAGAACATCTGCGCCTCCCCCGCTGCCCTGCGGCAGCAATTTTATGGGAATAGTATAGCGCAGCGGATGAAATAATTCAAGCTCAGGCGTCCGCGTCCTCGAAGCCCACCATGAGGCCGCCCAGCTCGGCGTAGTAGCTGCACAGGCCGCCGCACTCGGTCACCCGCACCTGTGCGCCCTCGAAGACAGCTTTCACCATGTGCATCAGGCGCTCGGCGGCGGCGGGGTTGCCGCAGTGGGCAATGATGACCTTGCCGTTCGTGTAGCCGTGGCCTTTGAGCTCCAGCACGAGGCGCTCGAGAGCGCCGTGCTCGCCGCGGGTCTTGCAGAGGACGTCCAGTTCGCCCACATCGCTGGCCTTGCCGATGACCCGGATGTTGAGCATCCGCGCCACAGCAGCCACAGCGGGCTTCACCCGGCCATTCCGGGCCAGATTCGCCAGCGATTCCAGCGAGAACAGCAGATGGGTGTGGTGACGGTAGCGCAGCATCTCCTCGCAGACGTCGTCAAACTCCCTGCCCTCTTGGATGAGCGCACGGATATGCTCTGCCAGCAGCACCAGCTCCGGGCCGGCAGACAGGCTGTCCAGCACAAAGACCTGAGCACCCGGGTGCTCTGCCTGATACTCTTCTGCGGCCAGCTGGGCGGCGTTGCAGCTGCCCGACAGGGTGCCGGTGATGGTGATGGCATAAATTTCATCTGCGCCCTCATAAGCCTCCAGCCAGTCGCCGATGTTGGGGCAGGAGGTGCTGGTCTTGCCCTTATAGGTGCGCAGGGTAGTCGCCATCTCCACGGCGTCCAGCGTGCCGTCGTCGAGGTATTCCCTCTCGTCGGTCACGATCTTCAGAGGCACAGCAGCAAAATCAATGCCGTCCAGCTGATACAGGCTGGCAGAAGAGTCCACAACGATTCGTTTCATCTCATCTATCTCCATTCCGGCGGGTGTCCGCCGCATTTTTTACGTTCTGCGAGTCCACTATATCAGTTTTTCAAAAACCTGTCAAGTGATTCGTAAAATTGTTAACGTCGTTTTCATAAACGGTTGACCCCGACTCAAAAATGCGATATACTACCACCATGAATCAGGAAATGAAACGCCGTGTCACGGCCTGCGCCGCCGGGTTTTCCCTGCCGCGCTACCGGGAGCTTCCCTCTGTGGGGTTGTATCTCGACCAGACCGTGCAGCTCGTCAACAGCTGCTTCCGGGGCTTCCCCGGGGTGGAGCTCACCCCCTCCATGGTGAGCAACTACGTCAAGAAAGGAGTCATCTCCCACCCCGTCAAAAAGAAGTATTCCCGCGAACAGCTGGCTTCTCTCATCTATATCGTATTGTCCAAAAATGTTCTCTCGCTGGAAAACATCGACGCCCTGTTCCAGATGCAGCGGGCTCACTGCACCGCCGCCGAAGCCTACGACTATTTCTGCGACGAGGTGGAGAACTGCCTGCCCTACATCTTCGGGGCCAGCCGCACCATCCGCGACCTCGACCCGGATGCCGCCGACGAAAAGCGTCTGCTGCGCGGCACCATCGTCGCCGCCGTGAACAAGATGTACCTCGACTGCTGCTTCGTCGCCATGCGGCAGGAGGAAGCGCTCTGGCCGGGGATCCTGGGCGACTTACAATAAGATAGGTACAAAAAGCCCCCGGCACCATGCGGAAGTGCCGGGGGCATTCTTATAGGAAAGCGGAGCTTTGCGGTAAACTCCGCTTGCTGGGGAAACTAAGTTTAGTGGAGCAGCTCGTTGTGTGCAAAGCCGCCCACCGTCAGCTCTGCGCTCTCACCAGAGTGGGTGAGGGCAAAGAGGGTGTCGTCCACGCCCAGAGACAGCATACTGTCAATGTTCAGGGCGGTCTCACGGAGCTGGGTGCGGAACACGATGGTGTTCACGCCCTGCGCCTTCAGCTCCTTCAGGTTGCCCAGGCAGCCGGAAAGCACGGCAGCCTCAGCAGGCACTGCAATAATATACCGGCCGTCGGCCATGGAGGTCTCGTAGGCCCCTGCCCCGGTAACGGTCAGGGTGACAGCGGAGCTGCCGCTGTTCTCGGCAACAGCCTGCTCGGGTGCGCCGCAGCGGGTGCAGACGCCATTCACAAACTCGTGGCCCAGTGCGTCGATGGTCTCCTCGTAGGTATCGTCCGTATGGCCCCAGGTGGTGCAGGTGTAGACCCGCTTGCCCGGGGTGGTGCAGGTGGGCTCCACCGTAGCCGTCAGCTTATATTTGTGGTCGCCGGTCACCACGCCGACCACATCGCCTACCACCACCTCAACCTTGCCGTCTTCTTTCTTGTCTACCTTGGCGTTTCCGGCCTCTTCGATCTTTCCGCCCTGGTTGCCGATCTCTAAAATACCGGTGATTCCGGCTCCATTGGTGGCTGGCCCGCTGGCGCTCTCTGCCTTGCCGCCCACGACAGTGGTCGTGCCCCCATTCACAGTGACACTCATCCCATCGCCGCCGTCCTTGATAGTATCGCCGCCAGTGGCATTGCCCGTGCCCGACTTGGCATTACCGGCGATGAGCGTAGTTTCACCGGAGAACACGGTATCGTTCATATACGCTCCCCAGAGGGCATCGCCGCCGGTGGCCTCGCCATTTTTTGACTCTGCATTGCCGCCGATCGCCGTCAGCTTGCCGCCTTCCTTGACTTTATAGCTGCCCTGCCAGTAGCCAAGAGCCCAACCACCTTGAGCTGCTCTGTCCGTAGCCTTATCACTGCCGCCAATGGCAATGACCTCGCTGTCCTCTCCAACAATGACATTTGTAGTAGTGTAAATGCCACAGCCGCCGCCTTTACTTGCATCGTCTCCCGGGGTCAGCTGGCCGCCGCCCCTTGCAGTGAGCTTCGAATTTTTGATGTTAAAATCCATCCAGTGGGTATACATGCCGGCGCCGCCGCCGGCGCCGCCGGTGGCGGTAACCGTTGCATCCACCAGCTCCAGCTGAGAAGCATAGATGCCGTAGCCGCCCTTATCATTGCCTGAGCCGCCGGTGGCAGACAGAGAGGAGCCCTCCTTGCCCTGGATGGTATGCTTGCCGTCACCACCCATACGAATCCCGCTGGCGCTACATCCGTAATTCTCCTCACTGTACCCGCTGCCGCCGGTCAGCTCATTCTTGCCATCCAGCTCCAGCGTCACATCGCCGGTGCCGGAAACGGTCACAGCATTCTCGGCAGTATCCCCTGCATCCACCTTCAGGTTACGGAGGATGACCGTCAGAGGATTGGTAGAATTATTGATGATCTTCACCACATTGCGGGCGGCTTCCTGAACCTTTTCGGAAAGGGTGGTGGGGGCGTTGGTGTCCCCGTAGGTCTTCTCCTCAGCGGCCTTTTTCTCCTCAGCCTTCTGCTCCGCAGCAGGCTTGGGGGCGGGCTTGGCGGCCTCCTTCTGGGCTTCGGGGTCATACTGGCCGTACTCGATCACCTGATCGGAGGTCTGTTCGGTCTTTTTGTCCTGCTCTGGCTCCTGAGAGTCGGCGGGCTTCTGCTCGTCCTTCTTCTGGTCGGTCTCCTTCTGCTCGTCCTTCTTCTCCTCGTCCTCCGGGGCCAGCAGCTCCTGAGAGGTGGGCTCATCGCCCTCGTCCTCGGTCTTGGTCTCGCCGGACTTTTCAACCTCGGAGGTGTTCTCTTCCTCTGCGTTCAGGCTTTCGGTGGCCGTGGGCTTGGTGTTGTCGCCGGTGTTGTCGCCGGTGATGATGATGTCGTCTGTGCCGCCGCCATCCTCCTTGATGCCGTTTCCGGTCGTTACCTTGGTGCCGTCCTTCTTGGTCTCGGTCTGAACCTTCGTGCCGTCTGGCTTGGTGACCGTCTCCACCTTCGTGCCGTCCGGCTTGGTGGCGGTCTCAGGCTTGGCGGACGCTGTGTCACCGCCACCACCGGAGGACGAACCGCCGGAACTGCCGGACGAACTACCGCCACCACTGGAAGAACCACCGGTATTACCGCCCGTAGAGCCGCCGGGCTGAGAGGGCTCGGGTTTCGGCTCAGGCTTGGGAACAACGGGAGCATCCTTAGCCGTGATCTTGACCGTGACGGTGCCGGTGGTGTCCCCGTGGGTCGTGCTGGTGATGATCACTTTCCAGCTTGCGGTCTTGCCCGCGTCTGCCGGGGTCAGGCCGTCCGCCAGCTTGAACGTGGTGCTGGTGAAGTCCTCGGTCGAAATGATGTGATCGGGATCCACCATATCACGAACGCCGTCCTTGATGACCGCATCCTGAACCTGATCGGCCGGAACGAAATTATAAGCGGTGATTTCCTGAACTTCAGTGATGTGATAGTACATCTGACAATCGTAGTCGGCCATCTTAAACGCGTCCGCCTTGGCTACGGTAACCTCCTCGGACTTCAACACGCCCGTGCACTTCTCGGCGGAAACCGCAACATGGACGCTCTTGCCAATATCCTCGGCCGTGGGCGTGTACGTTTCCTTGATGGCACCAAGGATCCTTTCATCGTCGCGATACCACTGGTAGGTCAGCGTGGCACCAGCGGGTTCGACCTTGGAGACGTCCACCGTCAGGGTCTCGCCGTACCGGGCCTTGCCCTCGATGGTGACGGTGCCCTTCAGTTCGGGCTTTTCGGGCGGGACGGTCTGTGCGGTCTGACGGTAGTAGAGGTGGAGGGAAAGCCCCTCCCGCTCCATCCGAACAAAGGCGTGTCCGCCCACCGTCCGGGGGGCCCACTGGCTGATAAACGGATCGCCGCATCCCTTGGGTAAAAGCAGCTTTGTGGTGAAGGTGTTAGGAATGGGATGTCCGTCCTCCAACAGATAGTCCACGTGATAGGTGTCGTATGCCGTCTCCTGATAGGTGGCCAGCACCTCGCCGCTCTCCACGTCCAGGACCTCTCCCACCAGTCGGTCTCCAGCTTCAAAGTTCGTGCCCTGAATGGGATTAAAAGTCAGGGTGGGATAAATGCAGGCGGCCTCCATGCTGTCCTTGTTCGTCAGCGCCGGGACGGTAAAGACCTCTTCCTTCAATGGCTCTCGCGGCTCGCCGTCCGCCTTGACCACGCCCAGCACCAGCTTCACCTTCCGCTCCCGGTCGCTGAGGTTTTGGATCACCGTCCGCAGGGAGAGATCACAGATATTCGGTGCTTTTTTCAGCAGGTTTTCCTGCGTGACGCGGTAAGTCTCGCTGTCCTCAGTGTTGTTGTGCGCCGTGGTGACCTCCGGGTCCGCCACATACAGCTCCATGCCGTTTTGGATCTTATCCGTGGCGAACATCCGCCGCACCAGAGCCAGACGGCACACCTCGCAGAAGGGCTGCTCCGACTGGTACATATTGCACTTGAACTTCGTGGGGATCAGCACGCCGCCAGCGTTGCCCGTCTGCGCGATGATGCTCCGATAACCCATCATCTTCTCCCACTTGATGTTGTCCGTGCCGGAGACGTTGGGGAACCTCGTGTCTAGGCCGTACTCATCCCCCAGCTTTCCCACGCTGTGGGAAAGCTCATGGGCCATGGCATAGTCCTCGGCCCCTCCCTTGGAAAAGGAGTAGCTCCCGTGGGCGGAGCCGACATCCGCGTCGGTGTTGACGAACATGTGGATATTGTCCACAAACGCCCCTTCGTCCAGACACCGCTGCTCCAGATCGACACGGATCGCGTTCACCCTTGCTTCCCCGTCCGTATCACTCCTAAAGCCGATGCTCTTTGTTTCGAACAGGGTAGTAAGGCCGAAATAGGTGTCCAGCTTGTTGTTCTCGCTGCTCAGTCCCGCCTCGTTGGACACGGCGGGCACGGCGTACACATTGATCCGGTGGGCAAGGCGGCTGTACGGCTCCAGGCTCATCAGGCGGCCAAGCTGTTCCCGCGCCTCCTGGAGGAATTGCTGCTGCTGATCTTGCGTGTAGCCGTCGCCCAACAGCAGCAGCACCAGATTTTCCCGGTCGTTCCCCATTTTTTGCAGGGTGTAGACCGGGAGCCCCGCCGCCTGTAACGCATGGACGGTCTCCGTGGCGGTCGGGCCGCTGATGGGGACGGCCCCGGCGTGCAGGGGCAGCAGGGTCAATGCCATGCAGGCGGTCAGCGCCCACGCGGCGATCCTCTTTCTCATCATATCTGTTCTCCTTCTGTTCGCGTGTAAGCCAGCGGGGTTCATCCCCCCCGGACAGGCCTTGTATTTTTTTATTATACATGCGCCCCTTTTGCAAGGCAACCTTTTTGTGAAAAAACAAACAAAAATCCTGCGGATTTTCCCCGTTTCGCCCACCCTTTTTCATTTCAGAGGTCTTGCGCTCGCTGCCCGCATGAGCCACGCGGTTTTCGCTATCCGCCCGTCCTGTTCTCGTGCCTGTTTGGCCCTAGAAGCGCGGGCGTCCGCCGCGCGCATGCGGCGGATCAACTATAATCCGCCGGCCCCTAGACCGGAAACAAATTACGAGGCCCTTGAAAGAAGCCCATAAGCATATACCTGATGCCGTCCTGTTCATTGCGCTGGGATTCGTTTTTCAGATCATTGATTGCAATAAGGGGAGCCCTCTTTATTTCACCGGTTTGCTTGTCTATTTCAAAAGAAAGCGCTCTTGTTGCCAAATCGAATCCATGCGAATCCAAGCCCGACTTCTTTTTGAGATAACTCTCCACAGCCACAAAAGCTTCACGTGCTGCCGATTCAAACTCCGATTTATATATGAGTTGTACCGCATCCGATAACGCTGTGTGGATATTGTATACCTCAAAAAATCCTTTGAGCTTCTTTAGGGAATAAGGCATTAAGCTGCCGCAACAAGGACAAAATGTAAAATCATAAAAGTCAAACCCATATGTTCCGTCGTTATATTCTCTAAGTTGCTTTCTTCTGGGCGGAAGAGAACACCCATTAGGACAAGCGTATTCTTTTCTCCTCATTGCGGCTCACCTCATTTTATTCGGCATCACAGGGATTCTCTTTTGGGCGATGCCTTAAGTACAGTTGTCTTTTAGTACAGCCGATAACCACGGACTCTCGTCTGTATACCCTTGCAGTACATCGATGACGTGCTTATCGGTTGTCATCGCAAATACAAATGGCGCAATATGATGCGATGACAATACGGCTTTAAACTCATCACCTTCACGAATTTCTTTGGGCGGAATAGTGTTTTCGTTTAAGTTGTGTGTTTTCTGTGGTGGTGGATTCTTATATGCCAACCATGCAATTTCGTAAGAAATTGTACTTTCACACCATTGCCCCATTAAGTTTTTAAAAAACACACGAATAATAAGTTTAGCACCGGTATAATGATGATGGCTGGGATTTGTTCTGAGGCGTTCCCAGTTTTTTTCTGAGGCTTTTCTTAGTTCGCAAATCAACGCCTTGACTTCGGAGGTTTCAAAATGGATATTAATATTCGTCCCCTCTTCTGCTGATAATGCTTGTGTAAAACCTGGGAATAAAGATGCTGGAAGCAACTTTTTATTCCCGGCAGAATCCTCCGAAAACTGCAATTCAATATCGGCTAACGTATAAACATTAATTGCGGGCGAATCACCAACATTTCTAAGCTTGATTGTAAATCCCAGCTGCATACGGGTATAGTCCGTGGTATCCCAAGCAGATCCGCACGAATCAGTTACATATGGAACAATACACGGTTGCTTATCTATTTTCATTTGTTTCGCAACGAGCTCTGCTGATTCCTTAGCGTAATTTGCTTGACGCTTGGTGTGTCCAACATAAATGATCGTGACAACAACCATAATCAGTGAAGAAAGCAGAGATAGTACTCCTGCATAGTCACTGTTGATGATTTTTATAAATTCCAGCATCTTTTTCACCTCATTTCAACCGTTCGCACAACGGCAGGATTTCTTCCAGTTTGGCAACGATGCGCTTCTGCTCGGCAAGGGGAGGGAGCGGAAGAATTATACTCCTCAACGATTTTAATCCAACTGTTTTTTGAGCCGTTCCTGTTGCAATAGTGTCGCATTGTAATTTAATGGCAGGGCTTTTCAATGCAAAAAACAAATAATCCCAATCTATCAGCAGCTTTAATAGTGCAATATGACGTTGGAAGCAAAATGCCTTGTCGCAATTTACTTTTATCGGAATGCCGTAAGAACCAGTAACAGTAAACAGAATATCGCCTCTTTCTGCAATGCGTTCAGCAGATAATGCTTCAAAATAGTCTTGGGGTACATAACGTGTATTAGCAAAGTCTATTGTACCAGAAGACACGTTAGAAATGACCAGAAACGGAATACCATTTGGAACCTGTGGTGGTGGCTGATGATCTCCATCCGATATGCTCTTACACAAATCGCTTAGCCTCACCCACCTCCAACTCTCTGGAATGTCAAACGGAATCTCATCCTCTGCAACTTCGGGCAGAGGTTTTTCTTTTTTTATCTTGCCTTCTTTGATCAGCCGCTGTTTTTCTGTCTGGATCTGCTGATACAGTTCCTCGCCTGTTCCTTCTTCCGCTCTCTGCTCAACGAGCTTGCCCTGAATCGCATATTGCAGAACGGATTTTTTCATATCCTCCGGGAACTTGGCATTAAACTGTTCCAACTTTTCGTAGGCTGCGGCATAACGGTCAACATACGGGAGAAGTTCTTCAATCTTGGCAACGATGCGATGCTGTTCAGCAAGAGGGGGTAGTGGTAGTAGAAGTTTGAGAACATTGTCTCGCTCAATGCCAGGAATTAAACTCTTAGCCTTGGCTTTTAGTACATCCACATGGCTTTCTACAAAGTATTTCAAATATTTCAAGTTGAGCTCTATGGCAGTGATCGCCATCAGTTGCCTCGCAATATGAACTTCAGGCTCGTTTAGAATTGTTGTTTTACCGACAGTCCCCTTACAAGTCAGTAGTAAATCGCCGTTATGAGCAATGTTATTAGGATACTCTGTCCATCTATTTATGACAAGTTTTTCTCCTTCAATATTGCTTGCACCAGTAATGTACGGAATTCCTTTACATGAATTGTTATACTTGTTTGGAGTTAAATCTGAACCAGATAGCAGTACAATAACTGCATTTAGGCGCACCCATTTCCAACTATCTGGAAGATCAAACGGAATTTCATCTTCTGCAATTTCGGGCAAAGCTTTTTCTTTTTTGATTTTGCCCTCTTTGATCAGTCGCTGTTTTTCTGCCTGAATCTGACGGTACAGTTCCTCGCCCGTTCCTTCTTCCGGTCGCTGCTCAACAAGCTTGCCTTGAATTGCATATTGAAGAATACTTGCCTTTAACTGCTCAGGGGTCATTCTGTTACACCTCCCGGCAGCAATGCTTCAAGCTCTGCAAGCACCTTGTCGATTTCGGCATTGAGGGTGGTTCTTCTCTCCTGATACTCTCTGATCGTATCAAGCGGGTCGAGAACTTCTTCTTCCTCGTGAGGATAGCCACAAAGGTCAATGTTGCAGCCCTGTTCATTCAACAGATAATCTGCGGTAAACTTCTGCGCCTTGAAGTTTTCGCCATCCCGGATTTCTTTTCTGTCATTCCACCAAGCGATACAATCGTCAAAATGCTTAAGCTCCATTGGCTTGGTCTTAGAGAAATGCTTTCTGTCAGACGGAATATCCACCCGATAAAACCATGTTTCCGTTGTCGGCTTTGTGTTATCAAAGAACAGCAGGTTTGTGGTAATCGAGGTATACGGGCTGAACACAGAGCTTGGCAATCTTATGACTGTATGTAGATTGAACTCGCCAATAAGCTTTTTCTTGATGTTTACCTTCGCATTGTCCAGACCGAACAGGAAGCCATCCGGCACGACAACGGCAGCTCTGCCGCTTTTCTTCAAGCGGTACAGGATGACCGACATAAACAGATCGGCGGTTTCCGAGCTTGCCAGATCATCTGGGAAGAAGCCCTGAATGGACTTATCCTCATGCCCACCGTAAGGAGGGTTCATCAAGATCACATCGAACTTATCATCATCCGTATAATCCAGCAGGTTATGCTTCAACGAGTTCATGTGATAGATATTTGGAACCTCAATGTCATGCAGCAGCATATTGGTCACGCAGAGCAGATATGGAAACGGCTTTTTCTCGATTCCGTAAATGCTGTCATCAAGCTGCTTTTGAGCAGAAGTATCGGTTACCTGCTTGGATAACTGCCCGAGCCAGGAAGTGATGAAGCCGCCTGTACCGCAAGCGAAGTCAGCCATCTTTTCACCAAGCTTCGGCTTGATCATCAGTGCCATGAACTCTGTGACTGCTCTCGGCGTGTAAAACTCACCGGAGGAACCGGCAGACTGCAATTCACGAAGGATTTCTTCATAAACAAAACCAAAAGCATGGCTTTCCTTTACGTCATCAAATTCGATTTCATCAATCACATCAATGACCTGACGGAGATAAACACCGTCTTTCATATAGTTGTTGGCATCTTCAAAGGTCGATTTCACGATCGCTTTCTTGATCGGAGTGTCAGGTGCAACCTTGATACCCTCATAGACAATCGTGTCGCCTTCTTTTACATCATTGCCTTTCAGCACCGGGAACAAAGTGTTGTTGACAAAGCTCAGCAGCTTGTCTCCGGTCATAGCATGACCGTTGCTGTCGGCCTTTGCCCAATTTCTCCATCTGAGGTCTTCGGGAATGATGGACTCGTAGTTGTCCTCGTTTAGTTCCCAGTCATCTTCTTTGGCATCGTATACTTTCAAGAAAAGCATCCATACCATCTGCTCAATTCGCTGAGCATCGCCGTTGATACCTGCGTCCATACGCATAATATCACGGATTCTTTTTATAAAACCTGACTGCATCGCCATAATTAACTTACCTCTAATTCATAAATGTTCGCTTCAAGCTCCTTAATAGCAGCCTCATACTGCGCTTTGCCGCCGAACAGCTTAACGATTTTTGCAGGCTTTCCAAAGTCGGCAAAGTCTGCAAGAGAAAGAACCTTAATATCCTCAACCTCAGTGATGCCTTGGTTCATATACTTGTCCAAGAGAATGGAGAGAACTGCTTGTGCTTCGGCAGAATACTTGCTGAAAAAGTCCTTCCCTTTCACATTATTTGCTCGCTCTTTTCTCGTCAGCGGTTTCCTGCCGTATGCCACATAGCAGATGAAGTCGAAATCGTCCACGTCCACCATACCTTGTTCTACTTTCAACGCCTTCAAATCTATCCCCATCGCCATAAAGGACTGTTCAATCGTTTTCTTCTTGTCCGATACTTTCCATTTGCGAATAAAATCAGACAGAGAAGCGTATTCTCCTTTGATATTCGTTCTCGTGTAGTCGATAATATCTTCCTGACGAAGCAGCTTGCCGTTGGCATCATACACAGAAACAGTCTTATTGATAATCTTCACCCTGCACCCGTCTTTATCAACGATAGGCGTTTCAACGGGGTCAACAGGCGGTTCCTCTCCATTGCCGCCGGGTTCACCGCCTTTGGTTTTGTTTCCTCCGCTGCCGTGTTGGAACCCCTCAACCTGTTCTACGGGACCATCCCAATCAGGGTCGCTAAAGAGCCTTGTCACATTTCTAAAGTCCATAACGACAAAGTGTGTCTTACCTTCCTTTTCCCTGATACGGGTCCCTCGCCCGATAATCTGCTTAAAGGTAGTCATGCTCTCAACCGTCTTGTCCAGAACGATCAGCTTTGTCATCTTGCAGTCTGCTCCGGTGGAAAGCAGTTCGGATGTCGTAGCGATAACCGGATAAGGGCTGGACACGGAGATGAAATAGTCAAGTTTGGATTTTCCGTAAACATCAGAACCGGTGATTCTAACACAGTAGTCCGGATTTTCCTTGACCATATCAGCGTTATGGTTGATAAGGGCGATTCTCATGCGCTCGGCATGATCTTCGGAAGCGCAGAACACAATAGTTTTCTGCATCCTGTCGGTGCTTTTCAGATACTCGGTAATCTCCCTTGCAACCTCGTCAATACGGTCTTGGAGAATGATATTGTAATCATAATCCCTATTGTTATAGATTCGGTCTTCGAGCACATTGCCGTATATATCGGTTTGCCCTTTGTGCGGCCTCCAGCCGTCACCGATGTTGGTCGTGATATTGATAACCTTGAAAGGAGCAAGAAATCCATCCTCGATACCCTGTTTCAAGCTATAAGTATAGACAGGATTTCCAAAATAATCGATATTCGATACCTTTTCGCTCTCCTTTGGTGTCGCAGTCATGCCAATCTGCGTAGCTGAAGAAAAATACTCCAAAACTTTACGCCAGTTGCTGTCCTCCTTGGCACTTCCACGATGACACTCGTCTACAATAATGAGGTCAAAGTATTCTGCGGGAATCTGTTTGAAGTGTTCTTCATCATTCTGCCCGACCATCTGATGATAGAGGGCAAAGTTTACTTCATGGGATGCGATCTTGCTCAAACACTCCTTGTCAGAAAAGTCCACTTTGTAAATGGTCTTTTCAAGCGGTGCGAAATCCTGTAAAATGCTCTGGTCAACAAGAATATTTCTGTCAGCCAGATACAGGATTCTCTTTTTAAGGTCAGAACGAAGCAGACGATACACGATCTGGAAAGCAGTATATGTTTTGCCTGTGCCCGTTGCCATAACAAGCACTTTCTTGTATGCTTCAAACTGAGGCCATTACAAGCAACAATCTTTGCTGACCTCTGGCAATCGCTTCAACAGTTCTATTTACTGCATTTCGCTGATAGTATCGGGGTGGATATGTACTCTGAGAAGAATAATACGGCTGAGAGACAATTTTCTTTTCTGTATCGGAAATGCCCTTGCCGCCATTCAGCTCAGCGTAATACCTCGCCACCAGTTCGTCTTGGGTCGGGAATTTATCTAAGTCGATCTGCTGTTCCTGTCCGGTTAAGAAGTCATGCTCATAGAAAGCATCTCCGTTTGAGGAATATGCGAACGGGAGATCCATCATCTGTGCATATGTCATCGCCTGCTGCAAGCCGTGAGATACAGAATGATTATTATCCTTTGCTTCAACTACGGCAATTGGCTTCCCATCGTTGAGATAAAGCATATAGTCGGCAAATTTCGACTTACTGCGAGCCACAATATTGCCGCTGATGTTGATTCTGCCATCAGTAATCTTGGTCTCCATTGTTATGTGACCTTTCCAACCATTCAGAATGACCGGAGTGATATAATTCAATTTGATGTCTTCTTCAGACATCTGTTTCTTGCCCAATATGGTCATATCAAAACCTCCTAATCAAATTCTTTAGTGTTGGTTAGTCACGAACCGTTTCGAGAATATCTTCAATCCGACAATCCATTGCCTCGCAAATACGAAGCAGAACATCTGTGGTAATGTTGTCTCCCTTGCCGAGCTTCGCAAGGGAAGCAGAACTGATGCCGGCTTTTTCTTTCAAATCGCTCTTTTTCATATTTTTATCAATAAGCATCTTCCAGAGCTTGTTATAGCTGATGCGCATATTAGGAAGTCCCCCTTACCAAAAATACATAACTATATTATAGCGCACATTTGCAAAGATTTCAACCAAAATCGCAAATTAATAATCTGCAAACGCAAATGTATTTTTGCACTTACAAATCAGATGTTTATGTACTATGTGCAATGCGCGTTCTACGCCTGTAACATATTTTGGGCCTTGAAGACATACAGGCGTGTCGGCTTTTCTGTGTGTTGTTGAAGTCAAAACATTCCGATTATTTGTCAATCCTGTTTTCATACGAGGCTCTTTTCTGCGTTCTGTCGCGCAAGAGTGGCTTTTTTCGGGTACTTTCTCCGGCTCACGACTTGGAAAAAATGGAAATTTTCAAACAGGAACGCGCCAGACGATGCGCAGCCCGTCTGATGCGCTCGCGTTGGTTGTTTTCAGATCTTTACGGCTTTACACTGCAACTGCTCACAGCTCCATTCCGTGATTTTTTCGACACGGTATATCTCAGCTTCTGGACTGCTCTGGCTTTTCAGGCTCGGCATGGAGGATGAATTGTAGAAATTCTTTAACCTTGCGCGGCGCTCGTTTGAGTGCTGTCATGAAATCCCTTATCTGCTCTTGTAGCTTTTCATATTTACGTTTCCATGCGTTGACATCGCGCTTGAGCGTCTCAACTCTATTCATCAGATTTCCAATCTGCCCGCGAGAGGCAACGTCCTCCTTGGCGAGATTCTTGAGGAACTGCGCCTCCTTCGGCGTCATGGAGATGTTGCCGGAAATGGTCTTTATCCCGATGCTGTCGATCTCGTAGAAGGAGGCTACCACACCTTTTTGTTCCTGAATTTTCTCATTGTATTTTTCAAGCGTCTGCTTCTTCTTATCAATCTTTTCTTCAATCGATTCCAGCCGCGCCTGCTCCTGCTGCACCTTGAACTGCGTCACCGTCAGGTGTTCCTCAGAGCTGCCGCGCTCGCCTCGCTCCACATCGTCATACCCTGCCTTTCGCATGGCGGCGAAGAAATCATCTTGCAGAACAGAATAGGATTTTCGGAGCACAGTTTTTCCGTCAAAGGTCTATTATCGCCCTGCAAAAGTAATGTAATTTTATAGAAAACTCACACT
>OGDP01001226.1_pt1 | contig 17665 bp, 15 predicted proteins | sample 1570441 | NCBI WGS metagenome assembly OGDP01 (sample SAMEA2581961, study PRJEB24529) | metagenome | biome: Human gut stool | place: China | collected 2011
GTCTGATCAAATTCAAATAAAATATGGTTTTTTGTGAAGTAAATGCTGACCTGATCATTCACCTCTCCGGAAAGGATCTTGCTGACCTCGCTTAAAGTTTTGCCCGGAACTACCACCTTACGGTCAGAATAATCTTTCTTAAGGGGCATTTTTCGGATAGCGATACGGTGTCCATCCAGAGAAACTACCTTCAGACAGTTATTTTTGATCTCAAAAAGTTCACCGGTCATAAGCTTATTGTTTTCATTTACAGCAATCGAAAAAATAGTCTGGCGGATCATTTCTTTCAGTGTGTACTGAGAGATCGTCAGTGGTTCATCCTTTTCGATCATCGGTAAATAAGCAAAATCTTCTCCTGATTTTCCGGGGATATTGAATTTTGCTTTTTCACAGGTAATGGTTGCTGCATATTTATCATCAGTTTTAATGGTAATATCATTATCCGGAAGTCGTCTGATGATTTCATAGAAGATTTTTGCATCAAGAGCAACTTTACCTTTTTCTTCAATAGTACCCTCAACGATGGTTTCAATTCCTAGCTCCATATCGTTGGTGGTAAATTTGATCTGGTTTGTGGTTGCATCCATAAGAATACATTCCAGGATCGGCATTGTGGTTTTTGATGGAACTGCTTTAAGTGCGATACTTACACTTTTTAACAGACTTGATTTGGAGCAGATGATTTTCATAGTGTGTATAACTCCCTTTCTGAACAAATTGTGGTTTTTATAAATATATTTATAGAAAAAATCCGCCGTAACAGCCGTAGGGGGCCAGATTTTGTGAAAAACTCCCGCAGGCCTGATGTTTTCAGGGGTTTTCCGTTGGGATAACTTTGTGTAAAAGTGGTAGTTTCGCATGTGAATAAACCGGGGATAAAATTACCGCCGCGTTTTGGCAAAAAAGTTGTACACATCTCTCCACATACAATCAACACGTTATACACCAGTAATGTGGAAAACTTCCCTAACCTTGTGGATTAATCTTCTTTTTCAATATATCAATGGTATTTTTTAAGTTATCGTCGTTCTGCAATTCGTTTTCGATCTTTTCAATACCGTGCATAACGGTGGTATGGTCACGGTTTCCGAGAGCTTTTCCGATATTTTTCAAAGGTGTGGATATGATCTCACGGCAGAGATACATGGAAACCTGGCGGGGCATGACGATTTTGGAGTTTCGTTTGTTTCCGCTTAAGTCCGCAGGTGTGACTCCGTAATGCTCTGCAACAACGGAGATGATGTATTCCGGTGTGATCACTTTTTTCTCATCCGGAGAAATAATATCCTTCAGTGCCTGCTCTGCCAGCTCCAGAGTTACTTCCTTTTTTTCAAGCTTGGCTCCGGCCATGACCTTGTTGAAGGCACCTTCCAGCTCACGGATATTGGATTTGATATTGGTAGCGATATATTTGATGATCTCGTTATCGATGTTGTATCCTTCAAGTTCTTCCTTTTTCCGGAGAATCGCCATCCGGGTTTCATAATCCGGCGGCTGGATATCTACGGTGAGTCCCCATTCGAAACGGGAGCGGAGACGGTCTTCCAGAGTTTCAATTTCTCTTGGAGGACGGTCGGAGGAAATAATGATCTGCTTTTTTGCCTCATAGAGGGCATTGAATGTATGGAAAAATTCCTCCTGGGTACTTTCTTTTCCGATAATAAACTGGATATCGTCGATCAGAAGCACGTCATTGTTTCTGTATTTTTCACGGAATTCCGTGGTGGAAACGTTGTTTTTGTTTCGGATCGCGTCGATCAGTTCGTTTGTAAATTTCTCGGATGTCACGTACAGAATCTTTGCGCTCGGGTTATTTTTCAGGATGAAGTGGGCGACGGAATGCATTAAGTGCGTCTTCCCGAGTCCCACGCCTCCATAAATAAATAACGGATTATAAATTTCGCCCGGGGATTCCGCAACTGCAAGGGATGCGGCATGGGCAAGGTTGTTGTTTTTTCCGACGACAAAGGTATCGAAGGTGTAACGCGGATTTAAGTTCGCGTTTTGGAGAGCAAGCTGACTGACCGTATTGTTGGTTACATTGATCAGACGGTTCTCTTTTTCCGGTTCCTTCACGTCAGATTTTAACTTGAAATCGAGTTCGCACTGAAATCCTGTAATTTCTTCGATCGTAATTTTCAACAGGAACTCATATTTCTTTTTCACATAGCTGATAAACGCGGAATCAGGCACCAGGATCGTGAGGATATCTTTATCCACAGAATCCGGGATCAGCGGCAGCAGCCATGTGCGGTAGGACACCTCTGAAATATCGTGTTCTTCCTTTATATTTAAGAGGATATCATCCCATTTCTCTTTGATTTCTTCCAGCATATTCATACTCCTAAACATGTGTATAACGATGTGCATAGTTGTGGAAAAGGCGGAAACCTGTCCACAAAAGCATATAAACCCACTCTGAATTTATTCTAGCGTAAAACGGAATAATTTTCAATGTCAAATGTGAAAATCCACAACTTTTCCAGTGACTTATCCACAACTTATCCACGATTTGGGGATAAGTTGATAATTATGAGTGGAAAACATGTGAATAGCCACATAACAAGATGTGCGCCAGGAACGGACAGAAAAAATACAATAAATTGTGTCCGTGGGAGAAAGACACCGAAATCAGAAGGGAAAGAAAGAACGATTTTAGAGGACTGGACGTTGGAGAGGGCGTATATGAGGGAAAAATGAAAAACCGAAAAAAATTAAGGCAGCAGGGGAGAAAAAAGGGTGAGATCGGGAGAAAGAAGGCGACAACAGGAATTATATTGTAGGAAGTAAAATTGAAAAGTAAAAATAAATGGAAAATTTTAGAGAAAGAATTTGACGGCATCACGCTGACACGCTATAATGCAAGACGTGACTATATTGCATTGTATCTCGCAAGAGAACAGTAGCAGGAGGAAAAAGAAAAATGAAAATTGAAAAGAAAGTTCTGGACATGTCCCTCGCCGGGATCTTCACTGCGATCATCATCGCCATGTCGGTCGTACCGTTTCTCGGTTACATTCCGTTAGGCTTTATGAACGCAACGATCATCCACGTCCCGGTCATCATCGGAGCGATCATCCTTGGACCGAAGTACGGCGCTTACTTAGGACTGGTATTTGGTGTGACCAGCCTTGTAAAAGCGACCATTGCCCCGGGAGTGACCTCCTTCGTATTCAGCCCGTTCGTTACGATCGGCGGATACAGCGGAAACATGTGGAGCGCCGTGATCGCCATCGTGCCGCGTGTATGCATCGGCATCGTTGCTTATTTTGTTTATAAGCTGATCATGAAAGCAGCTCACGGAATCAAAGGCAGCCAGACCGTTGCCCTCTGGGTGGCTGGTATCGCAGGAGCTATGACAAACACACTGCTTGTCATGAACGGAATTTATATCTTCTTCGGACAGAGCTACGCGGCTGCGTCCAACAAGGCAGTGGAGCACATCTACGATGTGATCCTGGGAATCATCCTGGGATTTGGTATCCCGGAGGCGATCGTCGCAGGTATCCTTACGACGGCCATCACGAAGGTTCTGTTTAAAATCATGAAAGATAACGGCTGATCGGAAAGAGCCGGTTATATATGAATACCTTTCAGAAGCGTGGTGTGGCAGCTTCCGGAAGAAGATCAGGTATAAAAAATGAGAGCAGCGGAAAATAATAACGCTGCAGCTTCTATAATATGATACCAGGGTCAAAAGGTCAGAAGTTCGACGCAAGCTTGCTTGCAGGAGAATTTTTGACCTTGGGACCCGCCAAAAACATGAGTAAGTAGCCATTTTTCAAAGAAAAATGAGCGAATTACGAATGTTTTTGAGAATTGCGGGAGCACGCAGTGCAGAGCAATTCGGTATCAGAGGGGTCAAAAGCTTTTGACCCCAACATCATAATATAATGAAGAGATACTAAATATAGTGACATAAAATCAATACATACATTTTATGGGGGATAGCGAAACGCTGTTCCCCTTTTTTATTACTGAAAGACCGAAAAGTAACGTTCCATGCAAAAAGCAGAATGTGGATATAGGGCGGAAAAAAGGAAAAATCATATGGGAGAAATCCCCATGTTTTAAGGATTTTTTTGAAATTTAGTCTTGACGAAGGGCGGCAATTTTTATATAATCGATACGATGCTTCAATATGTCTTAGTTTATATGTACATGAGAAGGTACTTGAATTTAGAGTAAGAGGAGGTGCCGGGTTTATGAAGATGACATTTCAGCCGAAGAACACTCAGAGAAAAAGAGTTCATGGTTTCAGAGCGAGAATGGCAACAGCAGGCGGTAGAAAAGTTTTAGCTGCCAGAAGAGCAAAAGGTAGAGCTAGATTATCTGCTTAATGAACCAAGAGAGTATCCGGAAGTTTAGGAAAACTTTTGGATGCTCTTTTTTGTTATGCGGGATTTTTATGGCTTTATCGACTTAGTTTTGCAGAGGTATTGAATGAAAAGGTTCAATTCGTTAAAGAAAAATCAGGATTTCCAGACGGTTTACCGGGGAGGGAAGTCCTACGCAAACAAATATCTGGTCATGTACGTGATGGATTCGGGACGGGAGGACACGAGAATCGGAATTTCCGCCAGCAAAAAGGTCGGAAACAGCGTTGTAAGGCATCGGTTCGCGAGACTTGTCCGCGAAAGCTTCCGGTTAAATAAGGACATATTAGAAGAAGGAAAAGACATCATTGTTGTCGCACGTGCTGCGGCAAAAGACAAAAATTTCGACAAGATTGAGAGTGCTTTTCTGCACTTATGCGGGCTTCATAACATTTTAAAAGAATCGAAGTGAGTGGTTTATGAAATGGGTTCTGATTGGTCTGATTAAGATTTACAGGAAGTTTATCTCTCCCTGTATCGGCCCTCACTGTATTTATACGCCTACCTGCTCCCAGTACGCCATGGAAGCAATCAGAAAATACGGCGCTATAAAAGGTGCTTATCTTGCTTGCAGGCGGATTTTGAGATGTCACCCGTTTGCAAAAGGCGGTTATGATCCAGTCCCGTAAAAAACCCAGGAGGTAAGATATGGTTTTGACGAAGGCTGGTTCCATTCTGGGACCGATCGCGACTGTCCTTGGCTATGTCATGGACATCCTCTTCAGATTTACGAGCAGCTTCGGCGTGTTCAACGTAGGTCTGTGCATCATTCTGTTTACGATCGTAATGAAAACACTGATGATACCGCTCACGATCAAACAGCAGAAAACCACAAAACTCATGTCTGTCATGAATCCGGAGATCCAGGCGATCCAGAAGAAGTATAAAGGAAAGTCGGATCAGGAGTCCATGCAGCGTCAGAACGTGGAGATTCAGGCTGTTTACGAGAAGTACGGCACAAGCATGACAGGCGGATGTCTTCCACTGTTGATCCAGATGCCGATCCTTCTTGCACTGTACCGTGTCATCTACAATATTCCAGCATACGTTCCGTCTGTCCGCGTTTATTTCGACAACGTTGTAACTCCGTTGATGGGACAGGCTGACTATGCTCAGAAGTTACAGGAAATCACAAATATCGCAACCGCCTGCGGCGGAAAATTAGACAAGTTTGATTTCACAAATGCAAACCGTCTTGTAGACATGCTCTATAAATTCTCCACATCCCAGTGGGGAGAGCTTCAGGCACTGTTCCCGGCAATCTCTGATGTGATCGGCCAGAATGCTGCTGTTGTCGAGAGAATGAACACGTTCCTCGGTTTAAATATGGCAGAGGCGCCGGGCTGGGTACCGTCCTTCGCATGGATCATCCCGGTTCTTGCGGCAGTATCCCAGTGGTTCAGCACAAAGCTCATGAGCGGAAATCAGCCGTCCACATCCGCAGATGCAGAGAATCCGATGGCCCAGTCCATGAAGACTATGACAACGACCATGCCGTTATTTTCCGCGTTCATCTGTATCACGATGCCGGCAGGTCTTGGTATCTACTGGATCGCGACCAGCGTTGTTACAATTATCCAGCAGCTCATCGTTAACGCGTACATGGATAAGGTCAATATCGACGATATGATCGCAAAGAACCTGGAAAAGGTCAATAAGAAACGTGCGAAACAGGGACTTCCGCCGGCTAAGGTAACTCAGAATGCTACTGCTTCCTTAAAAGCGATCAAGGCTGAGGAGGAGAAAGAGAAAGCAGCTGAGGAAGTTAAGAAGGAAAAGATCGCAAAGCAGATCGAGGAGTCCAGCAAGTACTACAACACCAACGCAAAACCGGGAAGTCTCGCTTCCAAGGCAGCGATGGTCCAGAAGTACAATGAGGCACATGACAAGAGAAAATAATAAGGGGGTTCTGTTATGGAAATGATTACAGTGACTGCGAAAACTGTGGAAGATGCAATCACACAGGCATCCCTGCAGCTCGGTGTGAGCAGTGATCGGATTCAGTATGAGGTCGTTGAAAAGGGAAGTGCCGGAGTTCTCGGCGGACTTTTTGGTTCCAAGCCGGCAGTGATCCGCGCGAAGAAGATCGAGACCGTTGACGATAAGGCCGTATATTTCCTGAATTCCGTTTTCGATGCAATGGGCCTTGCTGTTGACGTGGAAGTGAAAATGAATGAAGAGGAAAAGGAGATGGATGTCAACCTGACCGGCGAGGAGATGGGACTTCTCATCGGCAAGAGAGGACAGACACTCGATTCCCTTCAGTATCTTGTAAGCCTTGTTGTAAATAAGGAATCTGAGGACTACTTAAGAGTCAAGCTGGATACCGAAAATTACAGAGAGAGAAGAAAAGAAACACTGGAGACTCTCGCAAAGAATATCGCTTACAAGGTAAAGCGGACAAGACGTCCGGTTTCCTTAGAGCCGATGAATCCGTATGAGAGACGGATCATCCACTCCGCACTCCAGAACGATAAATACGTATTCACAAAGAGCGAAGGTGAGGAGCCGTTCCGCCATGTTGTGATCGCGTTAAAGAAGGAAGAGCGCAGAGAGAGAAGACCGAGATACGAGAGACGCGAAAGAACCGCTGGTTCTGAGAATAGCTATCGCAGCAGCAGTCAGGAATAATAATTCACAGATCAGCCATGCGCCGCACTGTGCGGGAACGCATGGCTGATTTTGTCTGGAAACAAAGGTAACCAGGAAGGTGCTGAATAGTTGCAGATATCGTGATAGAGGGGGTTGCCTATGGCAGCCCCTTTGTGCTATGATAGGGTGATTAATTGTGTGAATTTCCGTGAGTTTACAGGACTTGCGGAGCCAGAAAATAGAAGATCATTCAGCTTGATGTTTTAAGTCAGCAGGCGTGAGTGACAGGATGGAGATTATGGAATATACAGATACGATTGCAGCGATCGCCACGGCGATGGGAAATTCAGGAATCGGAATCGTGAGGATCAGCGGTGAGAACGCGGTTGAAGTCGCGGAAAAGGTCTTTCGGGAACCTGGAAAGAAAAAGCTTTCTGAGGCGGAGAGCCATACGATCCATTACGGATACGTTTATGACGGGGATGAGGCTGTGGATGAGGTCCTTTTGATGCTTATGCGAGGACCACGGAGCTACACAGCGGAAGATACCGTGGAGATCGATTGTCACGGCGGAATGCTGGTCACGAGACGGATCCTGGAGACAGTCTTAAAGGCCGGGGCGAGACTGGCAGAGCCGGGTGAATTTACGAAACGGGCGTTCTTAAACGGCAGGATCGACCTCTCCCAGGCGGAGGCGGTCATCGACGTGATCAACGCGAAAAATGAATATGCGCTGCAGTCCTCTGTGAGCCAGCTTCGGGGAAGTGTATCGAAGGAGATCCATGAGATCCGGGAACAGATTATCTATGAGATTGCCTTTATCGAGTCGGCGCTTGACGATCCGGAACATATTTCCCTTGACGGATACGGGGAAAAATTGCTTAAAGTTGTTCTTTCTGTGAAGAAGAAGCTTGAGAAGCTGATCTGTTCTTCCTCCAATGGACGGGTGGTTTCTGAGGGCGTAAAGACTGTTATTTTAGGAAAGCCGAATGCCGGAAAACCGTCCCTGATGAATGTTTTAGTTGGCGAGGATCGCGCCATTGTTACGGATGTGGCGGGAACGACGAGAGATATCCTTGAGGAACATATCTATCTTCAGGGAATCAGCCTGAATGTTGTGGACACTGCGGGAATCCGGGATACAGAGGACGTGGTGGAGAAGATCGGCGTCTCCCGGGCCATGGAAGAGGCGAAGAAGGCGGATCTCATCATCTACGTTGTAGATGGATCGAGGAAGCTGGATGAGAACGACTATCAGATCATGGACTTTATTAAGGAACGGAAGTCAGTGGTACTCTTAAATAAGAGCGACCTGGAGCCGGTAGTATCCGCGGATGAGGTGGAGAAGCGGTCCGGGCATAAGGTGATCGGAATCTCCGCGAAGGAGGAGACGGGAATCGACCTCCTGGAAGAGGAGATAAAGTCCTTATTCTATGAAGGTGAGATCGACTTCAACGACCAGGTTATGATCACGAATGTGCGTCATGTGAAGGCTTTAAAGGACGCTTTCGAGAGCATGTCCATGGTGGAGAACAGTATAGAGAACGGCATGCCGGAGGATTTTTATTCGATCGATCTGATGGATGCCTATGAGAAGTTAGGTCTTATTGTCGGGGAGTCTGTGGAGGATGACCTGGTGAATGAGATCTTCAGCAAGTTCTGTATGGGTAAGTAAGATTATGGTGGAAAGAAATTGGCGGATCGGAACGTTTTTTATGGGAGATTCCGCTGGGAGTATAGAAGAGACAGTAGGGAATTGACAAGAAAAGAGGAAATAAAATGCCGGTAGTAGAGGAGACATATGATATTGTAGTTGTCGGCGCGGGCCATGCGGGATGCGAGGCGGCGCTTGCGGCAGCGAGACTTGGGTTTGAGACGATCATGTTTACGGTCAGCGTGGACAGCATTGCCCTGATGCCATGCAACCCGAACGTCGGAGGAAGTTCCAAGGGACATCTTGTCCGTGAGCTGGATGCCCTCGGCGGTGAGATGGGCAAAAATATTGATAAAACGTTTATCCAGTCGAAGATGTTGAATGAATCCAAGGGACCGGCGGTCCACTCCCTGCGTGCTCAGGCGGACAAGCAGGAGTACACGAGATCCATGCGCCGCGTCCTGGAGAACACGGATCATCTGACGATCCGACAGGCGGAGGTTGCTGAGATCCTCACGGAGGAGATCCCGGGCGAGTACGGAACCTTTAAGAAGGAGCATGAGGGGCAGCAGGAGAGCAGTTATCCGGTGAAAAAGCGGATCGTGGGTGTAAAAACCTACTCCGGCGCGGTCTATAGGTGCCGTGCGGTGGTTCTTGCTACAGGTGTTTATCTCCGTGCAAGATGTATTTACGGCGATGTGAGCAACCCGACGGGACCGAATGGTCTGCAGGCGGCGAACCATCTGACAGATTCCTTAAAGGCGAACGGAATCGAAATGTACCGTTTTAAGACGGGAACACCGGCGAGAGCGGATAAGAGAAGTATCGATTTCTCCAAAATGGAAGAGCAGTTTGGAGATAAGCGCGTTGTTCCGTTCTCATTTTCTACGGATCCGGAGTCGATACAGAAGGAACAGATCTCCTGCTGGCTGACGTATACGAATGAGAAGACCCATGAGATCATCCGGAACAACCTGGAACGTTCCCCATTATTCTCCGGTGCCATCGAGGGAACCGGTCCGAGATACTGCCCGTCCATCGAGGATAAGGTCGTAAAATTCCCGGATAAGGAGCGCCATCAGGTGTTTGTGGAGCCGGAGGGACTCTACACGAACGAGATGTACCTCGGCGGAATGTCCAGCTCCCTGCCGGAGGATGTTCAGTACGCCATGTATAGGACGGTTCCGGGACTGGAAAATGTCAAAATTGTTCGAAATGCATATGCAATTGAGTATGATTGCATCAATCCGAGACAGTTAAAGGCGTCCCTGGAGTTTAAAAATATTGACGGACTGTTCTCCGGCGGCCAGTTTAACGGAAGCTCCGGATATGAGGAGGCAGCCGTTCAGGGCTTTATGGCCGGTGTGAACGCGGCGAGAAAACTGCAGGAGAAGAGCGCGGTGGTTCTTGATCGTTCCCAGGCGTATATCGGGGTCCTTATCGATGATCTTGTGACAAAGGAAAATCATGAGCCGTACCGCATGATGACATCGAGAGCGGAGTACCGTCTGCTCCTGCGTCAGGACAATGCGGATCTCAGACTTCGCGGGATCGGACATGAGATCGGTCTTGTATCCGATGAACAGTACGAGTATGTACTTTGGAAAGAAAAGGCCATTGAGGCGGAGATCGCACGTCTCGAGAAGACGAATATCGGTGCGAACGAGAAGGTTCAGACGTTCCTGGAGACTCATGGAAGTACGGCGTTAAAGTCCGGAAGTACACTGGCGGAGCTCATTAAGAGACCAGAATTAAATTATGGGATGCTGGCGGAGTTAGATGAAAAGAGGCCGGAGCTTCCGGCGGATGTGCGGGAACAGGTTGACATAAATCTGAAATATGACGGATATATCCGCAGACAGAAGCAGCAGGTGGCACAGTTTAAGAAGCTTGAGGGAAGAAAAATCCCGGCGTATCTCGACTATACAACGGTAAACAGTTTAAGAAGAGAGGCTGTCCAGAAGCTGAATCTCTATAAGCCGGAGAATATCGGACAGGCATCGAGAATTTCCGGCGTTTCACCGGCAGATATCTCTGTCCTGATGGTGCATTTAGAGCAGATGGGAAGGAAATAATTTGATGACAGATGAATTTGTAAAATTATTGGATCAGGGCTGCGCGGATCTTGGAATCGAGCTTTCGGATCAGCAGAAAGAGCAGTTTTTTAAATATTATGAGATGCTGATCGAGAAGAATAAGGTGATGAACCTCACGGCGATCACAGAGCTTTCCGATGTGATCACGAAGCATTTTGTGGACAGCCTTCTGCTTGTTCTGGCTGCGCCGGAGCTTGGGTTAAAGCTTGACGGATCCGCAGAATACAGCTGTATCGATGTGGGTACGGGTGCAGGATTTCCGGGAATTCCGTTAAAGATCGCATTTCCGTGGCTTAAGATCACTCTGCTTGATTCTTTAAATAAGAGAGTGGGATTCTTAAATGAGGTGATCGAGGCACTGGGACTTACGGATATTACTGCTGTCCATGGACGTGCTGAGGACTACGGACGCGATGCGAAATACCGGGAACAGTACGACATCTGCGTATCCCGGGCGGTGGCAAATATGTCCACTCTTTCCGAGTACTGCATCCCGTTTGTGAAAAAGGGCGGATATTTTATTCCATATAAATCCGGGAAAGCTGACGAGGAGATCGCCCAGGCGAGATCTGCTGTGAAGAAGCTTGGCGGAGAGATGAAGGATATTATCGTAAAGGTTCTTCCGGAGGCGGACGTGGAACGCACCTTTGTTCCGGTAAAGAAGATTGCGATTACAGCGAAGAAATATCCGAGAAAAGCGGGACTTCCGGGGAAGGAACCGTTAAAGTAAAACTTAAAGAAAAATTGAGGACTTCATTATCTTTATAATTTAGGATAATGGGGTTCTTTTTTTAGAATGAAGGAGATAAAAATGTTACGATGTTTCACGTGAAACATTTGCGATGGAACATCGGTGGATTTATAACAGAACAGAAATAGATAAATCATTAGAACGCAATAGAAATAGATCAGGCGTCGCTGTCAGAAGAAAAGCAGCGGCGCCTTTTTGTAGTTAATGGGAATGTTTCACGTGAAACATTGAAATATGGTTGTGTGAAACTAGTTAAAGAACATCTGCACGGTTGCGCTGACTTCCTCTGGATTTTCGAGCTGAGGAAGATGCCTGGTGTTGGCGATGGTGCTGGACTCGATTGCCGGGTTGCATTTAGTATATTCTTCGATTGTCAGGTCGATATCCGGTTCGGCTTCGCCGCCGAGAATGTAGATGCTGTTGTTGATTTTTTCCAGAGTCTTTGTAATATTACATTTTGTGTAGTTGCACTGGACGCTGGCGTAGATAGATTTCGGGGAGTCGCCGAGGTGGGCGGACTCATGGTATTTGTCGATGTTGTGGGGATTCACATCGTACGGGTTATAGAAGTAACTCTCGGAGAAGGTCTTGGAGATTATACTTCTTGCGGATGCAAAATTGTAGAGAAGTGTTCCAATGATCGGGAGATCAAGGATAAACTTATAACATTTTGCGGATTTTCCCGGAATATGGCTGCAGGAGAGGAGGGAATCCGGGTTGATGAACATCATCTGCTCAAAGAGATCCGGATTGTATCCACAGGCCATTGTCACGATCAGAGCGGACGCACCGGTGGCGATAATATTTGTGCGTCGACCGATCTCGGATTTTACAAAATCATTTAACAGCTGCACATAGAGAAAATTTGTGTAAGTAAGGTTTGGCTTTTCGGAACGGCCACAGCCTAAAAGGTCGATGGTGTAAACCGTGTAGTAATCTTTTAAGAGCGGGATCAGGGAATCCCACTCACAGCTGCTGGACGCGTGCGTCAGGTCGTGGACGAGAAGAAGCGGCTTTCCGGTTCCTGCTTTTGTATAGCAGATATTGCCGAGTCTCCAACGATAGCAACGCGGTTCCGGCTGGGTAAGAAGATTTCTTGCAATGGCAGACATTTTGATGTATTTGTTGATCAGCGCAGTTCCGACAGCCGCACCGGCGGACAGGAGAACAGCAGTGATGATTTTATTTTTTGCTTTCATAAATTCACCTCGAAATTAGATGATGGAATATAGAAATTATAGTGGGAATGCTGTGAGAGAAGAGCAGTAGTTTTATCACTTTTCTCTAAGGCAAACCCTGATTGTATTATAATATAATTGCCAGAGAGATACAACAGGCGAAAGTGTGAAATGTTTCTGAAGAATATGCGTTACCGTTTGCGAAAGGCGAATAGCGATAAATATGAATGTTTCACGTGAAAAATTTGTGGGGAGCAAAACAGAACGCATAGAAAGGAAAAAGAAAGACCAGAAGAAAGACCAAAAGAAACGCCAAAGGAAGACCAAAAGAAGAATCAAAAGAGGAACTAAAAGAAGAATTAAAAGAAGAACTAAAAGAAGGACCAAACGGAAGACCAAAAGAAAAGCCAAAAGAATGGTCAAAAGAAAAGACCAAATAAAGGAAAAAGGGTATAGTGAAAAGATAACGATAAAAATCATAATGTTTCACGTGAAACATCAATGAACCACAAGAAGAAAAATAGAGAAGAGAGTATAGTGTTTCACGTGAAACACTTGCCCCACGGAACTCAGAAAATATGGCTTGTAGGGTTTGCAAAAATGTTTCACGTGAAACATTTTTAATTTTATAGGGTAAATCAATAGGAAAATAGGAAAAATTGTGTTATACTAAGTTTCGCTAATGTTTTGATAGTAAATAGTAGAAGAAAAATAGAGAAAAGCCCGTAAAAAACGGATTTTATGGTAAATCTGGGCTGAATCGAGAGAGATACACGATAAAAAGAGTAGAGCTGACCTGCGGAAAGGATAGAGGTATGGGACGTATTATTGCAATTACAAATCAAAAAGGCGGTGTCGGAAAGACGACGACAGCTATTAATTTGTCGGCCTGCCTGGCTGAAGCAGGGCAGAGAGTGTTAACTGTGGACTTTGATCCGCAGGGAAATACGACAAGCGGGCTTGGATTGGAAAAAGGAAATATTGACAATACTGTATATGAACTGCTGATGGGGGAGTGCACCGTGGAAGAGTGCGTTAATCCCAGCATCCAGGAGCGACTGGATGTGATGCCGTCGGATGTTGATCTGGCGGGAGCAGAGATCGAGCTTCTTGATATGGAAGAAAAGGAGAGCATCCTCAAGAAAAATCTGGAACTGCTGGATGGAAAATATGATTTTATCATCATCGACTGCCCACCGTCCCTGAACCTTCTTACGATCAATGCGCTGACCTCGGCAAATACGGTACTTGTCCCGATCCAATGTGAATATTACGCACTGGAAGGATTAAGCCAGGTGTTAAAAACAGTAAATCTTGTTCAGAAAAAGCTGAATCCGGCGCTGGAAGTAGAGGGCGTTGTGTTTACGATGTATGATTCCAGAACTAATCTGTCCCTGGAAGTTGTAGAGAACGTAAAAGAGCATCTGAATGAAAATATTTACAAGACAATTATTCCGAGAAACGTCAGACTGGCAGAAGCACCGAGCTACGGGATGCCGATTAATCTCTATGACAGCCGGTCATCAGGGGCAGAGAGCTACAGACTTTTAGCAGCGGAAGTCATCAGCAGAGGAGAGGAATTATAATGGCGAAGCGTGGTTTAGGTAAAGGTTTAGGCGCGTTCTTCGGGGAAGAAGTTACAGCTACGAAAGAGAACGCTGCGGAAAAAGTAAGCAGAAGTGAGAGAAAAGAGCACCTGATGGCAAATCAGGGAACTGCTAAAAATACAGAAAAAAATGGAACCGGGGCAGAGAGTGACAGCGGAAAAGCAGCAAAGAAAGCAGGAAATACGGCTGTAAGCACTGACGCAGCTAAAAAGAATAATTCCCGGAATGCCGGTAATTCTGAGCCGGTTGTCGTAGAAAAAGTGGTTGAGAAGATCGTTGAGAAACCGGTCGAAAAGATCGTCGAGAAAATCGTTGAGAAACCGGTTGAGAAGATCGTTGAGAAAATCGTTGAGAAACCGGTCGAGAAGATCGTTGAAAAAGTGGTAGAAAAACCCGTTGAAAAGATCGTAGAAAAACCGGTAGAGCAGACACTAAAGCTTAACCTGATCGAGCCGAACAGTGAGCAGCCGCGAAAGAATTTCGACGAAGAAAGTCTTCAGGAGCTGGCGGACTCTATCAGGCAGTATGGAATTTTACAGCCGTTGATCGTCCAGAAAAAGGGCAATCACTACGAGATCATCGCCGGTGAGCGCCGTTGGCGCGCCGCAAAGCTTGCGGGGATCACGGATGTCCCGGTGCTGATCCGCGAGTATGATAAGCAGCAGACGATGGAGATCGCGCTGATCGAGAACGTCCAGCGTGCGGATCTGAATCCGATCGAGGAAGCACAGGCGTTCCAGCAGCTGATCCAGGAGTTCCATCTCACACAGGAAGAGATTGCGAACCGCGTATCCAAGAACCGCGCAACGATCACAAACAGCATGCGTCTTCTGAAGCTTGATGTCCGTGTACAGGATATGCTGGCAGACGGAAAGATCTCCAGCGGACATGCGAGAGCGCTTCTTGGTCTTGAGGAAGGCGAACGCCAGTACCAGGTTGCGGTGAAGATCACCGAGGAAAAATTAAGCGTCCGCGACGTGGAAAAGCTCGTGAAGATGATGAACCGCCCGCCGAAGGAGAAGATGCCGGAAAAAGGACCGGATATCGATCTGATCTACCGTCAGGTGGAGGACAAATTAAAGTCCATCATGGGCACGAAGGTTGTCATCAACCAGAAAGACAAAAATAAAGGAAGAATCGAGATCGAGTATTACTCCCAGGAAGAGTTAGAGCGCCTGATCGAGCTCATGGAATCCTTGAGGGCATAACCAATCAATAATCCAGCGTAACGATCCAGTATCTTCATAGTTACTTACACGCAAAAATCCATTCCAGATCAGCTTCGCTGATGGGATTTTTTTGGAAAGAAAATGCTGAAAAAGCAGGCTGTATTTAGGGTGTCCTGAAATTGAGCAGAAAAGCAGAAAGCAGGCATTTTGCCCAAGATGAAAGCTAAATGAAACGGAAGCTAACGAACAGGAAAAAATTGAAACAAAAAGACTAAAATCACGAAACGCACAGACACATACGGAAGGACAGAAAATAAAATATGGAAAACAGTATGTTATACAATCTTCCCATCGATCCAATGGCACTGATCATCGGATTTTCAATCCTGTCATTGGTATTATTGATCGTGGTGATCATTTGTATTGTGAAGCTCAATAAACTATACCGCAGATACGATATCTTCATGCGCGGAAAAGACGCGGAGACACTGGAAGATACGATCATGGACATGATGGATGAGATGGAGAAGCTGCAGGCGAAAGACCGGGCCAGCAAGGATGCAATGAAACAGCTGTCCAAGCAGATCAAGTCCTCATTCCAGAAATTCGGATACGTCAAGTATAACGCGTTCAAGGGCATGGGCGGCAACTTAAGCTTTGTTATTGCAATGTTGGACAACAACAACAGTGGTTTCGTACTGGATGTTGTTCACAGCCGTGAGGGCTGCTACATTTACTTAAAAGAGGTAGAGGAAGGTGCGACAGAAGTTCTCCTCGGCGGAGAAGAGCAGGAAGCGCTGGAGCAGGCCCTGGGCTATGTAAAGCGCCCGACTATGGATGAGCGCCTTGCAATAAAGGAAAAGGCCGAAAACGGCAGGAAAAAAGAGTTAAAAGGCGGCTCCGGAGAGCAGGATATCGAGGTTCCGAGCAGCGAGCGTAAGAAGAGCGAGCGCATGAAAGAACTGAGAAAACGTCAGGCAGAGCGCCGCGAGGATGAAGAAGAACGTGTAAAGCAGTATGCGGATGCATACGATGTGGAAGAGATTGAGATCGAGACAGACAACATCGAGGATTTTGATGCGATGCCGGATGATTTCAACGGCGAGGATAAAGGAGATTATTGATCCATATGCATAAATTTTTACGTGCAGCTGGTTTCAGCATGTATACAAAGAAAAAGGATATCGAAAAGCTTCTGGATCTGCTGGAACGGCAGCCGTCGATAACGAAGTGCGTCCAGGTCGATGAGGAGAGCAACGTGTGCGAAATGCGCGCGGAAGTCGCCCCGGGACTTGGAATCTCGATCGTCGGAGAGCTGAACGAAGAGGGGAATTTCGAGCGGGAATACTACTTCCCGTACCTGGAGAGCAATGTCGTCGGCTCCACGGAGGAGTGCTCCGTCCAGAGACACACGGAGAAAGAGACATACGCCGGCATGGTGGATGAGAATAGAGTTGGCATCACGCTGATCTTCTACATCCAGAATTTCCTGGATTTCCGGGAGAAAATGCTGGATAAAGAGCACCACTCCAGAATCGGAGCTGTCTGCTTTTCCGGCCTGTCCATTGACGGAAAGGTCCTTCTTCCGATCAAGAAGAGTCAGAAACAGATCCAGAAGGCAAAAGTTTCCGCAAAAGAACGCAGCAGCCTGATCGAGGCCGCAAAAAACGGGGACGAGGACGCCATGGAGACCCTGACCATCGAGGATATTGACCTCTATTCCCAGATCTCCAGAAGAGCCATGAAGGAAGATCTCTACTCCATTATCGACTCCTGCTTCATGCCCTGCGGAGTGGAGTGCGACCAGTATTCCATTATCGGAGAAATCAAAGAAGTTGAGAAAATCCGAAATATTTATACAAAAGAAGAGATTTATCGCATGAAGATCGAGAGCCATGACCTGGAATTCATGGTCTGCATCAACAGCAGGGACCTCTTAGGAGAACCGCAGCCGGGCCGCCGTTTTAAAGGACAGATCTGGATGCAGGGTACCTTAAATCTGGTACCTTACAAGGCGGGACCGATGGATCAAAAGCGATAAAAAGTATAGACAACAAACAGAATCATGGGGGTATAATAAAAACAGATTATCTCATTCGAATCAGCTTGAATTTACCAAAAAAACAAAGACTGACATGCAGTTTCCTGCGATCTCGAAGATATAGAGACAGAGGAAAATGCTTTTTTATTAAACCGGAATCCATAGAACAGGGGAGGAACTGTAGTTTATATGGAAGATTAC
>OGDP01001229.1_pt1 | contig 17630 bp, 17 predicted proteins | sample 1570441 | NCBI WGS metagenome assembly OGDP01 (sample SAMEA2581961, study PRJEB24529) | metagenome | biome: Human gut stool | place: China | collected 2011
TGCTGTATCAGGCCTTTGGCTGGGAGATCCCCACCTACATCCACTGCCCGCCGGTCATGAAGGATGCACAGAATAAGCTTTCCAAGCGCAACGGCGATGCCAGCTATCAGGATCTGGTGGCAAAGGGCTACCTGACCGAGGCCGTGCTGAACTACATCTGCCTGCTGGGCTGGAGCCCCAAGGGCGAGTATGCCGAGCAGGAGATCTTCTCCCTGCCGGAACTGGTCAAGATCTGGTCTCCGGACGGCATCTCCAAGTCTCCGGCCATCTTCGATCCCCTCAAGCTGCGGGCCATCAACGCGGAATATATCCGCCGCCTGTCCCCGGAAGAGTTCCAGAAGAAGGCGGAGCCGTGGATCGACAAGGCCGTGCACACCTCTATCGACAAAAAGCTGCTGTGCGCAAACCTGCAGCCCCGCTGCGAAGTGCTGGGCGAGATCCCGGAGCAGCTGGATTTCTTTGATGCGATGCCCGAGTACGATGTGAGCATGTACGCCAACAAGAAGCAGAAGACCACCCCGGAAACCGCCAAGGAGGCACTGGAAGCCCTGCTGCCTGTGCTCAGCGACGAAGCACTGGATTTTGGCAATCGCGATGCCGTCTTCGATGCCTGCAAGGCCAAGGCTGAGGAGCTGGGCAAGAAGAACGGCTGGCTGCTGTACCCGCTGGGCATTGCCCTTTCCGGCAAGCAGCGCACCCCCGGCGGCGGCACCGACCTTGCCTGCATGATGGGCCGCGAAACCACCCTTGCCCGCGTAAAAGCGGCAATTGAAAAGCTGAACGGCTGATTTTTGCCATAAAACCACAAAGCTCTGCAGCATTTTTGAACGCTGCAGGGCTTTTTTGCGTCTTTGGGCCGGTTTGCGGCAGAACACTGCACCGCGCCAAAAATCGCCGCGCGCCCGCGCTACAGTATATGCAGAAAGCGCGGGGAACAGAACCACAACGCCCCGCCGGAAAGCGGGGAGTTTTTATGACAGAGCGGATGGGTCTGGCAGCGGTCGGGCGGCAGAACAGACAGCGGGCAGCGCTGGCACGGCGGGCGGAGCTGCGCCCGGCAGCGCGCAGGCTGGCGGCTGTGGCAGTGGGATTTGCGGGCGGCTGGGCCGTTCTGTACGGTGCACTGATGCCTTTTGGTCTGGGCTTTGTGCTGGGCTTTGCAGAGGACTGCTTTGCCCCCTGTGCGGCGGGTGCGGCGCTGGGTGTGCTGCTGCACGGGTTTGGCGCGCTCTCGCTGCGCAGTGTCTGTATGCTGTGCGCACTGGGTGCTGCAGTGGCAGCGCGGTGGATGGGTGCCAGAACACTGACCCCGGCGGCACTGGCGGGCTGCGGCACGCTGGTGGGCGTGGCGCTGTGCTTTGCCTTTGGCGGCGGCGGGGCAGAGCTGGTGCTTTACAGTGCGGCAGATGCCCTGCTGGCCGCAGCCATGGGCTTTTGTCTGCGGCAGTTCGCGCCCGAAAAGCCGGGTGCCGGGATGCTTCTGGTGGGTGCGGCCACAGCGGCGGCGCTGGGCAGTGTGCAGCTGTGGCAGCTGCTGCCGGGCGTGATCGTCTGCGCGGCGCTGGAACTGTATTTATGCAGCAAAGGGCAGGCCAAAGCCGCGCTTGCGGCCTGCGCGGTGCTGGGCGCTGCGCTGTGCGCGGCAGACCCGGCCCTCAGCTTTGCGGCATCCGGCCTTGCCTGTGCCACGGTGGCAGCGGCAGTGCTGGCACCCGGACGGCGCATGGAAACGGTAGCCGCCTACGCGGGCGGCTGCGTGACCGGTGCACTCTGTGTGCAGCCGCCCGGGAGCGCGTTCCAATATCTGCTGAACGTCTGCATCGGCATCACGGCCGTAGCGGTCATGCCCGCAGCATGGCTTGTGCCGGAGCCGGAAGAAAAGCCGCAAGCAGGGCAGGCCCAGCCGCAGCAGTACAGTGCAGCGGCCACCCGGCTGGAACAGGTGTCCCAGAGCCTTGCATCGCTGGCAGAGACCGTGAACGATGTCTACGAAACGCTGCCGCACCGGTGTGAGGATTTCCATTGGGTAATTGATAACACACATGATACCCTTTGTTTTAACTGCGGGCGGCGGGATACCTGCTGGAAGCAGGAGTATGCCGCCACGCTGGAGGGCATGGAAGCACTGCGCCCTCTGCTGGAAAGCAGCGGCGGGCTGGAAACGGCTCAATTGCCCGGACAATTATCCCGGTGCATCCACCCGGCAGCACTGTGCGCAGCGGCAAACCGCTCCTTTGCGCTGTACCGCAGCCGCAAGGAGGCCCGCCTTCATGCCGAAGCCATGCGCACTGCCCTGACCGAGCAGTACAGCGCCGTGGCCGAAGCGCTGGGCGTGTTGGGAGAACAGCTGGGCCGTCCGGGCGACCCGGAACCCTATAAATCCGGCCGGGTGGCGGACTTTTTTGCGCAGCTTGGCACTCCGCCGCAGGAGTGTGCCGTCACACTGGATGATCTGGGCCGCACCTATGCGGCGGTCACGCTGCCGCGCACCCGCTTCTCGGCGCAGGAGCTGGCCGCGCTGGCCGGGGAGGTGGGCCGCATCTGCCGCCGCACGCTGGAAGTGCCGCAGGTGCTTTCCTGCAAGGGAATGACCACCCTGCTGTTCAGCGAAAAGCCTGTGCTGCGGGCCGTGTTCGGCATGGCGGGCGCGGCGGCGCGGGGCAGTGTTTCCGGCGATGCGGTGCAGCAGTTCTGCAGCCCGGCGGCAGCGCAGATGATCCTGTGCGACGGCATGGGCACCGGCAGGCCTGCAGCCGTGGATGGCAACCTTGCCGCCGAGCTGACGGCCCGGCTGCTCAAGGCGGGCTTTACCGCAGAGCTGGCGGCAAGGCTGGTCAACGTGGCCCTTGCCCTGAAAAGTGAGGATGAGAGCGGTGCCACGCTGGATCTCATCAGCGTGGATCTTTACACCGGCACGGCAAGGCTGTTCAAGGCCGGTGCGGCACCGGGCTTCCTTGTGCACGGCGGGCGGGTGCGTGCTGTGGGCGACACCAGCCTGCCGGTGGGCATTCTGGGCGGAGTGAACGGCCAGAGCCGGGTGGTGCATTTGACGGTGGGCGATTATGCGGTGCTGGTCTCGGACGGGCTGCTGGTGGACGGTCCGGGCTGGGTGGCAAAGCAGCTGGAGCTTTCCGCTGCGGCAGGAGATGCGCCGGAAAAAGTTGCAAAGACGCTGGTGGAAACGGCCCGCGTGCGCGCCCAGAAGACCGGCAGGCCGGACGACATTACGGCGGCGGTGCTGCGGCTGGAAAAATGCGTTTGATGTTCATACAAACTTCGTTGATTTTCGACGGAGGAGAAGGTATACTATGGAAGCATAGAAACAAAACGGGAGGACAGAAACATGCTTACCATAACCGTAGCGCAGGATGGCAGCGGCGATTTTGCTTCGGTGTCCGAAGCGGTGCTGGCCGTGCCTTATGCCTGCGCGGCAGAGATCCGCATTGGCCCGGGCGTTTACCGCGAAAAGCTGGTGTGCGAAAAACAGGATATCACCCTGATCGGCGCAGGCATGGAAAGCACCCGCATCGTGTGGGGCGACGGCGGCAAGCTGCCGCACCCGGACGGCAGGCCTACCCACACCTTCCGCAGCTATACCGCGTTTTTCCGGGGGATAGAACTGCGGGTGCAGGACCTGACCATTGAAAACGATGCCGGCCCCGGGGCAAAGGTGGGGCAGGCCGTGGCGGCTTATGTGGACTGCTCACACACCCTCTTTGAGAATGTGCGGCTGCTAGGCAATCAGGATACGCTGTTCTGCGCCCCTCTGCCGGAGAAGGAGCGGGAGAAGGATGGCTTCCTTGGCCCGGGCCGCTTTGCGCCCCGCCGCCCGACGGCCCAGTATTACCGGCACTGCGAGATCGCGGGAGATATCGATTTTATTTTTGGCGGCGCGGACGCTCTGTTTGAGCAGTGCACCATCCGCACCGTGAACAACCACCTGCCTGCAAGCTACGTCACGGCTCCCTCGGGCCGTGCCGATGGCCTCGGGTTTGTGTTCTGGGACTGCGATTTTGTCTCGGACGACTGCCCGGCGGGCACGGTGTTTCTGGGCAGGCCGTGGCGGCCCACCGGAAAGACTGCCGTGCTGGACTGCCGCCTTGGCGCACACATCGCGCCGGAGGGCTTTTCCGCATGGCAGAGCCGCACCGACTCCGACCTTGCCAGCTTTGCCGAAGCGGGCAGCACCGGCGAGGGCGCAGCAGCGCGCGGTGCATGGGTGAAGCAGCTGGACAGCCAGCAGGCCGAAGAGCTGCTCAGATGTGCACGGAAGCTTTGCAGACCGGAATAAAAGCGGAAAATATAAAATAAAGTATAAAACGGATTTGAAGGATCTTCTATGAAAAAACTGCCGAATTTTGTCAAATGGATCATCATTCTGGCGGCACTGGCTGCAATGGGCTGGATGATGTGGGCTGTGAATGATCGTGCCTCCCGGGTGGAAATGCCCGCACCGGATAATACATTCGGAATTTATCGCACAGCGGATTCCAGCCAGTAAATCATTTGGAATGGCCGCAGCATTGCGGGCAGAAACGATGCTCTATAGAAAAAGCAAAAGCCGGGACGACCACACGGTCATCCCGGCTTTAAAATTATTCCTGATTATTCCTGCCCGGCCATCTCGGCTGCATTGGCGGGCAGGTCGTTCATGATGAACCAGAACGTAGTGCCCATGCCGATGGCACTCTGCACACCAAAGCGGAAGCCGTGCTGCTGGAAGATGGCCTTGGTGATGGAAAGGCCCAGACCGGTGCCCTGCTTGCCGGCATCCGAACGGGAGCGGTAGTACCGATCAAAGATATAGGGCAGGTCGTCGGCAGAGATGCCGGGGCCGTGGTCCTCCACCTCAATCCGCACGCCCTCGGTGCAGCGCTGGGCCCGCAGGATGAAGATGCCGTCTTTGCCGATGTGGTGCATGGCGTTGCCCAGCAGGTTATGCAGTGCGCGCTGCATCATGTTGGGGTCTGCGTAAACGGGCAGTTCCTCGTCCGGCAGCTCCAGCTGGAGCTGCCAGCCGTTCTGGGCGCAGATGGCATCGTACCGTTCGCTCACTTCGTCGCACAGCTGGCCCATATCAAAGTGCACGCGCTCGCATTTGTCGGCACCGCTGGTCACCTTGCTCAGCTCCATCACGCTGGAGACCAGTGCGGTCAGGCGGTCGGTCTCGTCCACGATAATGTTCATCTGCTCATCGCGGTGGGCCTTGTCGTCGCCGGTAATGTCGCGCACCGTCTCGGCATAGCCCTTGATAAGGGTCAGCGGGGTGCGCAGGTCGTGGGAGACGTTGGCCAGCAGGTCGCGCTGCATCTGCGAAGAATGCTGCACCTCGCTTGCCATGTGGTTGAAGTCCCGGGCCAGATCGCCCAGCTCATCGCTGCGGCGGGTATCCACCTGCACGGCATAGTTGCCCATGGCCATCTGGCGGGCAGCGCTGGAAAGCTGGCGCAGCGGCTTTGTGAACCACTCACTGAACAGCCATGCCGCCGTCATGGCAAAGGCAAAGATCAGCGCCGCTGCCATGGGCAGCACGGTGCTCAGCACCCTGCCGGCTTCGGCCACATGCACAAGGCTGGTAGTGACCAGAACGGTGTACTCGCCGCCGGAGGTGTTGCGCCCTACCAGCAGCTGTGCCGAGCCGGAGAGCCGCGGCGGATTCAGGGTCTGCACAAAGCCGCCGGTGGTGCGGCATTTCTTGCGCATGGCCACAGCGGTGGAAACGATCATATCGTTGTTGGCGGAATCCGAGAGCAGCGTTTCGTGCAGGTTGCAGTAGGACTGGTTCTCGATCTTATAGATCGTGCGCATGGTGGTATCGGAAATATCCACACAGAAGCTGTTCAGCGAACCGCTGGCGTACAGCTGGGTGGCAAGCCGGTCAAAAAACGCGGTGTTGACCGTAAGATGGCCAAAAGACCATGCCGAAAGGGCTTCGCCGTTTGCAATAGCCTTGTCCAGCTCGGCGGTGATGCTTTCTGCCTGAGTGGTCAGCTGTTTTTCAATGTGCTTGGTGTACAGCGGTTCCAGCAGCTGGGTGGACAGAAACCACACCAGTGCCAGCAGGAACAGACAGATACAACACAAAAACCACATCAGCTGGCCGCGGATGCCGGGGGAGTGATGGTGCCGCATGAATCCTCCGCTCCTTTATCAGCGCGTTGCGTCGGGGTCGAATTTGTAGCCGATGCCCCACACGGTAGCAATGTAGCTGCGGCACTTGCCCAGATGGCCCCGCAGCATTTTGACATGGGTATCCACGGTGCGGTCCTCGCCAAAGTAGTCGTAGTTCCACACTTTCTGCAGGATCTTTTCACGGCTGAGGGCGATGCCCTTGTTGGAAGCAAGGAACACCAGCAGGTCGAACTCCTTGGGGGTCAGGGCCACCTCCTCGCCGGAAACGCGCACCGTGTGGCTGGCCGTGTCGATGGTCAGCTCACCAAAGGTCATGGTGTCGGAGGCAGCGGCGGGCTTGGGCATGGTGCGGTTCAGCACGGCCTTGACGCGGGCTACCAGCTCACGGGGAGAGAAGGGCTTGACAACGTAGTCGTCGGCACCGCTCTCCAGGCCGGCCAGCTTGTCGTATTCCTCGCCGCGGGCGGTCAGGATGATGACCGGCGTGTTGATGTGGCGGGCGCGCATCTCCCGCAGGCAGGTCATACCGTCCATGAACGGCATCATCAGGTCCAGAATGACCAGATCGAAGGCTCCGCCGGAAAGCTGGGTCAGCGCAGCTGTGCCGTCGGCGGCTTCTTCACAGATATAACCGGAATATTGTAAATGTTCGCGGATCAGCTCGCGGATGCGCGGCTCATCGTCAACGATCAGGATCTTAGCCATAATACAGACACCTTCCTCAATAATAGACTTCTTGACCAGAATATCATACAGCAAGAATAAAAAAAAGCTGTGAAGTTTGCGTGAATGCTTTTCAAAAAAGTGCCCGCAGCGGCGGGCTGCTTCCAGTACCAGTATACCACAGAAAAACGGCCCTGCACAGCCGGAGTTTGCAGGGCAGACCGCAGGCCCAGCCGGATGGTGGTGCTTTCCGACCTGCACAATTCCGAGTTTGGCGCATATAATAGTGAGCTTGTGGATAAGGTGCGGCTGTTTGGCCGCGGGATGTGCTGTGCGGCTTTGCAAAGCCGCTGCTGTTCACAGCGCCCTGCAGGGCGGTTTTTACGCTGTCCGTCACCCCAGCGGCATGATGTTCTGCGGTGCAGTGCCCAGAAACGCCGGTGCCTCCGGCGACGCAGCGGTCAGGTTCGTCTTGCTCACCTTCCACCACAGGCGGGTGGTGCCGTCCGGCGCGGTAAAGATCAGGTTCCAGTCAAAGGGATTCTCGCTGGTGGAGTTCAGCTGCACCGGCAGAGCGTTCGGCGCAGCTGGTGCGCAGGGGGCAAAGTCGTGGGCGCGGATGCCCACGGCGGTGCAGGTTTCCGGCACCTCGGCGGCAAGGTGAAGGGGCGCATCCCAGCCAGTCAGGCGCACGGTGTGGGCATCCACGCGGGTGCAGGACAGAATGTTCTTGCAGCCGGTCAGCCGTGCAGCGGTGGTGCTCTGCGGGTCTGCAAACACCTCTTTGGTGCCGCCGGTGCGCAGCACTTGCCCGCCATCCATCACGATCATATCCCGGCACAGGCGGTAGGCTTCGTCACGGTTGTGGGTGACCAGCAGCGCCGTGCCGCCAAACCCGGCCAGCAGGCTGCCCACTTCGCCCTCCACTTCCTCGCGCAGGTAGCTGTCCAGCGCACTGAACGGCTCGTCCAGCATCAGAATTTTGGGCCTGCCCACAAGGATGCGTGCCAGCGCGGTGCGCTGCTGCTGTCCGCCGGAAAGCTGGGCCGGGTAGCGTTTGGCAAGGGATTCCAGCCGCATGGCCTGCAGCATTTCGGCGCAGCGGGCCTTGCGGGCGGCCTTGTCTTTTTCGGCTTTCAGGCCGCAGAGCACGTTCTGCTCCACGGTCATGTTGGGGAACAGTGCGTAGTTCTGGAACAGCAGGCCCACGCCGCGCTGCTGCGGCGGCAGGTCGATGTGCTGGGCGCTGTCAAACAGCACCCGGCCGTCCAGTACGATGCGGCCCGCATCCGGCTTTACGATACCGGCAATGCAGCGCAGGGTCATGCTTTTGCCGCAGCCGGACGCGCCCAGAATGGCTGTGGCGGTGTTGCGCGCGGCAAAGTTGGCGTGAAGGGTAAAGCCATCCAGCTTTTTGGTAATGTTCACTTCAAGACTCATGTGCGGCCACCTGCTTTCTGTTTTTTCTCCAGCAGATTCACGGCCAGCAGCACCACTGCCGAGATCACGATATCCACCAGCACCCAGCGCATGGCACCGGCTTCGTCGTTGGTGCGCCACAGCTGGTACACGGTGGTGGCAATGGTGGCGGTCTTGCCGGGGGTGTAGCCTGCGATCATGCTGGTGGCACCGTACTCGCCCAGCGCGCGGGCAAAGGCCAGCACCGTGCCGGCCAGAATGCCCTGACGGCAGCAGGGCATCCGCACCCGCCAGAAGATCCACATGTCCGACTGGCCCAGCGTTTGCGCCGACCATGCCAGCGTTTCGTCAAAGCTTTCAAACGCGCCGCGCGCCGTGCGGTACATCAGCGGAAAGGCCACCACGATGGATGCAAAGATGGCACTGTACCAGTTCATGACCAGCTTCACGCCGAAATGCTCCATGAAAAAGGCACCCAGCGGCCGCTTTGCGCCGAACAAAAGCAGCAGAAAATAGCCCACCACCGTGGGCGGCAGCACCATGGGCAGGGTGAGCACCACGTCCAGCGCGCCCTTGACAGTGCGCGGCAGCTTGGCAATATAGTAGGCGGCAAAAATGCCAAGGAAGAACACCGCCGCGCAGCTGACGAGGGCGATGCGCAGGCTGTTCCAAAGGGGATACCAGTCCATAAATGATACCTCCGAATAAAAAGGCTTCCCCCGGAGGGGAAGCTCTGAAAAACAACGGATTTACAGTGCGGTGAAGCCAACGCTCTCGAACACGGTCGCGGCGCGGTCGGTCTGCAGATAGGCCAGAAACTCCCTGGCAGCCTCGGCGTTGGGGGCGGCCTTCAGCACGGCGGCAGGATAGATGACCTGACCGCACATCTCCTTGGTGGCCTCATCCACGGGGGTCAGGCCTGCGCTGTAGGCATCGGTGCAGTACACGACACCGGCATCCACGCTGGCTTCGGTGATCTGGGTGGTGACCTCCTTGACGTTGGAGCCGTAGGTGATGACACCGGCTGCGGCCAGTGCTTCCTCGTCCAGAGCGTAGTAGGCAAGGATCTTCTGGGTGTACTGGCCCACGGGCACATCGCTGTTGCCCATGCAGAACAGAATGTCCCCGGCCTTGAGGTGCTCGGCCAGAGAATCGAAGCTGTCGATGCCCTTATCGCCATTCTCGGGCACGCACAGAACGACCTTGTTCTCCAGCAGGTCCACGCGGGAATCGCTGTCCACGAAGTCCAGTCCTTCGGTGTTCACATCGGCGGAAGCGGTGCTGTCCAGCTGGTTCATCTGCTTCTGACCGGCGGAGATGAACAGGTCGCAGTCCGCGCCTTCCTGGATCTGGGTCTTGAGGGTGCCGGAGGAGTCGAAGTTGAAGCAGAAGGTCACGCCGGGGTTCTCGGCAGAGTAGATCTCGCCGATGGCTGTGAGGGTCTCGGTGAGGGATGCGGCGGCAAACACGATCAGCTCCATGGATCCACCGGTAGCTTCAGAAGAAGCAGCGGCAGAGCCTGCCACGGAAGATGCAGTGCTGGAAGCGGAGGAGCCGCAGGCGGTCAGGGCCGCAGCGGCACCGGCGATACCGGCAGCAGCCAGAAAGCTGCGGCGGGAAATTTTAGTGTTGTTCATGATAAGCGCTCCTGTTTTAAAAATGGATCTTTGCATTTGATACGGTACAGGATGCGGTGCCGCCCACCGGGATACTTTTTTATTTCCGGGCGCATTCGCCGTCCAGCCCGGCGGCAAGGCGGATGCCGTGCGCAAGGCTTGGCAGGATGTACTCGAGGTTTTCTTTTACGGCCTTAGGGCTGCCCGGCAGGTTCACGATCAGGGTCTTGCCGCGCAGCACGCTAGCGGCACGGCTCAGCATCCCGCGCGGTGTGATGGTAAGGCTATGGTACCGCATGGCCTCGGCAATGCCGGGCGCGTTGCGTTCGGCTACGCTCAAAGTCACCTCTGGGGTGATATCCCGGGGTGCAAAGCCGGTGCCGCCGGTGGTGAGGATCAGGTTCACCTGACGGGCATCCGCAAGGCGCAGCAGCTGGGTTTTGAGCTGGGCGGCATCGTCCGGCAGAAGCAGTGCTTCCTCCACCTTGTAGCCTGTGGCGGTGAGCATTTCCACAATGAGTGGGCCGCTTTTGTCCTCCCGTTCGCCGCGGCTGCCCTTATCGGAAAGGGTGATCACCGCCGCGCGCAGGGGCAGATCTGCCGGGGTGGGCAGCAGCTTCATCTCGTCGCCGGTGTGGATGGTGCCGCCTTTTACCACCCGTGCGAACACGCCCTCCCGCGGCATGATGCAGTCGCCGGTCTGCCGGCGGATGGCGCAGTCGCTGTGGCACTCCTTGCCGATCTGGGTCATTTCCAGCACGGCATCCCCAATGGCAAAAAAGCTGGGCACCGGCAGGGTGGCAAGATCGAACCCTTCCACCACCAGATTTTCGCCAAAGGCACCGTAGTCCACCCAGAGCTTTTGACGGAAAGCTTCAATTTTTTCCGCGCTCAGCAGGCTGACCTGCCGGTGCCAGCTGCCGCCGTGGGCATCGCCCACAATACCCCACTCCGGGGTGAGAACAGCGGACGGCACCGGCGTTTTCAAGGTGCCGCGCCGGGGGCTTGTGCAGATAGCCAGAATTTTACCCATAAATTTGTGTTATCCTCCGATCCGGTACATCCCTCGTGTGGCGGGCATGGAGCCTTGGCCGAAGTGATGTTCCCGGGGTTTTGCCAGAATCGTGTTTTGAATGGCCTGCAAAAGGGCCGCGTCGTCCGCGCCGCTGCGCAGCAGAGCACGCAGGTCGGTGCCGGATTCGCTGGCAAGGCACGGACGCAGAAAGCCCTGACTTGTCAGCCGCACCCGGTTGCAGGAAGCGCAGAATTTGCCGTGCACGGCAGCGATCAACCCGATGCTGCCGCGCCAGCCGGGCGCAGAATAATACACCGCCGGCCCATCGCCAAAGGCCGCACCGGTCACCGGCTGCAGCTGCGGCCAGCGGCGGTAAAAGCGCTCCAGCAGTTCCGGGCCGGAAAGGCCGGGCAGCCCGGCACCAAAGCCAATGGGCATCATCTCAATAAAGCGCACCTGCAGCGGATGTTCCTGTGCGAAGGCAGCAAGGCTTTCCAGCTCGCCCTCGTTCACGCCGGGCTGCGGCACACAGTTCAGCTTGACCGGAATGCCGCTGGCAAGGGCCGCCCGGATGCCGTTTTGCACGGCGGCAAGCTCGTCTTTGCCGGTGATGCGCCGGAAGGTCTCCGGGTGCAAGGTGTCAAGGCTGATGTTCACGCTGTCAAGGCCCGCCGCCAGCAGGGCGGGCAGCTTCTGGGCCAGCAGCACGCCGTTGGTGGTAAGGGCAACGCGGCGGATGCCGGGAATGGCTTTCAGGCCCGCTGTCAGTTGTTCCACGCCCCGGCGCACCAGCGGTTCACCGCCGGTGGTGCGCACCGTGTCGATGCCGCACTGGGCGAACAGCGCAGCCAGCCGCAGAAATTCCTCATAGGTCAGAATATCTTCGTGGGCCAGCTTTGGCACGCCGTCCGGCATACAGTAGCGGCAGCGCAGGTTGCACAGGTCGGTGACCGAAAGGCGCAGATAGTGGATATTGCGGCCGTATGCATCAAACATAGCCGCCCTCGGCCCGCACATAGTGCCCGCTCTTGCCACCGGTCTTCTCGACCAAGTGGATCTCGCCCAGCTCCATGCCCTTATCCACGGCCTTGCACATATCGTAGATGGTGAGCAGCGCGGCAGAAACGCCGGTCAGAGCTTCCATTTCCACGCCGGTCACGCCGATGGTCCTGGCGGTGCACACGGCCTCTACGGCCTGCTGTTCGGGCAGAAGGTGAAAATCCACAGTCAGCTTGCTCAGCGGCAGCGGATGGCACAGGGGGATCAGCTCGCTGGTGCGCTTGGCCGCCATGATGCCTGCAATGCGGGCCACGCCCAGCACGTCGCCCTTCTGGGCGGTGCCATCCCGAACAGCGGCAAAGGCTGCCGCATTCATAGTGATGATGCCGCGGGCCACAGCCTGCCGTGCAGTGACGGGCTTTTCGCTCACATCCACCATCACGGCGCTGCCGGACGCATCAAAATGAGAAAGTTTTGTTTCGCTCATAATTTTTACCTTGATAAAGCTCTCCCCTTTGGGAGAGCTGGCAAAGCCGTAAGGCTTTGACTGAGAGGGTTTCAGCAATGCCCGAAGCCGCAGTTGGGCCAGTGGCATTCGGCGCAGCCTAAGCACAGCCCGCCCTCGCCCAGCCGGGCAATGTCCTCGGCAGTGATGGGGTCGTCGGCCAGCAGGCGCGGCAGCAGCAGGTCAAAAATGGTGCGCTTGGCGTACATCACGCAGCCGGGCAGGCCGCACACCGGCACACCGTCCAGATAGCTCACAAGGAACATGGCACCCGGCAGAACCGGTGCGCCATAGGTGATGATCTCGGCACCGGTGTTCTTGATGGCAAGCGGCGTGCGGTCGTCGGGGTCTACGCTCATGCCGCCGGTGGTAAAGATCATCTCGCAGCCTGCGGCCTTTGCTTCCAGAATGGCGGCGGTGATCCCGGCGGGGTCATCGTCGCAGGTTTTGTGATAGGTCATCTCGCAGCCGTATTCGGCCAGCTTGCCCACCAGAACGGGGGTGAATTTGTCCTCGATGCGTCCCTTGAACACCTCGCTGCCGGTGGTGATGACCGCAAATTTTTTCGGGTGGAAAGGCAGCACGTTCAGGATGGGTTCGCTGCCTGCCGCAGCCTGCATGGCATCCATCTTCTCCTGCTCGATCACCAGCGGGATGATGCGGGTGCCGGCCAGCTTCTGGCCCTTCTTCACGGGCAGGTCGCCGTGGATGGTAGCGATCATCATTTGGGGTGTGCGGTTCACGGCCAGCAGGGCGGCGCGGTCGATCTTCAAAAGACCGTCGCAGTCGGCAACCAGTTCGATCTTGCCTTCCTTCGGCTCAGTGCCGTGGATGTTGCGGCCCGCCGCTGCCTTATACAAAAGGGCAGCGGCTTCGTCCTCGTGCAGGATGCCGGGGCGCTTCTCCCAGACATAGAGATTCTCTTTGCCAATGGAGAGCAACACGGGGATATCCTCCGGCTGGACGATGTGCCCTTTGCGGAAGCGTGCTCCCTTGAACTGGCCGGGAATGATCTGTGTGATGTCGTGGCAGAGCACCTGCCCGACAGCGTCTTCGGTACGGATGAGTTTCATGCAGAACCTCCGTTACAGGGACGGCATCTGGTTCTCGATCCAGTCTGCCAGAGCAGCAGGATCGTCCAGTGCAAAATCAGCACCCGGCACATCGCCCACGATGGCCATGGGCTGGAACGCGGTGCCCACCGGGCTGACCGAGCTGCGCACCACCTCGATCTTGGCCCAGCCGCTGTCGCCAAAGCCTTCCAGCAGTACAAGGTCGTAGCCGTGGCGCTCGAACAAAGCCAGCAGGTCCTGCTCGTTCAGGCGGAACTGCTCGGTAAGCAGATAGCGCCCGGCAGTAAACACGGCCACACCCTCGGCACCGGCCTCATGCAGGCGGTCGGTCTCGGCGGGCAGGCGCAGATCGTCAGCCTCGCGGATCACGCCCACCTTCAGCCCGCGGCTCTTGAGCACCGGCAGCAGCGCGGCCAACAGAGCGGTCTTGCCGCTGCCTGCGGAACCGCTGACAGCCAGCACTGCCGGATGTTTGAAGCTCAGTTCGGCGGCAAGCGCCTGTTTTTGTTCACTGTACAAAAGTATCACCCTCCGTTTTATCCCATCGGCAAAAACTGCCGGTTCACTCCTCAATGCGCACAAAGCGCGGCTGCACTTTGCCGTCCCGCTCCACGGTCTCGCACCACATGGCGGCGGGACGCACCCAAAGCCCGCGTTCCCCGTACAGGGCGCGGTACACCACCATTTCCTCTTCGGTCTCGCTGTGGCGGGCCATGCCCAGCACTTCGTATTCGTTGCCCTTGAAATGCCGGTAGCGGCCCGGCTGCATATTATATTTGAATGCTTCCATGTTATCCTCTTTTACACTGACACGCGGCATTCCGGTGCAGAATGCCATATTTATAATCAGTATAGCATATTTCAGCACGGCAAAAAAGGCTTTGGCAGGAAAGATGGAGAAAAAGGCGGAAGGCGCGGCAAAAGCCGGGAGACAGAGTTGGGTGCTTGAACTGCCGCGCCACAGATGCTATACTGAAACGATAAGGGGATATCCCCCCTGAAAAAGCTCTGAAGATAAAGGAAAAAGCCCTATGAGGATCGGACTTGTTGAATTTCTGCTCATCCTTGCCATTGCGTCGCTCACCATCGGGCCGCAGGTGGCATTGTTCGTGGATCGCTGGATGCGCCGGGCAAACCGCGCCAATGCCCGCGCCGCCCGCCGCCGTGCCGAGTATGCGGCCCAGATGGCGGTGGAGCGGGACGCGCTGCTCAAGCGGTTCCGCACGGCCAGCACGGTGTTTGGCGTGTGCATCCTGCTGGCGCTGGTGTATGCACTGGTGTTCCGGCCCATCGATACGCCGCCACAGGCGTACGATGCCCCTGCTGTCCGGCAGGACACCGGTGCAGCACAGACGGCCCTTGCCGCCGATCATAAGGGAACGCTGGATCTGGGCGAATATCAGGGTGTGGACTGCATCCGCACACAGGACGGCCTTGTGTATGCCGCAGCATACGACGGCGCAGCCTTAAAAAAGCGCACGAGCGACCTTGTGCGCACCGACGGCGGACACGATGCGGCCATCCTTTCCGTGGACGGTGAGCTGACCAGTTTTGCCTTTGACGGCAGCGGGGACCTGTGGCTGAGCATCCTCACGCCCGGCGGCGGCAGCCTGTGCCGCGCCGCCCACGACAGCTGGGGCACGGCGGTGGAGCAGGTGGTGACCCAGATCGACGGTGCACCGCTGGGGGATGTCTCAGCGGTGGAAGCCGCGCCGGACGGCAGGATCTACTTTGCTGTTGCTGCCAGTGCCAGTGCCGCGGACGGGCTGGAGAGCACTCTGCGCACCGAACTGCTGGCCCACACCGGCACGGGCTGCGTGTATGTATACGACCCGGCAGCACGCACAGTGCAGAAGGTGCTGGGCGGTGTGGCCGGTGCTTCCGGGCTGGCCCTGAGCCGGGACGGCAGCACGCTGTTCGTGGCTGACCTTGGGAACCGCTGTGTGTGGAGCGCTGCCGCCGATGCCCGCGACCTGACGGCGGGCGGTAAAAACTGCCAGAGCTTTGTTTCCGGCCTGCCAGGGTATCCCGGTGCGCTTGCTATGGATGCAGACGGCACCCTGTACATCGGCTACCGGTGGGCGCGCAGCAGCTGGCTGGAAAAGAACGCCGACAGCACCCTGCTGCGGGGCATTGCCCTGCGTGCAGGCCGGAATCTGCAGGAAAAGCTGTTCAGCCTGCCTGCCGATGCGCCCTGCGCGGAAGCTGTAGATACGGCAGACGGCAGCTGGAAGCGGACGGTCTCCAGCAAGGGTGCAGGCGGTGTGACAGCTCTGTGCCCGGTGGAGAGCAGGCTGTATCTCGGCCTTGCAGGCAGCGAAAAGGTGCGCAGTGCAAATCTTTGATCTTTTATAAAAACCGAGGTGTTTTTTATGACAGAAGAATTCAAAAAACAGATCGAGACGCAGGCCCGGCAGGCAGTGACCGAACTGCTGGCCGAAGCAAAGCTGAAAAAGGGCAATGTGTTCGTGGTGGGCTGCTCGTCCAGCGAGATCGTGGGCGGGCACATTGGCAAGGATTCCAGTCTGGAAGCCGCGCAGGCCGTGTACGCGGGCATTGCCCCAGTGCTGGCTGAAAACGGCATCTGGCTGGCCGCGCAGTGCTGTGAGCATCTGAACCGCGCTATTATCATCGAGCGCGAAGCCGCCGAAAAATACGGCTGGGAAGAGGTGTGCGTGGTGCCGCGCCCCCACGCAGGCGGCAGCTGGGCCACTACCTGCTGGAAGAAGTTCCGGGAGCCTGTGGCCGTGGAGGAGATCCGTGCCCATGCAGGCATTGATATCGGCGGCACCCTGATCGGGATGCACCTGAAGCGGGTGGCGGTGCCGGTGCGGCTGAGCCTTTCCAAAATTGGTGAAGCGAACATCCTGTGCGCCCGCACCCGCCCGAAGCTCATCGGCGGCGAACGTGCCAAGTATACCGAGGAGGACTGAGCTTTATGGCAGAAAAGAATCTGGAACAGATGCAGGAGGCCGTGGCAGAGATCCGGGAAAAGATGGCAGCCGCGGCCCGTGAAGCAGGCCGCGACCCGGCAGCGGTGCAGCTGTGCGCCGCCTGCAAGACCCGCACGGCACAGACCGTGGCTGCAAGCGCAGCCCTGCCCATCGATGTGTTCGGTGAGAACCATGTACAGGAGCTGTGCGCAAACTTTGACGCAGGTGCTTACTGCGGCAAGCCCAGCCACTTTATCGGCCATCTGCAGACGAACAAAATTAAAAAAGTGCTGGGCCGTGCCAGCCTCATCCAAAGCGTGGACAGTGAGCATCTGCTGAACGCCATCGAGAAGGAAGCCGCCAAGGCCGGCATCGTGCAGAACGTGCTGCTGGAGGTGAACATCGGCGGCGAGGAGAGCAAGACCGGCGTGGCACCGGAAGCGCTCTGGCCGCTGCTGGATGCTGCTGCCGCACAGGAGCACATCCGGGTCAAGGGGCTGATGGCCATTCCGCCCGTGAACGACGACGATGCCCGCAACCGCCGCTATCTGGCCGAGGTGTACAAGCTGTTTGTGCAGGCCGGAGAGCGCGGCTATTCCAATGTGTCCATGGAGACCCTCTCCATGGGCATGAGCGGCGACTTTGAAAACGCCATCCGGGAGGGTGCCACCCTCGTGCGCATCGGCACCGCCATCTACGGCGAACGGGATTACAATAAAAAGTAAGAGAACGAACCCTCTCCGTCATTGCTGCGCAATGCCACCTCCCCCGAAAGGGGGAGGTGTCGAACGAAGTGAGCCTGAGAGGGTTTTACAACAGGAGGAACCATGTCAAAAACCAAGATCAACGACCCCGGGGCGCACCACACAGGCAGCGGTGCACTGATCCGGCGGTTTCTGCCCTATCTGGCAAAGTACAAAAAGACCCTGTTTCTGGATCTGTTCTGTGCAGCGCTGACCACCCTGTGTGATATCGTGCTGCCCAAAATCATGAGCACTATCACCAACGCCGCCATGGGCGTGGGCATCACCCTGACGGCGGGCATCGTGCTGCGGCTGGCGGCACTCTATTTTGTGCTTCGCATCATCGACGGTGCAGCCAGCTATTACATGTCCAGCATCGGTCATATCATGGGCGTGCACATCGAGACGGATATGCGCCGCGATGCCTTTGACCACCTGCTCAAGCTGGACCACACCTACTACAACAACACCAAGGTAGGCACCATCATGGGCCGCATCACCAACGACCTGTTCGATGTGACCGAGTTCGCCC
>OGDP01001230.1_pt1 | contig 17624 bp, 13 predicted proteins | sample 1570441 | NCBI WGS metagenome assembly OGDP01 (sample SAMEA2581961, study PRJEB24529) | metagenome | biome: Human gut stool | place: China | collected 2011
TTAAGCCGCAGACCGGTTTGCAAAGCAAATGCCGCGTGTTCAGCGCGGCAAGGTCACAGCGATTTCAACGCGCTGGATCCATGAAAAAGGGGCTGCTCGCCCATTTTAGACCCCAAAGCAGAAAGGCTCTATACAAAAAATCCAAGCCGCTCCGCTAAAGGATTTTTTGTGTTCCGCCGATTTTGAGTCGCTTGCGCGACGAGCCATGCGGATAAGCTTGTGCATTTTCTGCTGCGCGAACGCTCCCGCAGGGAGCCAGCGCTGCACGATGCCGCTGACTGCTGCGACTCTTTCCTGTGAAAATAGAAAGCCGGAAATCCGCAGATTTCCGGCTTTCTTTACTTATGAAATAATAGTTCCGCTAAATATGGCCAGAGCGATCAGCGGAGGCCATTTTGATCGTGGGACACAGAGGTGTGCCCGCCGCCCTTTACGACAGCACTTTTTCTTTGCAAAAAGATGTGCTATACTACAAAACAAGAGAGTATGCGGCAGCGTGCCGCGCAAACAAAATGGAGGAAACTGCTATGGAAGCATCCAAGGTCTATTATACAGATTTCCGCTGTCCTGTGGGCACCAGCCTGCTGGACAAGCTGCGCCGCGTGTGCATTGCTGCCGGCATCAAGGATATTGATATGGATGGCAAGTTCGTTGCCATCAAGATGCATTTCGGTGAGCTGGGCAATCTGGCATTCCTGCGCCCCAACTACGCCAAGGTGGTGGCCGACCTGTGCAAGGAGCAGGGCGGTCTGCCGTTTCTGACCGACTGTAACACCCTGTATCCGGGCAGCCGCAAGAACGCACTGGAGCACCTCACCTGTGCCCAGCTGAACGGTTTCTGGCCCATGACCACCGGCTGTCAGGTCATCATTGCGGACGGCCTGCGCGGCACCGATGAAGCAGAGGTGCCGGTGCCGAACGGCGAATACTGCAAGACGGCAAAGATCGGCCGCGCCATCATGGATGCGGATATCTTTATCAGCCTGACCCATTTCAAAGGTCATGAGTCCACCGGTTTCGGCGGCGCCATCAAAAACATCGGTATGGGCTGCGGTTCCAGAGCCGGAAAGAAAGACCAGCACAGCAGCGGCAAACCACACATTGAGCAGGATGTCTGCAAAGGCTGCCGCAAATGCCAGAAGGAATGTGCCAACGGCGGTCTGATCTTTGATGAAACTGCCAGAAAAATGCATGTAGATCAGGAACACTGCGTAGGCTGCGGCCGCTGCCTGGGTGCCTGCAACTTCGATGCCATCTATTCCATCGACAGCAGCGCCAACGAGGAGCTGGACCGCAAGATGGCAGAGTACGCCGCCGCCGTCTGTGCAGACCGCCCCTGCTTCCACATCAGCCTGGTGCAGGATATCAGCCCGAACTGTGACTGCCACGGCGAAAATGATGCCCCGATCCTTCCGGATATCGGAATGTTTGCAAGCTTCGATCCGGTGGCTCTGGACCAGGCCTGCGCGGATGCCTGTCTGAAGGCAGCTCCAATCGCCAATAGCCAGCTTGGGGAACATCTCTCCCAGCCGGGATGGCACTGCCACCACGATCACTTCAAGGATTCCAACCCGAATATCGAATGGCAGGCGACTCTCGATCAGGCAGAAAAGATCGGTCTCGGCACAAGACAGTATGAGCTGAAACGGATCTGATCGGGATTTTTCATAAAAAATGGGGAGAAGTTCCATTTTACGGAACTTCTCCCCGTTTTTTATGTACAATTGCAGCGCGTCATTCCTTTCACGTTCGCCGGAAAGATCTATTCACGCTCAATCGCATCCATCAATTTTTTACATCTTCATTCCAAGCGCTCTCGGCTTGCAGCCGTCCGGAATTGGGCAGTGATAGGTGTCGCCATCCAGCTCCTCCTCCATCTCCGCTTTCGCCTTCGCGATGATCTCCGGATCCTCATACATATCGATCGCTGCGCCCGCCATCGCCTTCGCCGCGTAGATCAGTCCCTTGTGTGCCAGTCCGCTCTTACCCTGGGAAACAACCTGCCAGGAGTGGCCCGGTGTTCCAGCCGCCCATGTAGCAACGTAGGCCTGGGCAGTCGGGCAGTTCCAGCTCACGTCACCGACGTCCGTGGAACCGAAGGACATGATTCCGTCCGGGTTGAACGGAGCGACAAAGCGGTACATGCTCTCGCCCTTATGGGAAAGGACTTCCGCCTTAGCTGCTTTGTCCTTGCAGTTCTTTGCGATCTTCTCTAAGGACTCAAAACGGCTGTCGCCAACGCCCTCACTGATGGCTTTGGCAAACTTCATCTCCTCTTCCGTGTACTCCGGAGCGCCAAGCTCCACAAGGTTGTCCCAGAGTTCCTTCGCGATCACCTTGTTGCTCATAAGGTTCGAGCAGCCCTTTACGAAATCGATCTCCACGCGGGTCTCTGTCATATGGGCAGCACCCTCAGCAATCTTGTTGACACGCTGATAGATCTCCTCCACCTGACTGTTCTTCGGGGCACGGATCAGATACAGAACTTCCGCGTACGGCTGTACAACGTTCGGGGAGTATCCGCCGGTGTTTGTGATCGCATAGTGGATTCTCGCTTCCGGAACCACATGCTCTCTTAAGAACTGGACACCCATGTTCATAAGTTCCAGCGCGTCAAGGGCGCTTCGTCCAAGATGCGGTGCGCCGCCTGCGTGGGCGCTCTTTCCATAGAATTTATACGCTACCTGATAGTTTGCGAGGGAGCTTCCCGTGTCGGCCTGCGTTAAATCTCCCGGATGCCATGTGATCGCGGCATCAAGGTTTGCGAACACTCCGCCTTTCGCCATAAATGCCTTTCCGGATCCGCCTTCCTCACCCGGGCAGCCAAAATAGATCACGGTTCCCGGTTTTCCGCTTTCTTCCAGATATTTTTTGATTCCGATCGCCGCGGAGAGGGACGCTGTGCCGAGCATGTTATGTCCGCAGCCGTGTCCGCTGGCGCCATCATGCACAACGATCTTCTCGGTAGCTCCCGCTTCCTGATCCAGTCCGGACAGGGCATCGAACTCGCCTAAGATACCGATCACAGGTTTTCCGGAACCAAACGTGCCCTTAAATGCCGTCTTTACATCCGCAAGACCTGTCTCAACTGTAAAACCTTCTGCTTTCAGAACATCGCAGAGGATCTTCATCGACTTGTCTTCCGTGAAGGCAGTCTCCGCGCAGCCCCAGATCTCGTCGCTGGCGGTAAAGATCTCGCTGGATTTCTTATCAATTTCTTCCCAAGCTGTCTGTTTTCCCATCTCCATATCACCTTTCCTGTACATGATTTCCGGCTGTTGTCCGCACTGCTTTTTTCATTTTTTCTAAAAGCGGCCCTCGAACTTGCATATTCGAGTTATTCTGATTTTTTGCACAATACGCAACCAGTTATCTATAATTATACTATTTTATTCCATGATGCGCAACCTTTTTATTCTTTTGTGTGTAAAGTAAATTTTCCGTTTTAATTATATCAAATTTTCTCCTCTATTTATGTTGCTCTTCACAGCCGCTTCCGGCTTCGGAGTTTTTTGGACATGGCTTTTTGCTGGCTTTCTGCTGAATCAAATTAAGCTTGCGCTTTTATACCTGCGATGGTATAATTTACAGGTAATGCCCTGTGATACAGGGCGAACGTGAACACACTGGAGGTATCCACATGAACTGGAGTATCGTAGCAAATGTCATTCTTGTCATTCTCCTGATCCTTGTCGTTGTCCTCGCTGTGCTTTACTTCCTCGGACGTAAGATGGAAAAGCGCCAGGTAGAACAGCAGAGCGCGATCGATGCCGCTAAGCAGACTGTGAGTCTGATGGCGATCGACAAGAAAAAGTTGAAAATAAAGGAAGCCGGACTCCCGCCGATCGTTTATGAGCAGACTCCATGGTATGCAAAGTGGATGAAGGTTCCGGTAGTTAAAGCAAAAATCGGTACAAAGATCATGACCATGATCGCCGATGAAAAGGTTTTCCTTCAGCTCCCGTTAAAGACTGAGGTCAAGGTTGAGATCAGCGGTCTTTACATCACAGCGATCAAGTCCGTTCCGCGTGGAGGACTGATCCCGCTTCCGAAGAAGAAAACGATCGGTCAGCGTATCAAAGGAATTTTCAAAAAAGACTGAATCGACAAGAAAAAGACAAAATAAAAAAGCCCCCTCTTCTGATGAATTTAGTTTCATCCAGAAGACAGGGCTTTTTTATTTGATTTTAAATCAATCCTACAGACTTCATAAAGAAGATCCATAAGAACAGTGTAAACATGGACACCGCCGTACTGATCACGACAAACTGTCCGGCAAGCTCTCCGTCACCGCCCATATTCTGCGCCATCGGGTAGGATGCGGCTGCAACCGGGGTCGCGTAGACAGCGATCAGAAGGAACAGCTCAAGTCTACGAAGTCCAAAGGCGTAAGCGATCGCGATGATGATCGCCGGAAGGATAAACAGCTTGCAGGTAAGCGTTGGAACCAGATATTTGAGGTTTTTCCGGATTGCCTTAAACTGTAAGGTTCCACCGAGCACATAGATCGCCAGCGGAGAAGTCATATTGGAGAACGCTGCGATCGGGGTCACAAGACTTCCCGGAAGCTTGATCCCGAGGAAAAAGAAGATCAGACCCACGATGGCACCCTGCAGGAGCGGATTCGTTGCCACCGCCTTCAGTGTCTTCTTAATATCTGATTTTCCCTCTCCGTTGAACATTTCAAGAATAAATACCGATGTGGTATTGTAGATCGACACAACGACCGTAACCATCATAGCCGCGATCGATGCCGCTGAATCTCCGAATACCGCGATCGTGAGCGGCAGTCCGAACAGAACAAAGTTGCTTCGGAAAATCGCCTGGATGATAACGCCTCTTCTGGGGTTTTCCTTTACGATCTTCGGAATGATCACGATCAGGAGAGCTTCCACGATCAGGATACTTGCACCCGTGAAAATCAAAAGCAATGGTCTCGGAAGCGACTCGGCATCGGCTTTATAAATATTGTAGAAGGTCATAAACGGATAAAATACCCGGAAGACCATCTGGTTCAGCTTCTGTAAAAATTCCTCTTTCACAACTCCTCTGATCTTCATCGTATATCCGAGCGCCAGATAACAGAAGAACGGGATGACCGCATTAACCGCGACTAAAAAACTCTCCATACATCGTTTGTCCTCTCACAGCTGTTCTTTCGACCGCTATTTCTCCGAATACGATCTACAGGCCAGCTGCGTCCTTTCTTTTTTGTCATCTCCCTGAGCTGTCAGGAAATGCGTATTTGTGTAACCCTTTCAACATCCCCATATCAAGTCTTTTCTCTATATTGAAATTCCCAGCACTTCATCCTTTTTCGATGATGCCAGAATTTCTGTACTGCAGTCGAATGCATACTCCCCGTTCATCTCCATGGAATATTTGATTCTTAGAAGAATGGACTCTTCGTCCTCCTCAACTTCAAGCAGGGAAGTCGTGATCCCCATCAGGAACAGTCCCATCGGCGTCCGGTAGTTTGCTGTCGTCCGTCTTCCGGGTTCAAAGATCATGTGGCTCTCCACAAGTCCGCGTTTCATGACCTCGATCCGGTTCTCCATCACTTTCACCGTATTGTGGGTCGGTGTGCCCGTCTCGTCAAGCGACTCATCATAGATCAGATACTGCTTGCCGTTTTTCACATAATACGTCCCCGGGGTGATCATCTCGACCGTGTCCTCTTCCTCACCGATCGTCTGTACCCCCCGGACACGGACTAAAATATCCTTTGTCATGTAAATCTCCCCTGATATATCATTTTGAACGGTCCGCACGGCTTCAGGCACGGACCGCTGTGAACATTTTTATCTCTCATATCTCCGAAACGCGTGATCGATCAGATCGTCGATCAGCTGTCTCTTGTCTACACCTCTTGCCTCCCACAACATCGGATACATGCTGATGGCGGTGAAGCCCGGAAGTGTGTTGATCTCATTGAATACGACCGTTCCGTCGGCCTTTACAAAGAAATCCACGCGGGATAAGCCGTAGCCGTCCACCGCGTTGAAGATCTTAACGGCATCCTCACGGACACGCTCTGTGGCTCCGTCAGGAAGCTCCGGGTCAACGACGGTCTTGGACTCCGCATTGTAGTATTTCGCGTCGAAATCATAGAACTCATCCGCTGCAAGGATCTCACCCACGCCGGATGCTTTCGTGGAATCACCGTCACCGAATACGCCGCACTCGATCTCACGGCCCACGATCATCTCCTCAACGAGGATACGGCGGTCATTGTCAGCTGCTTCCTTTAAACCGGTAATCAGCTCTTCTCGGTTGTCTGCTCTTGTAACACCTCTGGAGGAACCGGCGTTAGACGGCTTTACAAATACCGGATATGGGATCTCTTTTTCGATTTTCGCTATAACCGCATCCATATCCTTTAATTCCGCTTTCATAACGGAAACGTAAGCTGCCTGACAGATGCCGAGTCCGCTTACCATGCGCTTTGTGGAAAGCTTATCCATCGATACCGCGGAAGCGAGAACGCCGCAGCCGACGTACGGGATCTTCGCAAGCTCAAGGATTCCCTGTACGGTTCCGTCCTCACCGTAGAGACCGTGAAGGACCGGGAATACCACATCCACCGGAATCTTCTCAAAAGATCCGTTCTCTGTGACGATCAGGCATTTCTCCTTTGCGTCCGGAGACAGCACCGCCCCAGTTTTTGACTCTCTCCAGGTATCATCTTTGACCTGGCTTAAGGAGTCCACCTTTACCCAGTGTCCGTCCTCCGTGATCCCGACGAGGATCACATTATATTTCTCCTCATTGATATTTGCTGCCACATTCTGTACAGACATACAGGATACTACATGCTCAGATGACTGTCCGCCAAACAGGACAACGATATTTTTCTTTTCCATGATGTTTTTTTTGATTCCTCTCTGATTTTCTATTCAAGTCGAACGTCCGTGAGATTTGGCGCGTGATCCCGGTCAGCAAAGCCGGCAGATTCCTTACAGGACCACTGTGCACCCGAATCATTTCCCCCGATGCACTGGCACTGGACGGGCTGTTTTGACATGTTATCGTTTAGATTATAGCACAACTGGTAATAATTACAAACAGGAAATAACATTTGCCTCTGACATAAAAAGTAAAAAGCAAAGAAGGTGTATCTATGAAACGAACCTGTAAGCTCAGTCTCTCTTTCCTGTGTTTTTTGATCTGTTTTCTTCTTTCCATGTCCGGCATCCGGGCGCGGGACGAGGCTCTGGCGGCGGATATTGCCCCAAAGATCCTGCGGTTCCATGTTCTCGCGAACAGTGATTCCGCCAAAGACCAGGCGTTAAAGCTTCGGGTGAAGGATCTTCTTCTGGAAAAGATCCGGGACGGGGCCGCCGCGGGTCAGATCGCCGGAAAAGAGGAGCTGAAAGCATATATCCTGTCTGAATCTTCCACACTGGAAGCCGCAGCAGAAGACTTTATCCACAGCTTCGGGTATGATTACGCTGTACATGTGGGGATCGAGACCTGCAGGTTTCCGGTGCGCACCTACGGGGACATGACATTTCCCGCCGGGATGTATGAAGCCGTCCGGGTAACCATCGGGAACGGTGCCGGGCACAACTTCTGGTGCGTTCTGTACCCATCCTTATGCTACACGGACAGCGTTCATGCGTCGATGCCGGAGGAATCGAAGGAAATGTTGAAAAATCTGATCCCGGAGGACGATTTTCAGTCGCTGCTAAAGGCAAGACCGGCCTGTTTCCTGAAAAGCACCAGCCCAGCGGCCACTGGCGAACACACTTCCCATACAGCTATCGCCTCTGCAGCCACCCCTGATAATACTGCCAAAACTTCGGGTAAAAAAAGTGAGCAGGGAACATCTTCCCTGCCCACTGTGAAAGTCCGCTTTCGGATCGCTGAACTGCTTTCAGCGCATCCGCAGCTTACTGACTAAGGCTTAAGTTTCCCTTAACCGCCCAGTCATAGGTCTCCATCGCCTGGAACAATGAGAGGTCTCCGGTCTTCACCGCGATCTCCTTTGTCTTTAAGGAGTTCTGCTGCTGCATATACTCAAGGCGTCCGATGGTTCCTAACTGCCATTTTCTCTCGGCAGTCTCCATCTTCGTCTTTTCCAGCTCGTAAGCTGCCTTTGCTGTCTGGAGCTCGTTTCTCTTCTGGAGAACGTCGTTGTAAAGGTTTACGAGGGAGGACGCGACTTCTTCCTTCTCCTGCTTGATCGTGCGCTGTAAGTTCTGGTACTCGACGGAGCCTGCGTCCTTGTTGTCGAGGTCCAGCACGTTGTATCGGATCGTAAAGTTGTTGTCCTGCGCCGCCTGTTTGTCCTTCTCCGGGTTCATTCCGTCGATCCTTGTAATATCAGCTGCCGGGACATCCTTGATCTCCGGCTTTGCGTCATACTTCCATCCGAGCATCGTGCAGAGGGTCTGACGGAGCTTCTGCTCACTGGATGTCAGTGTCAGTTTCGTTGCCTGGGTGGACTCCAGCTGCTGTCTCGCGGAAAGGACCTGGCTCTGGGTCGCAAGACCGTTGGCTGCCTGGTTCTGGGTGGACTGGTAGACTGCCTCTAAGAGTGTGAGTCCGCTCTCTAAGCTCTCCTCGTTGAGCTTTAACTGCTTGTAGCCGATCATGGCGCTCTGGGCGCCGGCGGTCAGCGCCGCGCGGGTGCTGTCCACAAGCTTGATATGCATCTGCTCCGGGGATACCTGTTCCAGGCTGTCGCCCTGCAGCGCAATTGCGTCTGCCTGGTAGTCCATGAGTTCTGAACTGTAATAGAGCTGTGCGTAGTTTGTCGGAGTCATTGCCGGAACTTTACCGATCATCTCTTTGGCTGCGTCAAGAGAGCCTTTCAGTGTACTTGCCGTATCCGCAAGCTCTCCCGAACTATCCAGTAATTTTGATTTCAGCTTCACGACATCCTTTGCTGCGTCCTTCTTATCGGAATATGTCTCTTTCACTGTCTTAAACGTCTGGCTGTAGACCTCAACAAGCTTCCCGATCTCGTCATATTCCAGCATGTTATCCGCGAGCTTCTTCATCGTCGCGTCATCGTACTCATTTCCCGGCTGGGATATAAATCCGTTCTCATCCGCAACACCGGTCGCCTGAACCGCCTTCGTCGCTGCGAAAGCGTTCACAGGCGCTGCCGCAAGCGCAAGCGCAAGTGCTGCCGGAATCACACGTCCTGTCAAATTTCTTTTCATTCTGATTCTCCTTTAGCTCTGCGATGAGGAACCGATATCGAGAAGTCCCTCAAGCGCCCACTGATAGTTTTCGATTGCTCCTGTAAGGTCGAGCTTTGCCGCTGTGTGGGATGCCTCACTGGAAAGCCATGCGGACTCCGCCTGGAGGTATTCCTGGCGGCTCATCATTCCGAGGGCATTTTTCCTGTCAGCAGCTGCCTTGTCGGTCTTTGCGGCTCCGTAAAGCGTCTCAGATGCCTCGTAGGCTTTCTGTTTCTGCTTTACGTCCTGGTACATAAGATCCAGGGAAGAACGGATAGAATCTTCCTGGTCCTTGATATTTCTGGCTTTCTTTACTGCTCCGCCGGAGGAACTGGCCTTTGCCATTCTTGTATCATACAGCGTATAGTTCATCTCGATGGCCTTCGCCTCGTCCTTCTTCGGATCGAAGGAATCGATCACCGTAAGATCCGGTTCCGGAACCTTTGTAATCTCCGGGTCCGCGTTGTACTCCCAGCCTAACATCGTGATCAGCGTCTGCTTCTGGCTGTTTAGACTGGATGCCGCCTGAAGCGCACTTCCGTTTGCGGAATTTAAGGCATCTTCTACGGTCAGAACATCTTCCGTTGACATCATTCCGAGATCTTTTTTCTTCAGTGCCGCCTCATAATTCTGCTTTGCGATCTCCTGATTTAAGACAGCAATATCATACTGATCCTTTAATGTCTCATAAGTGCGCATCGCTTCCCTTGCGGTTTTTGTCTTCTCATTTCTCGCGATACGAAGTCCGCGGAGTGCTGAGCCGCCGTTCTTTTTTCCATTTGCGGTATCTTCCAGCTGCTGCGCATAAGCGCGCAGGGCATGCATGTTTGTCCTATATTCTTTATATTCGCTGCGGGTCGAGCTGTCATTTTTCAGATCATCCGCGTCCTTCTCCAGCTCATCCGCCTCCGCGCGGAGATCCGCCGCCAGCGCTAACATCTGGTCCTTTGTAAGGCCCGTGGATCCGCCCGGATTGTAATAATACTTCTGCAGCTGGTTCTGATAATCCGTATTATACCTCTCGATCAGTCCCGGGAGCTCCCAGTATTCCAGGGTATTGTCCTTAAACTTTTCAAGCGCTGCTTCGTCATATTCTGTGACCGCGACATCCTTCGTCGCAGCTAACGCAGGAATTCCGGTACCCGCTGCCGCCAGGGAAAGACTTCCCATAAAAACGGCTGAGAGCACGGTCAGACCTGCCTTTTTCCATTGATTCTGTCTCATAGGTTTCCCTCCATCTATGAGCATAACGATTTCATCGCAGAAACGCAATAACATTTCTCTTACATTTTCTTTCCAAATACGGCAATCCGGTGGCAATTTTTATCCCCTGGCTGCCGCCTCCAAAAGCAGGAAGCCCCGCAGAGCGTTCCGCATTCCGGCTGACCGCCTCCCGACCGGGCAGCGGCCGTCTCTTGCAGACTCTGCAGGGATCCGCTTTCAATGTTCAAAGCTTTAATCTACGTCAATGATCTCTTTCTTATCCTGATTCTTTCCGCTCATGATCACATAGAAGACCGGAAGAACAAGAAGTGCCATCGCTGTAGAGACGATCAGTCCGCCGACATCCACAAGGGCGAGTCCCTGCATCGTCTTACCGGCATTTCCGTAAGCCGCCGCCATCGGGATCATTGCCACGATCGTCGTGAGTGTTGTCATGAACATCGGACGCATACGGGTCGCGCCGGCTTCAATGACCGCCTCCTTAAAGTCCATCGTTGCCCGGTACTGGTTCGCCGTATCGACGTACAAAATACCGTTGTTTACTACCGTTCCGACTAACATTAAGAAGCCTAACAGGGAGGTCATGCTGATCGGGCAGTCCACTAACCATAAGAACAGGAAGGAACCGATCAGGGCGAACGGGATCGTCGTCATCACCATGATGGAGAACTTCGGTGACTCGAACTGTGCAGCCATTACAACAAATACGAGGAATACGGCTGTGGCGATCGCCTGTCCCAGGGATGCAAACTCTTCGTTCATCATCTTTGTGGATGTGTTTTCCTGCATGGAGATCGTGCCGGATAAGTGCTTATCGATCACATCCTTCTGAATCTTCTGTTTTGTCGTGCTGTCCGCTCCCTCTGTCAGCGTACCGGTGATGGTCACCTGATACTGCTTATCACTCTTTGTGATACTCTGCGGGCTGTCCTTGAAGCCGATATCCGCGATATCCATAAGGGCTACGGATCCGCCGGTCGCTGTCGGAAGAACGATTCCCTGGAGCTTATCGATCGTATCGTACTCATCATCCGCGTACTCAACCTTTACATCGATATCATTTCCGTCAACATTCAGGGTCGTTGCCGTCGTTCCGCTGACCATCATGTATACCTGGGAAGCAACGGCGGTCGGGGAAAGTCCCTCCGCTGCCGCCTTGACCGGATCCACATTGATCTTTACAAGGGGAGCGCTGTTTTCAAGGGAAGAGTGGATGTTTGTCGAATCCGGGCGCTTCTGAAGCTCGGAAACGATCTCATCCGATGCTTTCTTTAAGTCATCGTACTGTGTGCTGACAAGAATATATTCGAGATCCTCCGCATTTCCCATGGACATCCCACTGCCCAGAGAGCTCTGGCTTTCCAGACTGACCGAACAATCCGACCATTTCTGCATATCGCGTTTCCATTCCTTGAGCACCTGATCCGTCTTTCTGCTTCTGTCATCCTTTAAATATGCCGTCAGGGTCGCTCCGCTTCCGCCCATATTCATGGAAAGTCCGGAACTTCCGTAGGAGAGCATGTAGGAATCAAGATCCGGATCCTGAGTCACATAGTCTTCTGCTCTCTGGAGGATCTTATCGACCTCCTCGATCTTAAGACCCGGCTGGGTCTCGATCGTCACCGCGATCGTTCCCTGATCATCTGCCGGCATAAGCTCTGTCTTTAACTTTGTCGCAAGGAACAGGGAGAAGATCACAAGCACAACGGCGGTTCCCATGACCATCGCTTTTTTCTTTAAAAGCTTCTCCATCAGGGAACGGTATCCATTCTGCAGAGCTCTCATGATGCCGGAGGCCGGGGTATTTTCCTTCTCCTTCGGACGGTAGTACACGTAGCAGAGCGGTACAAGCGTCATCGCGGAGATCAGGGACGCGATCATACAGAATACGATCGTGAAGCCTAACGGCTTGAACATCTGTCCGCTCATTCCGGAGATCAGGGCTAACGGGATAAATACGACACAGGTTGGAGCGGGACCACCGATGATGGATTCCAGAACGGCTGCCGTACCATCGATCGCGGCTTTTCTCGTTTCAATAAAGCCGCCGCCCTTATCCGTAAAGCGGAAGCAGCTCTCCAGAACTACGATCGAGTTATCAACCATCATTCCGACACCGAGGACCAGGCTCGACAGGGTGATAACGTTTAGCGTAAAGCCCATGACCTTCATAAGGATGAGGGCCGCTAAAATTGATACCGGGATGGAGGTTCCAACGATCAGGGATGCCTTGATATCCCCAAAGAACAGCCAGATGATGAACATCGCGATAATGACTGCCATGATCATGGTCTGGAATACGCTTTTTAAGGAATCGCTGATCTGATCACTGTAATCGTTGACAACGACATACTCCAGAGACGGATCCTGTGCTTTTAACGTTTGCATTGTCTCCTGGACTGCCTTGGAAACGGTAATGTGGTCGCTGTCCTGATTTTTCTTGACGCCGATCGTCATCGTGTCCTTGCCATCATAACGTCCGATACTGTCCTTTGCCTCAACGGTATTGTAGATATTGGCAACATCTTCCATATAGATGATATTTCCGTTACCCAGTGTGATCGGGATCTTCTTTAAAAGCTCCATCGTGTCAAAGGACGTTCCGGATGTCACGGAAAGCTCCTTGTTTCCGACGGAGGTACTTCCGATCGGCATGGAAAAATCCGCAGACTTTAAAGCCGCAATGATGGTATTCATGTTCACATGATACTGGCTTAATTTTTCCGGGATCAGCTCTGCCTTGATGTAAGCCTCCTGACCACCGGATACGTCGACACTGGCTACGGAGGTCAGTTTTTCGATCTCCGGAACGATATCGTCATTTACATAGTTATAGAGGTTATCCACGCTGTCATTGTTGACTGCGAGGGTGATGGACGGTGTACTGTTGATATCCATCTCGATGATCGTCGGGGCATCGACATCATCCGGGAGATCCGACTTGATCCCGTCCAGCTTTTTCTTTAAGTCATCGTAGGCTTTATCGATATCCTGGTCATAGTCATACTGGACCAGGACCATTCCGAAGTTTTCCGAAGACATGCTGGTGACAGAATCGACACCGGAAAGCGTTCCGATCTCATCCTCTATCTTACTGATCACAAGCTGATCCACGTCATCCGGGCTCGCTCCCGGGTAGACTGCGCTGATGATAAGCATCGGCATCTCCATTTCCGGGATCAGCTCAAGCTGGGATGAAAAGATCGAGCTGAGACCGAATACGATCAGGCAGAGCACAACAAGAACAGTTGTGACCGGCCGTTTTAAGACCTTTTTGGTAAGTCCCATGTTCCTTGTGCCTCCTTATTTTGCTGCCGTTTCCGCGGCTTCTGTAGTCTCTTCTGCTGTTGTCTCACTGCTGTCGGCTGTCGTTTCCGCACTGTCATCACTGCCCTGAATATTTACCGCGGCGCCGTCATAAAGCTCCTTGGACCAGCTTGTGATGACCTCGTCGTCGTAGGAAAGTCCGGAAACGATCTGAATCTTGTCAGAATCGATGAGTCCGTCTTCCACCGGAGTCTTTTTCGCTGTTGCTGTCGCAGCATCATATGTATAGACGTAGGCATCTCCGTTGCTGTAGTTGACACAATCCGCCGGAACGACCATGACGTTGTCCGCCTTCTCCGCTGTCACATAAACCTTTACCATCGTTCCGCTGGCAAGTCCGTCCGCGTCCCCCAAGGTCGCTTTCACCTTGAAAAGTCCTGTGGACGCGTCCACCATGCTGCCGATCTCGGAGATCGCGCCGCTGTAATCCGTTCCGTTCTTCTCCACCGTCACAGGATCACCGATATTTAATCCCTTCATGACACGCTCCGACACGTTGAAGGTCAGTGTTTTTCCGCCTGCACCGGATACAACGCCTGCGACAGAACCGCCCGCAGACATATCATGCGCCTGCACGCCGAACTGCTCTAAGACACCGGCGATCGGCGCGGTAACGACCGTGTTCTCGCTCTGGGTATCATAGTTTAATTTTGCGGAATCATACTGGAGCTTCGCCATGGACAGACCGCTTACCGCCTGCTCGTAGGCCTGGGCGGAAATATCTCCGCTCTCGTAGAGCGCCTTCATCCTGTTTACAGATGTCTGGGCATCGTTTAAGGATACCTGAGTCGTATTTAACGTGATCCTTGCCGCGTCTAACTGCTTGTTGTCGATGCGGAACAGCTTCTGTCCCTTCTGTACGGTATCTCCCTGATTTACATAAACCTCCAGAACTTCTCCGCTTCCCTTCGGGATGATGTATACCTGATCTGCCGGTTCCACGGTACCGGTCAGTCCTGTGGAAAGTTCAATATTTCCTGTCTCCGGTGTCTGGACGACGACGGTTGGGTTCGGAACAGCCTCAATCGGCTCTTCTTTTTTCGTAAATCTTGTGAACATCAGGGCTCCAAATGCACCGACGCATACAAGCCCGATTACGATCTTACCTGCTTTTTTCATGGTTCCTCCTCATTTTCTGCAACCTGTTGCTTTTTGATCTCTCCTGCGGATCCTTTTTTGTCTTCCAATCCGCATGTTCTGTTTCGCGGGCAGCTTTTCTATTCCTTACCGCTGCTCCTCTTCCCTGCTGTCTGATCTATATGCACATATGCCGTAGTGAAGCATATGGATATGACGTTTGTAATACTCGGAAGCTTCCTCTCTCGCCTCCCCGTCACGGAAAAAGCGCTTGATCGACATGATAAATACTACCATATGCATTTCGATCAGTTCATTTAAGGCCTCTCTGCTGATCGGTGCTTTGTCCTGATCGATATTTTCATATAAAAGCTTCATAAACCTCTGATTTTCCCGGCATACCTGCGGGTCAGACTCCGGATCGCCCCTGAAAATTTCCATGAACTTCGCGCTCTTGATCAGATTCTGGAAAATTTCGATCAATCCGGCCCGCTCCATAAGATCCATTCCGCGGTCGAACACATTCTCAAGCATATCCCACAGATCGCCTCCGTTTTCCTGAAGCCGCTCGATATAGTTCTTAAAATGCTGTTCTGCCTGGGCATAGATCAGCCACCTCAACAGATCCTGCTTATCTTCAAAATATGTATAAAAGCTTCCCCTTGATATATCCGCATCGTGGACGATCCGGTTGATCGATGCCTCCTCGAGAGGCACTCTCATAAACTCCTTTACCGCTGCGATCCGAATTGCTTCAATTTTTTCTTTCGGAAGCCGCAAAAACCGCTCGGTCGGCATAATTCCATCTCCCTTCTGTCGAAATCACAAAACGTATTTCTGACATTTCCCTTCTTTTGCAAAAGTGACAACCTGTCAACATTATAGTGACACCCTGTCATTCTGTCAATATCTGTTTTTCCAGTTTATAATGATTTTATATTTTCGTAAGGTTTGCAAAATTTCTGCATAGAACCTCCTGCCTCCGGTCCGATCCCGTCTGTGATTTCCGCTGTTTTGCTCAGCCTACCATGCCCATGTTTCAGAATTGTTTTCCGATTGTTGCAGTTTCATGAATCCTGCAGATTTTCCTGGAAATATCGGATTGTACAGGAATAAATACCAATTCATAGCATGTTTGTAGGAATTGCTTCTTGCATATTTTTCTCAATACAGGTATAATATCATTGCATCACCTAGTAAGTGACTAGGTTTAGTCCCGGCAGACGGAACGTATCCCGGAGATCAGCTCCGGTGCCGGTTCATATCTGTCCGGAAATTGCTGAAACCTACATTTTTACCTTATATAAAATACATGGAGGAATCCGATATGTCAGAACCATTATTAAATGTAAAAAATCTCTCCGTGGATGTGGAAGACAAATCCATTCTTCACGGGATCAACTTAACGATCAACAAAGGCGAGACCCACGTACTCATGGGACCGAACGGTGCCGGAAAATCCACACTCGGCTGCACCCTGATGGGGAACCCGAACTATCATGTGACAGACGGTGAGATCTTCTTCGGAGGAGAGAACATCACGAAAGAAGCCGCTGACAAGCGTGCAAAGCTCGGCATGTTCCTCTCCTTCCAGAACCCGCTGGAGGTTCCGGGGATCTCCCTCTCCAACTTCATCCGCAGCGCCCTCTCCGCGAGGACCGGAAAGAATGTCCGCATCTGGGATTTCAATAAAGAACTCCAGAAAGCGATGGAGGTTCTCGATATGGATCCGTCCTATGGTTTCCGTGATCTGAACGTCGGCTTCTCCGGCGGTGAGAAAAAGAAAGCGGAGATCCTGCAGCTTCTCCTCTTAAATCCGTCCCTGGCGATCCTCGATGAGACAGACTCCGGTCTCGATGTCGACGCGGTCCGCACCGTTTCCAAGGGAATCGAGGAGTACCAGAAGAGCAAGGACGGCGCGCTCCTCATCATCACCCACAGCACAAGGATCCTGGAGTCTCTCCATGTGGACAAGACCCATGTTCTCGTAGACGGCCGCCTGGTTGCCGAGGGCGATGGTTCTCTCGTCGATGAGATCAATGAGAACGGCTTCGAGCAGTTTATCGCTTCCGCAAATGAGAAGGGAGAGAACGATTAATGAAGGAAAAGACGTATGTTGAGGACGTCGACCGCAACATGTACGACTTCCGCAATGACGAGAAGGACGCTTACCGTATTAAAAACGGTCTCACCGAGGACATTGTGGAAAAGATCTCCGAAGAGAAACATGATCCGGAGTGGATGCATGATTTCCGGTTGAACTCCTTAAAAATATATCATGAAATGAAGGTTCCGGACTGGGGCCCGTCCATCGAAGGGTTGAACATGGACAACATCGCCACCTATGTCCGCGCAAATACAAAGATGAAGGGGAACTGGTCCGAGGTTCCGGAGGAGATCAAGGACACCTTCGAAAAGCTTGGGATCCCGCAGGCGGAGCGCACCTCCCTCGCAGGTGTGGGTGCCCAGTACGACTCCGAGCTCGTCTACCACAATGTCCGCAAGGAGGTTGCGGAGCAGGGCGTTATCTACACCGATATGGAAAGTGCCCTGACCGGCAAATATGCCGATATGGTAAAGGACCACTTTATGAAGCTCGTGACACCCCATGATCATAAATTCGCAGCCCTGCACGGCGCTGTCTGGTCCGGCGGTTCCTTCGTCTATGTTCCGAAGGGAGTTTCCGTCGAGATCCCGCTGCAGTCCTACTTCCGTTTAAACGCCGCAGGTGCCGGACAGTTTGAGCACACTCTGATCATCGTCGATGAGGGCGCATCCTTACATTTCATCGAGGGATGTTCCGCT
>OGDP01001244.1_pt1 | contig 17501 bp, 17 predicted proteins | sample 1570441 | NCBI WGS metagenome assembly OGDP01 (sample SAMEA2581961, study PRJEB24529) | metagenome | biome: Human gut stool | place: China | collected 2011
GCGAAGATGTAAACTGTCGCAAGCGACCGCACGAGGCGCGAGAATGTGCCAAGGCCCATTCTTTTTTATAAAAAATTGAAAGGACCTGCGGAATCTGCGGGTCCTTTTCCTTTTCTGTATGTTTCTGACGATATTTTCCGGTTGCTTTTTTTCCGGTTTCTGGTATAATAATTTCTGTTCCCGGGGTATGGCGTAGCTTGGTAGCGCGCTCGGCTGGGGGCCGAGAGGTCGCAGGTTCAAATCCTGTTGCCCCGATTTTTGATGAGCAGGAGCTGGAATGAACCAGCCCCTGCTTTTGCTTTACCGGTACAGCCAAAAGTTGCAAACAGAAACGGGAATTGCTATAATGAGAACAGTATAATGCCCTGCGGTCCCAATCCGTCGGGGACGAGAAACGGAAAGGTCAGATCATATATGAAACCAATCATTCTTTTATACCATCTGCCGGAAGGCGAGAGACTTGCGAAGATCAAGAGGGCGCTGTTCCCGCTTGGAATGAAGCTGCGGGCTGTGAAAAAGGAAGAGTATCTGGAACCGGTGGGATATCTTGCCGGGGTGAAGGAACTCGTGCCCTGTGGGAAGGTCTATACAGGAGATTACTTTGAAAAAGAGAGGATGGTGATGGCGGGACTCACCTCAAAGCAGGTGGACACGGTGATCCTTGCGCTGAGAAAGACGGGGGCCGGAAGGATTGACTACAAGGCAGTCCTTACGCCGACGAACCAGAGCTGGAACGCGCTGACATTATACGGGGAGCTTGCGAAGGAACACGCGAAAATGAACCGGTAGATCACCGGAATCCGGAAAGACTGACGATGAACCTGACTGTTTGACAGTCCATAAAATGGAATGGAGGGATCGGTCCATGAGAGATGAGAAGAAACAGCAAAAAGAAGCTCTGAAGGAAGAAATGCTGAGACTCGGGAACCTTCAGCGGGAATGCAAAGAGGAAAAGATTCCTGTCTATATTACCTTTGACGGTTACGACGGTGCCGGAAAGGGCGTGCAGATCGGCCGGCTCATGCAGGCACTGGATCCGAGAGGCTTTGACGTTTACACCGGAGATAAGGATACCGAGGAGGAAGCGCTCCGTCCGTTCCTCTGGCGGTTTGCGGTCTATGCCCCGGCGGATGGGCGGATCACGATCTATGACACAAGCTGGTACCGGAGGGTTCAGGCGGACCGGTTCGAGGGAAAGCTGAATGAAAAGAAAGCAGATGCCGCGTTTGAGGATATCTGCGCGTTTGAGAGATGCCTGGTGGACGGCGGAACCGTTCTCATCAAATTTTTTCTGGATATTTCAGAGAAGGAACAGGAAAAGCGGTTTAAAAAACTTCTGGAATCAAAGGATACCGCATGGCGCGTCACAGAGAAAGAACTTGCGAGAAATGCCCATTACGGAAAATATAAGAAGCTCAGCGATGAGATGATCAGGAGAACGGATATGCCTTATGCTCCCTGGTACGTGATCGACGCGAAGGAAAAGAGCGGGACGGCGCTGGTGGTCATAAAGACGGTGGCAGATGTTCTGGAAAAGGCGCTTGAGAAAAAACGGGCGGGAAAAGAGGCGGAGATCTTTGAGAAACCGGTTCCGCCTGACAGATATGAAAAAGGGATCCTTGCAAAAGCGGACCTGACAAAGCGCCTTGAGGAGGCGGAATACCGGAAAAAACTGGACAAGCTCCAGAAACGGCTGGAAGTGCTCCACGGAGAACTCTACCGTCTGCGGATCCCGGTGATCCTTGGCTTTGAGGGCTGGGATGCCGCCGGAAAGGGAGGAGCGATCAAACGTCTGACGAGCCATCTTGATCCCCGCGGATATAAGGTCTGCCCGACAGCATCCCCGAACGATGTGGAAAAATCCCATCACTATCTCTGGCGCTTCTGGAATCATGTTCCGAAGGCAGGACACATCGCGATCTTTGACCGCACCTGGTACGGAAGAGTCATGGTGGAGCGGATCGAGGGCTTCTGTTCCGAGGAGGACTGGCACCATGCATATCGGGAGATCAACGAGATGGAAGCACATTTTGTGCACTCCGGGGCTCTTGTCTTAAAATTCTGGCTCCAGATCGACAAGGACGAGCAGGAGCGGCGGTTCAATGACCGGATGAAGAACCCGGAAAAACGGTGGAAGATCACGGACGAGGACTGGAGAAACAGGGAAAAGTGGGATGCTTACGTGCTTGCTGTAAATGAAATGCTGGAAAAGACCTCTACAAAGGATGCCCCCTGGATCGTTGTGGAAGGAAATTCCAAGTGGTATGCGCGGATCAAGGTCCTTGAAACTGTGGCGGATGCCATGGAAAAAAAGATAAAAGAAGTGGAAAAGAACAGAAAAAGATGAGCAAAGTAGTGATTATAGGCGGCGGGGCAGCGGGAATGGCTGCTGCCATCGGCGCCGCGGAGTGCGGACATGATGTCTCCGTTTATGAGAAAAATGAGAAGCTTGGAAAAAAGATCTATATCACGGGAAAAGGACGCTGCAATCTGACGAACGGCTGCGATACGGAGGACCTGTTCAGAAATATGGTCTCCAACGGAAAGTTCCTCTACAGTGCCATCTATGGATTCACAAACTTTGATATCGTGGATCTTGTGGAGGCAAACGGCTGCCCGGTGAAGGAAGAACGGGGAGCAAGAATGTTCCCGGTATCGGACCATGCTTCCGATGTGACGGGGGCCTTGGAGCGGAAGATGAAATCTCTTGGCGTAAAGATCTTCTTAAATGAACCGGTCAGGGATATCGTGATCAGGGACGAAAGGGCGGCAGGGATCATTCTGGAAAAATCTGGAAAGAGTGTGGATGCCGATGCAGTGGTGATCGCCACAGGCGGACTTTCCTATCCGTCAACAGGTTCCACGGGGGACGGGTACCGTTTTGCGAAAGAGGCGGGTCACACGGTGACACCTTTGTCACCGGCGCTTGTTCCGTTCGTGTGTGCAGAAGATGATGTGAAAGAACTTCAGGGACTCTCCTTGAGAAACATCGAGGTGACTGTCTGGAACGGAAAGAAAGTGCTCTGGAAAGAGTTCGGCGAGATGCTGTTTACGCATTTTGGCGTCAGTGGACCTGTCGTTTTGAGTGCCAGCAGCTATGCGGCGAAGATCATCAAAAAAACGCCGCTCAGAATGGATATCGACCTGAAACCGGCACTCTCAAAAGAGCAGCTGGATGCGAGAATCCTGCGGGATTTCGATGAGGCGAAAAATAAGCAGTTTAAGAACTCCTTAAATCACCTCTTCCCGGCAAAGCTGATCCCGGTGATGATAAAGAGGAGCGGCATCGATCCGGAAAAACAGGTCAATGAGGTGACTGCGGAGGAGAGAAAACGTCTGGTGGATCTCACAAAAGCGTTTTCCGTGACGCTCACAGGACTCCGCGGGTACAATGAGGCAATCGTGACGCAGGGCGGAGTGAATGTGAAGGAAGTGAATCCATCCACTATGGAATCGAAGAAGCTGCAGGGCCTCTATTTTGCGGGCGAGGTTCTGGATCTGGACGGTGTGACCGGCGGATTTAACCTGCAGATCGCCTGGTCGACCGGAATGCTGGCAGGCAGAAGCGTATAGAACACCGGACCTGAGAAGCAGCTTTGAACCCGTATGGCTGTAAAGATATGGAACCATCACGAATAAATAAAAAATCTTGGAATAGACTAAGGGGAGAATAACATGTCTTTTAATGTAGCAATAGACGGACCGGCAGGAGCCGGAAAGAGCACCGTGGCAAAGTCTGTGGCAGCTCTGAAGAATTTTATCTATGTGGATACCGGAGCAATGTACCGGGCAATGGCGTTATATTTTCTGCGCCAGGGAATCGATAAGACCGACGAGAACGCCATCAACGCGGTACTTGACAAGGTGGAGATCACGATCCGTTACGAGAACGGTGCGCAGCAGGTGATCTTAAACGGCGAGAATGTATCCGGGCTGATCCGCACCGAAGAGGTCGGAAACATGGCTTCAGCCACATCCGTCTACAAGAAGGTCCGTGAGAAGCTCGTGGAACTCCAGAAAGATCTGGCAAAGAAGGCGGACGTGATCATGGATGGACGCGACATCGGAACCTGTGTCCTGCCGGATGCCGATGTGAAGGTATATCTGACAGCAAGCTCCGCAGTCCGGGCGAAACGCCGCTATCATGAGCTTAAGGAGAAAGGAACAGCCTGCGATCTCGATGAGATCGAGAAGGACATCATCGAACGGGATTACCGGGATATGCATCGGGAAAATTCCCCGTTGAAACAGGCGGATGACGCCGTACTCCTTGACAGCTCCGACATGACGTTAAAAGAGGTCGTGGACACGATCACAGCGATGATCGATAAGAAGCAGGGTGCGTAAGATGGAAGTAACAGTTGCAAAGACAGCAGGCTTCTGCTTTGGTGTGAAGCGTGCCGTGGAAAAAGTATATGATCAGATCGGCAGGACGGAAAAAAGGATCTACACCTACGGTCCAATTATCCATAATGAGCAGGTCGTGGGCGATCTCAGGGAAAAGGGTGTGGAGGTCATCGACTCTTTAGAAGAATTGAAGACGATCCGGAACGCTGTTGTTGTGATCCGCTCCCACGGTGTCGGAAAAAATGTCTACGAGATCTTAAAGGAAAACGATGTGGAAATCGTGGATGCCACATGTCCCTATGTGAAAAAGATCCACCGGATCGTCGAAAAACAGTCAGCAGAAGGAAGAAAAGTTCTGATCATAGGCAGTGAGGACCATCCGGAGGTCGAGGGTATTAAAGGCTGGGGAAATGAGTATACTCTGGCAGTCGAGTCACTGGAGGAATTTGAAAATCTGGCACTCAGACCGGATGAAAAGCTCTGTATCGTGGCGCAGACGACATTTAACTACAATAAATTTCAAGATTTAGTTGAAAAAATTTCAAAAACGTATTATGATATACTTGTTTTAAATACGATTTGCAATGCAACACAGGAAAGACAAGTGGAAGCGATGAGGATAGCCTCACAGGTGGACGTGATGCTGGTTATCGGCGGGAAACACAGCTCGAATACCCAGAAGCTATACGATATCTGCCGGAAGGAATGTAAAAACACCTATTACATCCAGACTCTGGGCGACTTTAATCCTGAATGTATTAGTTCTGTGCGCAGTGTAGGTATTACGGCCGGGGCGTCAACCCCAAACAATATTATCGAGGAGGTTCATACTAAATGTCAGAGTTAAGTTTTGAACAAATGTTAGAAGAATCATTAAAAACAATACGTACAGGAGAGGTTGTCACCGGTAAGGTCATTGACGTAAAAGAAGACGAAATCGTTTTAAATATTGGTTACAAGTCTGATGGCATCATTACCCGCAGTGAATACACAAACGAGTCCAACGTAGACTTAAGAAATCTTGTACATGTTGGTGACGAGATGGAAGCCAAAGTCGTAAAGGTGAACGACGGTGAAGGTCAGGTCGCTCTTTCCTACAAGAGACTGGCTGCAGACAGAGGAAATAAGAGACTTGAGGAGGCATTTGAGAACCACGAGGTTCTTACAGCAAAGGTTTCCCAGGTTCTTGACGGCGGTTTAAGTGTGATCGTGGACGAAGCTAGAATCTTCATCCCGGCAAGTCTTGTATCCGACGTATATGAGAAAGATTTATCCAAATATGCTGATAAAGAGATCGAATTCGTTATCACAGAGTTCAATCCGAGAAGAAGAAGAGTCATCGGCGACCGCAAGCAGCTTATCGTTGCTAAGAAGGCTGAGATGCAGAAAGCTCTCTTCGAGAAGATCCATGTAGGTGACAAGGTAGAAGGAACTGTTAAGAACGTAACAGATTTCGGTGCATTCATCGATCTCGGCGGCGCTGACGGTTTACTCCACATCTCCGAGATGTCCTGGGGCAGAATCGAGAACCCGAAGAAGGTCTTCAAGGTTGGCGATAAGGTAACAGCTCTCATCAAAGACATCAACGGTGAGAAGATTGCCCTTTCCATGAAGTTCCCGGAGACAAATCCGTGGGCTGACGCTGCTGAGAAGTACGCAGTAGGCAACGTAGTTACAGGTAAGGTAGCTCGTATGACTGACTTCGGCGCATTCGTTGAGCTTGAGCCGGGCGTAGACGCTCTGCTTCATGTATCCCAGATCTCCAGAGAGCACGTTGCTAAGCCGGCTGATGTACTTTCCATCGGTCAGGAGATCACTGCTAAGATCGTTGATTTCAACGAGGCAGACAGAAAGATCAGTTTAAGCATGAAGGCTCTTGAGGCTGACAACGCACAGGAGCAGACAGAGGAGTAATCCGAAGGTGATTCTTAAATAAGAATTTTCGAGGACATCGTTCTTTACGGGCGGTGTCCTTTTTGCGTGACAGGACACATTCATTTTTATAAACAGTGAGTCAAATTTCATGCCTGCGTGGGTCTGCGGCATTGTCATGCGTTGGAGTTATTTTTCGATGCCGATCGAAACGGATTTCAGAGGCCGCGAAGCCTGCCGCAGAAATGCCGCAAATTATGCCCGCACTACAAAAATGCGTAAGGGATTTGTAATTGAAATCATAGTGTAATCTCAAGGTTTGTATGTTAAGATAACCGTACAAAAGCAAAAGACGGCGGAAGAACCTGAAAAGTTACTGTGAACAGTAACCTTGGAAAATCAGGACGGCCGCAAATCGGTATTTGAAGGAGAACGCTGTAAAACAATGCAGTCCGGCAAAGACCGATACAAGAGAACAGGAGGAATTTTATTATGACGAAAAATATGAAAAGAATGACAGCGCTGGCCTGTGCGGCCATGATGATTGCATCTATGGGGATCACCGGATGCGGCAAGGCGGATGGACAGACAAAGGAGGAGACAAAAACGACAGCCGTTGAGACTCCTGCAGGAACGGAGACATCTGCGACTACGGAAAACGAGGCGGGAAAACTTCCGGACGGTACCGGTCAGGAAAGTGGAGCGGCAGACACGGAGTCTGCGAGTGAGTCTGATCCGATGATGGGAACGATCGTTTCTGTGGAAGATGGACAGCTTACGATGCATCGCCAGGATAATGGATTTGATGAGGACGTTGTAATTACGATCGCAGAGGATACGAAGGTTCTGGATGCAGAGAATGGTTATCCGGTGGAACTCGGTGATCTGAAAGAAGGAAATACCATCAGCGCTTATGTGGACGAGGCGATGACCTTGAGTCTTCCGCCGATCGCAAATGGTCTGGTGATCTTAGTACAGGCAGAGGGATATGATTTTCCGAGATACACGAAGGTAAAGGAATTGACGGCTGCAGATACAGAAGGTGAGTGGATCCTCACAGCCGAGAATGGGATCAATTACGAGATTACCGCTGAAACAAGACTTCTTCCATATCTGACAAGAAATATTGTCTCCGAGGAAGACCTCACAGAAGGAACCGAGATCCTGATCTGGAACGAGGAGAACGGAAATAAAGCAGAAAAGATCGTCGTGTTTCAGGGTGAGAACGGATATGCAAAATAAATAATGGGATCTTAAGAGAAACCGATCTGTATGAAAGTATTGGACAGCGGGTATACTCTCCATATGGAAGGAGCGTGAGCCTGTGTCGAAGAAAAAAAGAGAACCGGTGGATCCGGAGCACTTAAAGCCGGAGGATCGGATGAAATTCGAGATTGCGAAGGAGCTGGGGCTGGCGGACAAGGTAATCGCCGGTGGCTGGCGGTGTCTTACCGCAAAAGAGAGCGGCAGGATCGGCGGTCTTGTGACAAAAAAGAAGAGAGAAATGTCCGCGAAAACGCAGGATAAGGAGAATTCAGGGGAAAACTGCCATTGAAACAATGGCGGTTTTCTTTTATAATTAGGGGAGAGAGAGGCAGCAGTTCAACGATATGGAAAAATCAGATCTTGGAAGGGAATCAATTATGAATATATCGCTTATTTGTTTTACGAGAGACGGATTTGAGACGATGAAGCGGATCAATGACACCCTTTCCGGAGCTTCTGAAGCTTTCGCGAATGCGTCCTGTCCGGAACATCGTGATAGGAGCGCAAAGACCGAGGACAGATCCTGTGAGGGGGGTACTCTGTATAAGTCTCTGTGGATCGCCGGGCGGTACGCGCTCCAGCTTGCGGCGACGGATGCCGGAGTGCCTTATCAGGCAGTGCCGGAGGGCGGACTTTCGGAGTGGACGAAGGAGGCTTTTCTGCGGGACGATGCTCTTATTTTTGTGGGTGCCTGTGGGATCGCGGTGCGCTCCATTGCGCCATATGTGCGGGATAAATTTCAGGACCCTGCGGTGGTCTGTGTGGATGAGGCGGGACAGTTTGTGATCCCGCTTCTCTCCGGACATGTGGGCGGAGCGAACCGGCTGGCGGAAATGGTGGCTTCCGGGATCGGAGCAGTGCCGGTGGTGACGACGGCGACGGATGTGGAGAAGAAATTTGCGGTGGACGTGTTCGCAAAGGATCATGGATTTGTGATCACGGACCGGAAACTTGCGAAGGAGATTTCGGCTGATATCCTTGCGGGTGAGCCGGTGGGAGTGTTCTCAGATTTCGGATTTTCAGCGTGGAAGAAGATTCCGGAGGGACTTTTTGAGGATCGGATCTGTAAGCGGAATCTCTGGATTACGGTGTCCGGAAAAGAAAAGAAAGGGATTCCGGAGAACCGCGTCCTGCGCCTGATCCCACGGTGTGTGGCACTTGGAATCGGCTGTAAACGCGGGACACCTGTTGAGAAGATCCGGACTGCGGTGGAAAGTGCGATGGAGCGGAACGGGATCGATCTGCGAAGCGTCTTTGCGGCGGCGAGCATCGACATCAAGAAGCAGGAGCAGGGACTCATCGAATTCGCAAAGGAACTTCAGGTGCCGTTTCTGACATTTTCCAGTGAGGAGTTAAATGGACAGCCGGGGGATTTCCCGGAGTCAGAATTTGTGCAAAAGACCACGGGAACCGGAAATGTCTGTGAGCGGTCCGCAGTGGCTGCGTGCAGGCTGGGCGTGAGAGCTTCTGAGTGCAGGATCCTGATCCATAAGGAAGCGGAGGACGGCGTGACAGTGGCCGCAGCGTATTATATGATCGGAAAGTCCGGAGAAAATGCGGATCGGGAAGAAAAATCGAGAGGATAGAGTAGAAAGAATATGATGATCCTGATAAATGGGGGAAGCTCCAGCGGAAAGTCCGCATTTGCAGAGACCCTGATCGTAGAACAGGCAAAGAAAGAAGAGGTGATGGCGGAAGCCGCCGGAAAATCGATGCGCGGCGGCGCCCGGAAAACGGATCTGCGCCATCAGCCGTCCTTCTATCTTGCAACCATGATCGCCTGGGACGAGGAGTGCAGGGAGCGGATCCGAAAACACCGCAAAATGCGGGAAAAAAAGAATTTTATGACCATCGAGTGCCCTGTGGATCTTTCGAAGGCGGAGGTCCCTGCCAGGAGCCGGTGTCTGTTAGAGTGTGTTTCCAATCTTGCGGCGAACGAGATGTACCGCCGGGACATGGAAGATCCGGAGAATGGCGCGATGGAACGGATATTGGAAGGAATCAGGATGATCAGAAAAAATGCGGACTTTCTGGTAGTCGTGACAAATGATGTGTCCGGGGATCAGGGGCCGTACTCGGAGGAGACGGAAGCGTACCGGAAGCTGTTGGGCGGAATCAACTGTGCGTTGGCCGGGGAGGCGGATGAAGTGTACGAGGTGATCTGCGGTGAGCCGGTGATGGTGAAGAAAAAGAAGAGGGAAGATACGGAAGTGGAAGAGAGAAGAACGGATCGATCTGTGGATCGTCAGAGAGGGATCAGGCTTTTTGTAGGAGGCGCGTATCAGGGGAAATCAAACCTTGCGATGCGTGAGGCGGTGACGGAAGAAAACCGCTTCATTCTTGTGGCAGACGGCGAACAGTCACCGTTGGAAGACGCGTTTGATTCGGAGGCTGTTCTGAATCTTCATATCTATATTCGAAGGCTGATAGACACAGTACTGGGTGAGTATGACGCGAAGAGAGAGGATGACAGAGTGTTCTGCGACAGTATCCGCAGTGAAATCAATGAGAGAACTGAAGCTGTGAGGGATCCGGCTGAAAGAACATCTGCCGGAGAAACAAAGATGGTCAGAGTGCAGACGAAAGAAACGGAAGATATCGAGATCCGGATCGAAGAGGTCATGTACCGGTATCTGGATATGATCCTTGAGAAGAATCCCAACGCAGTCATCACCTGCGACGAGATCGGCTGCGGAATCGTTCCCATCGATAAAACAGACCGCCTGTGGCGGGAGATGAGTGGGGACGCCTGCCAGTATCTGGCGGCGCGGGCGGTGAAGGTATGCCGCGTTGTCTGCGGGATCCCGATGGCTTTAAAGGGCGGTGAGACATGATGGAGTACGGACACGGCGGTGATATCTACCGGAACCGGAATGTGGAGCTGGATTTCTCGGTCAACGTAAATCCCTTGGGAATGCCAAATTTTGTCTGGGAGGCAGCCCAGAGGAGCATTGCCTTCTGTACAGGATATCCGGACAGCTCCTGCGAAAACCTGCGGGGACGGTTGTCAGAGCTTACCGGTGTCCCGGAAGATCAGATGATCTTCGGAAACGGGGCGGCGGAATTGATCTTCCGGCTGGTACAGGAGGTACGGCCGAAAAAGGCAGTGATCCCTGCGCCATCTTTCGCGGAGTATGAAACGGCGTTGAGATCCTGTGGGACAGAAATCGCTTTTTTCTATTTAAAAGAGGCGGAATCTTTTTTCTTAAACGTATCGGAATTTCTGGATTTTTTGAGAACAGAGCAGCCGGAGATCATATTTTTATGCACTCCGGCGAATCCCACAGGGGCCATGATCCGTCAGGCAGATCTTTCAAAAATCTTAGACTACTGCAAGAAACATGGGATCCTGCTGGTTCTGGACGAATGCTTTGTGGAATTCCTTGATGAGGAGCGAAGCTGCGGCTGTATCCGTGAATTTCTCGACTGGGAGACCGGAAGACCGGAACATGGCGGAAGCTTATTTCTTCTCCGGGCATTCACAAAGACATATGCCATGGCGGGACTGCGGCTGGGGTATGGATTCTGTACAAGCAGAGAGCTCTTAGAACGGATGGAGGAGAACTGGCAGCCCTGGAGTGTTTCGATCCCGGCGCAGGAAGCGGGATATGCGGCACTTTCGGAAGAACGGATTCCTTTTTTGAAAAAGATGCGGGAGACGGTGGCGAAAGAACGGCAGTATCTTTCTGACGGACTGACGAAAGCAGGCTTCACGGTATTCCACTCGGACGCGAATTTCCTCCTGTTTAAGGACTTCAAGACCGGTCAGGAATCCTGGCTGTACGAATATTTTCTGGAACGGGGGGTCCTGATCCGGTCATGCAGGAATTACAGACTGCTTGACAAACGATTTTACAGGATCTGCGTCCGCTCCCATGAAGAAAACCGGGAATTCCTGGAGATATTAAAGGACTACAGGTAGATCATCCGGAGAGAAAACGCAGCCGTTGGAAGAAAACGAAAGATACGTTGGAAAATGACAGAAGGATAAAGAAATTTTCTGTATGTTTATAAGCAAAAATAATATAAAATCGCAAAAAAATTATATGAATTGCCTGTTGCTAAAATTCGACAAAGCTGTTATACTCTACAGTAATAACTGGAACTGACGTTATGACGGTTTTTAGTTATATTTTTTTTAAACATAATAAAACAGAAGAAAGAGAGGGAACCATAAAATGGGTAAGATCATTGGTGATGGTATTACATTTGATGATGTGCTCCTTGTACCTGCATATTCTGAAGTAATCCCAAATCAGGTTGATGTTTCAACACACCTGACAAAGAAAGTCAAACTCAATATTCCATTTATGAGTGCCGGCATGGATACCGTTACTGAGCACCGCATGGCGATCGCTATGGCGCGACAGGGCGGAATCGGTATCATTCACAAAAACATGTCGATCGAGGCGCAGGCTGAAGAGGTAGATAAGGTAAAACGTTCTGAAAACGGAGTAATCACAGACCCATTTTATTTGTCCCCGGAACATACATTAAAAGATGCAGATGAGCTGATGGCGAAATTCCGCATTTCCGGTGTTCCGATCACTGAGGGTAAAAAGCTCGTCGGAATCATTACAAACCGTGATCTGAAATTTGAGGAAGATTATTCCAAGAAGATCAAAGAGTGCATGACTTCCGAGCATCTGGTTACAGCTAAAGAAGGCGTAACTATGGAAGAAGCAAAGCGCATTCTTGCAAAGGCAAGAGTCGAGAAGCTTCCGATCGTCGATGAAAACTTTAACTTAAAAGGACTCATTACGATCAAAGATATCGAGAAACAGATCAAGTATCCGAACTCCGCAAAGGATGATCACGGAAGACTTCTCTGCGGTGCTGCAATCGGAATCACAGCAAATGTTCTTGAGAGAACAGAAGCCCTTGTAAATGCAAAGGTCGATGTTGTTGTTCTCGACTCTGCGCACGGACACTCTGCGAACGTTCTCAACTGCGTAAAGATGATCAAGGAGAAATATCCGGATCTTCAGGTAATCGCCGGTAACGTTGCAACGGGTGAGGCTACAAGAGCCCTGATCGAGGCCGGCGTTGACGCTGTCAAGGTTGGTATCGGACCGGGATCGATCTGTACGACACGTGTCGTTGCAGGTATCGGTGTTCCGCAGATCACTGCTGTTATGGACTGCTATGCAGTTGCGAAGGAGTACGGTATTCCGATCATCGCCGACGGCGGTATCAAGTATTCCGGAGATGTTACAAAGGCTCTCGCAGCCGGCGGTAATGTCTGCATGATGGGATCCATGTTCGCGGGCTGCGATGAGAGCCCGGGAGACTTCGAACTTTATCAGGGAAGAAAATATAAAGTTTACCGTGGAATGGGATCTATTTCTGCTATGGAGAACGGCAGTAAGGACCGTTACTTCCAGTCGAACGCGAAGAAGCTTGTTCCGGAAGGCGTTGAAGGACGTGTCGCTTACAAGGGATTCGTTGAGGATACCGTATTCCAGATGCTGGGCGGTCTTCGTGCCGGTATGGGATATTGCGGTGCTCATGATATCAAAGAGCTTCAGGAGAACAGTCATTTTGTTAAGATCTCCGCAGCCGCACTCCGTGAGAGCCATCCGCATGATATCCACATCACAAAAGAGGCTCCGAACTACAGCGTAGACGAATAATTTTAATCCCGAGAGGGCAGCAAAAGGCTGTACAGGCGGCGGAAACGCTGTTCCCTGCACAGCCTTTTTTCGGACTGTGTGTATTTAGAAATAAGGGACCAGATGGAAAATTTTATGAAGATGCTTTCGACCCAGGCGATCCTGCTCGTGTACATGGCGGTGGGATTTTACTGCAGAAAGCGTGGAATTATTGAAAAAAAGATGCAGGGAAAGCTCACGGATTTTGTTCTCAGAATCACGCTGCCCTGTATGATCTTTAACTCCTTCAGCATGCATATCACATTGGACATGTTAAAACAGGCGGCCCTGTGTCTCGGAGTGGCGTTTTTTATCTGCTTCGCGGCATGGCTCGGTGGAAAAGTTGTCTACAACATGTATCCGAAGGAGAAAAAATCCGTCTTACAGTATGCCACACTCGTCAATAACGCGGCGTTTTTGGGGCTGCCGATCGTGAAGGCGGTGCTCGGCGAGGCGGGAATGTTCTTAGCGTCGATCTTTATTATCCCGAACCGTATCTTTATGTGGACGGCGGGAGTATCGATTTTCACGGCGGAGGCGGATAAAAAGGCGGCGTTTAAGAAGGTCATGCTGAATCCGTGCGTGATCGTGATCTTTATCGGACTTTTCAGAAGCTTCACAGACTTTACTCTGCCGGAATTTCTGGCAAAGTCTATCACAGGACTTGGAAACTGTACAACTCCGCTCTCCATGGTCCTGATCGGGACGATGATGACGGAACTGACGCCGGCGTCCTTTAAGGACTGGAGTACTGTGTACCTGGCGTTTATGCGCCTTGTGGCACTGCCATTTCTGGCGCTCTTTATCATGCGCCTGTTAAATGCAGATCCGATCATGACAGGGTGCGCGGTGATTCTTACAGCGATGCCTGCGGGAAGCACGACGGCGCTTCTGGCGGAGAAATATGGATCAGATCCGGTGTATGCGTCGAAATGTCTGCTTACCAATACACTGTTCTCTCTGATCACAATTCCGATCATGACATTATTTATATGAGGGTGCTATGTGCCGGTGGCACATGTCCAGCACTGACCGAAGTGGAGCGTAGTGCGGAGCAATCCGGTATCAGGGAGGTCAAAAGACTTTTTGCCCTCAACATCATTTATATAGGTTTACCTGGGATTCCAGGAGAAAGGGAAAACGGCTGAATTTTAAGGAAAAGCCGGAATAAAGAAGCTTTATGAGTATTTTAAATGTAGAACACCTGAGCCATGGTTTCGGAGACCGGGCTATCTTTACGGACGTTTCTTTCCGCCTGTTAAAGGGGGAACATATCGGTCTCATCGGAGCAAACGGTGAGGGAAAGTCCACATTTATGAATATCATCACCGGAAAGATGATGCCGGATGAGGGAAAGGTCGAGTGGTCAAAAAATGTCCGTGTGGGATACTTAGACCAGCATACCGTGCTTGAGAAGGGTATGACGATCCGCGATGTGCTTAAGAGTGCGTTCTCTTTTCTCTTCGAGATGGAGGAGAAGATGAACGACATCTGCGCGAAGATGGGAGACGCCTCTGAGGAAGAGATGACTGCCATGATGGAGGAGTTGGGAACGATCCAGGATCTTCTGATGGCACATGACTTCTACATTATCGACTCCAAGGTGGAGGAGATCGGACGCGCCTTCGGCCTCGACGAGATCGGTCTTGACAAGGACGTTGACGAGCTCTCCGGCGGACAGAGAACGAAGGTACTTCTGGCAAAATTACTTTTGGAAAAACCGGACATCCTTCTTTTGGATGAGCCGACCAACTACCTGGATGTGGAACATATCACTTGGCTGAAACGATACCTTGAAGAGTATGAAAATGCCTTCATTCTGATCTCTCACGATATTCCATTCCTGAACAGTGTTGTCAATCTGATCTATCATATGGAAAACAAAGAGCTGAATCGTTATGTTGGTGATTACGATCACTTCCAGGAGGTTTATGCGGTCAAAAAAGCGCAGAAGGAAGCTGCCTATAACCGTCAGCAGCAGGAGATCAGTGAACTGAAGGATTTCGTGGCACGAAACAAAGCCCGTGTGGCAACCAGAAATATGGCTATGTCACGGCAGAAGAAGCTGGATAAGATGGATGTGATCGAGCTTGCGGCAGAAAGACCAAAGCCGGAATTCCATTTCAAATATGGAAGAACTCCTGGTAAGATGCTTTTTGAGACAAAGGATCTTGTGACAGGATATGATGAACCATTATCTAAACCGTTGAATTTCTCTATGGAACGTGGACAGAAAATCGCACTTGTTGGAACAAATGGAATTGGAAAAACTACATTGCTAAAGAGTATTCTTGGATTGATTCCTTCTTTATCAGGAAGTGTTGAACTTGGTGATAACCTTGAACTTGGTTATTTTGAGCAGGAAGTAAAAGGAGAAAATCGTAATAGTTGTATTGAGGAACTGTGGCAGGAATTTCCTTCTTATACACAGTATCAGGTGCGTTCCGCGCTTGCAAAATGCGGACTTACAACGAAGCATATCGAAAGTCAGGTGCGTGTACTCAGCGGTGGAGAGCAGGCAAAGGTGCGTCTCTGTAAGTTGTTAAACAGAGATACGAATTTCCTTCTCCTTGACGAGCCGACGAATCATCTTGATGTGGATGCAAAGGACTCTCTCAAGCAGGCATTACAGGAGTACAAGGGAAGTATCCTTCTGATCTGCCACGAACCTGAATTTTATCAGGATGTGGTTGATGAAGTGTGGGATATGAGCCAGTGGACAACAAAAGTATTCTAAAAATTGCACAAATAGAGCTGCATGTGAATTATGCAATAATCACGAAAATGTTTGAAAATTCAAAAATCTCTTAAAATAATACTGAAAAAATGTTATACTACACACGTAGAGTCTGTTATAAAAAGGGTAGTACATTGTGGACAACAACAGTGTAAATAAAAAGAACAGGAGGTTTTGAAAATGCTCAGCAGAGGAGACGCAGTTGTATATAAGTGCAGAGGAGTGTACAAGGTAGAAGAAGTAGGAAAACTGGATTTTTCATTTGTGGATGGCAAGAAAGATTATTATACATTACAATCCATAGACAATCAGAGAGATAAGGCGTATGTTCCGATTGATGACGATAAGAACATCCGTCGTCCGGTAAGTGAGCAGAAAGCGAAGGAACTGCTGGATCATCTTGCAGAGGTTGGTATACTGAATGTAAAGAATGAAAAGTACAGAGAACAGGAATACAAGGATTGTATTTCAAGCTTCTGTCCTGAGAACTGGGTCAAAGTGCTGAAGACATTGTATAGCCGAACAAAACGAAGAGGCAGCATGACAAGCATGGATAAGAAATATCAGATGCTTCTGGAACATGCGCTTTCGAGTGAAATGAATTATGTTCTTGGAATTCCGGCAGGTGAGATGACAGAATTGATCAAAAAGAGTGAATAGTTACTAGAATTTAATAGAAAGAGGTCCGAAGCTACGGAAAATCAGGTTTTTTCATTCAATAGCTGTCGGGCCTGGACTTGCGAAAAAAGCATGTGCATGATATACTTCTCCTGAATCTATTATTTTAGGAGAAGTTTTTCGTTTTTTTCTGGTAGATTGTCAAGAAAGCGAACGTACCGAAAGGAGAACAACAATGAAGATGCTGTCGATTGAGCAGGAACTTAAGAGTAACTCTTATCCAGGAAGAGGAATTATTATTGGTAAAAGCCCGGATGGAAAGAAGGCTGTCACTGCCTATTTTATTATGGGACGCAGTGAGAACAGTAGAAACCGTGTGTTTGTAGAGGACGGAGAGGGAATCCGTACACAGGCATTTGATCCATCGAAGCTTACAGACCCAAGTCTGATTATTTACGCACCGGTCAGAGTATTGGGGAATAAAACGATCGTAACAAACGGGGATCAGACAGATACGATTTATGAAGGAATGGATAAGCAGCTTACTTTTGAGCAGTCTCTTCGTTCTAGAGAATTCGAGCCGGATGGTCCGAACTACACACCACGTATTTCTGGTGTGATGCATATTGAGAATGGCAATTTCAATTATGCGATGTCAATCCTGAAGAGCAATAACGGAAACCCGGACAGTTGCAACAGATATACTTTTGCATACGAGAATCCGGCAGCCGGTGAAGCTCATTTTATTCACACTTATATGCATGATGGCAACCCGCTTCCAAGCTTTGAGGGAGAACCAAAGCTGGTAGAGGCGCTGGACAACATGGAAGAGTTTGCAGACCTTCTGTGGAACAGCCTGAATGAGGAAAATAAAGTGTCATTATTTGTCCGTTACATTGATATCGAGACAGGTAACTATGAGACAAAGATCGTGAATAAGAACAAATAAGGAGCGTAAAGACAGATGAAAGAATTAGAATTAAAATACGGATGTAACCCGAACCAGAAAC
>OGDP01001255.1_pt1 | contig 17424 bp, 16 predicted proteins | sample 1570441 | NCBI WGS metagenome assembly OGDP01 (sample SAMEA2581961, study PRJEB24529) | metagenome | biome: Human gut stool | place: China | collected 2011
TGATTCCAGAAGTTCTTACAATTAAAGAGCTTGCTGATAAGATGAAGATCGTTCCTTCTGTTATTGTTAAGAAGCTTTTCATGCAGGGCAAGATCGTAACTGTAAACCAGGAAGTTGATTATGAGACAGCAGAAGAGATCGCGATGGAATTCGATGTTCTCTGTGAGAAAGAAGAAGTTGTAGATGTAATCGAAGAACTTCTGAAGGAAGACGAAGAGGACGAAAGCCTTATGGTAAAACGTCCACCGGTTGTATGTGTTATGGGTCATGTTGACCATGGTAAGACATCTCTTCTGGATGCAATCCGTAACAGTAATGTAACAGGTCGTGAGGCCGGTGGTATCACACAGCACATCGGTGCATCTGTTGTTGAGATTAACGGAGAAAAGATCACATTCCTCGACACACCGGGACATGAGGCATTTACTGCAATGCGTATGCGTGGAGCAAACTCTACAGATATCGCAATCCTTGTAGTTGCTGCGGATGACGGTGTTATGCCACAGACAATTGAGGCAATCAACCATGCGAAAGCAGCAGGAATTGAGATTATTGTTGCGATCAACAAGATCGATAAGCCAAGTGCGAATGTTGAACGTGTAAAACAGGAACTGACAGAATACGAACTGATTCCGGAAGACTGGGGCGGAAGCACAATCTTTGTTCCGGTATCAGCGCATACACATGAAGGAATCCAGGATCTTCTTGAGATGATCCTTCTGACAGCAGAGGTTATGGAACTGAAAGCGAACCCGAACCGTGCCGCACGTGGTCTTGTGATCGAGGCTGAGCTTGATAAAGGTAAGGGATCTGTTGCAACTGTTCTTGTACAGAAAGGTACACTCCACGTAGGAGATGCGATCGCAGCAGGAAGCGCTCATGGTCGTGTAAGAGCGATGATGGATGACAAGGGAAGACGTGTGAAAGAAGCAGGTCCGTCCCAGCCGGTTGAGATCCTTGGTCTGAATGATGTTCCGAATGCGGGAGAAGTATTCGTAGGATGTGAGTCTGATAAAGAAGCAAGAGCGTTTGCAGAGACATTTATTTCCCAGAACAAGGTAAAACTTCTGGAAGAGACGAAGTCCAAGATGTCTCTGGATGATCTGTTCAACCAGATCCAGGAAGGTAACCTTAAAGAACTTGATATTGTTGTTAAGGCTGATGTTCAGGGATCTGTAGAGGCAATCAAGCAGAGTCTTCTGAAGCTGAGTAACGATGAAGTTGTTGTTAAGATCATCCATGGCGGTGTTGGTGCGATCAATGAATCTGACGTTATCCTTGCATCTGCATCAAATGCGATCATCATTGGATTTAACGTTCGTCCGGATGCAACAGCGAAAGATATCGCTGAGCGCGAGGGTGTTGACTTAAGACTTTACAGAGTTATCTACAATGCCATCGAAGATGTAGAGGCAGCCATGAAGGGTATGCTTGATCCTGTCTTTGAGGAGAAGGTTCTCGGTCATGCGGAAGTACGTCAGACATTCAAGGCATCAGGAGTTGGAACAATTGCCGGTGCATATGTGCTTGACGGTATCTTCGAGAGAAACTGTTCTGTTCGTCTGATCCGTGACGGAATCGTTGTATTCGACGGACCGCTGGCATCTCTGAAGCGTTTCAAAGATGACGTGAAGGAAGTCAGAACAGGATATGAGTGTGGTCTCGTATTCGAGAACTACAATGACATTAAAGAAGGCGATCAGGTTGAAGCCTACAAGATGGTAGAGACAGAACGCAAGTAAGAATAAAAGATGCTGACATTTGCAGAGTGTTGTAATTGTCAGCAGGTGACAGAATTGTTACTCGTGCAGGGGTCATACATTGCAGGAGTAACTTTTCTGTATAAAAAGGAGTTATAACATGAGAAAGAACAGTATTAAGAATACAAGAGTCAATGCAGAAGTACAGCGTGAGCTGAGTAATATCCTGCGTGGCGGGATCAAAGATCCACGTGTTGCACCGCTGACATCTGTTGTTGCTGTTGAAGTAGCACCGGATCTTAAGACATGCAAGGCATATATCAGTGTCCTCGGAGACAAGAAAGCACAGGAAGATACGATCAAAGGTCTTCAGAGTGCAGAGGGATATATCCGCAGAGAACTTGCACGTACAGTGAATATGCGCAACACACCACAGATTACATTTATCGTAGACCAGTCCATTGAATATGGAGTAAATATCAGCAAGAAAATTGACGAAGTGACAAGAGATTTGAAGGATGGAGCTGAGGAATAGATGATCGTATTAAACGATGTATTAAAAGGGAAACACAGTGTAGCCATTGGCGGACACATTCGTCCGGATGGGGACTGCGTTGGTTCTACAATTGGATTATATCTTTATCTGACCACTTATTATCCGGAGATTGAGACAGATCTGTATCTGGAGGAGATTCCGGAAGCATTTCAGATGATGGGACACTGGGATGTGCCGAAGCATGAGATTGTAGAAGGCAAAGTTTATGACCTTTTCATCAGTCTGGATTGTGGGGACGAAAGACGTCTTGGTTTTTCCGAGCCGGTGTTCCAAAATGCAAAGGAAACTTTATGTGTGGATCACCATGTCAGTAATGAGTCTTTTGCAGACACGAATTATATCGTGCCGGATGCAAGTTCTACTTCTGAACTTGTTTTCCGTCTGCTGGATGAGGAGAAGATTACGGAAGAAATCGCATCTTTCCTTTATATGGGGATTGTGCATGATACCGGAGTGTTCCAGTATTCCTGTACTTCACCGGAGACAATGGAAGTCGGTGCTGCACTTTTAAGAAAAGGGATCAATGGAAGCGCGATCATTGACGGAACATATTTTGAAAAGTCCTATGTTCAGAATCAGATGCTTGGGAAGGCACTTCTTGAGAGTATGATGATTCTGAATAAGAAAGCGGTTGTCTCAGTGATACGTTTGAAAGAAATGGAGTTCTTCCAGGCAAAACCGTCTGATCTGGATGGAATTGTCAGCGTATTGCGTCAGACAAGAGGTGTGGAGGTTGCAATCCTTCTTTACGAGCTCGAACCGCAGACATTTAAAGTAAGCCTTAGATCAAAAGAAATCGTTGATGTAAGTGCAGTTGCGAAATATTATGGTGGTGGCGGTCATGTGAGAGCAGCCGGTGTTACAATGAAAGGTTCCCCGCATGATGTGATCAACAATCTGACACTTTTAATTGAAAGACAGCTTAGAGCGGCAGAAGAGAAAAACGAGGAAAAATGATAAACGGAATAGTTAATATTTACAAAGAAAAAGGATATACTTCCCATGATGTGGTTGCAGTTCTTCGAAAAGTTGTCGGACAGAAGAAGATCGGTCATACAGGTACGCTTGATCCGGATGCAACGGGAGTCCTTCCGGTGTGTCTTGGAAGAGCAACAAAGGTTTGTGAGCTTCTGACAGATCATGATAAGACCTATGAGGCTCTGCTGCTTTTAGGAAAGACGACAGATACGCAGGACATTTCCGGAGAGGTTCTGGAGGAGAGGGATCCGGGCGATCTGACGGAAGAGGAAGTACGTTCCTGTATCGAATCATTTATCGGAGAATATGATCAGGTTCCGCCGATGTACTCTGCGTTGAAAGTGAATGGGAAGAAGCTTTATGAGCTTGCCCGTGAAGGAAAGACCGTGGAGCGTAAGAGCAGAAAAGTCCAGATTCATGGAATTCGCATTCTGGAGATGAATCTTCCGCATGTGCGTATGGAGGTGGACTGTTCTAAGGGAACATATATCCGTACTTTGTGCCATGACATCGGAGAGAAGCTTCAGGTGGGCGGCTGTATGGAAGAACTTGAGCGTACGAAAGTCGGCCATTTCCTGAAAGAAGATGCGGTAACACTGGATGAAGTGCGACAGAAGATAGAACAGGGAGAAGGCGCAGAACTTTTCACTCCGCTGGATCAGATCTTCGCGGAACTGCCGGCCGTTACTGTGACGGATGCGAAGGCATGGATGTCTTATAACGGAAATGATCTTCCGGAGCGTTTTCTGTTAGAAAAAGAAGAGTGGACAGATGGACAGGAAGTCAGAGTATATGATTCCAGAAAGAATTTTATCGGTCTTTATCAGTATCGTGCACCGAAGAAGCTGTTCCATATTAAGAAAATGTTTCTGGATCCTGAAGCAGAGAAAATTGAGAAATAAAGGACGAATAAGACAGACATGCAATATATAAAAGGATTAGATGCCTTTGACGGAAGAAATCACACAGCGGTAACGCTTGGAAAGTTTGATGGATTGCACAGAGGACATCAGAAGCTGCTCAACAGAATAATGAAATATGCGCAGAAGGAAGATTGCGACAGTGTCGTTTGTGCCTTTGATATGGACAGAGACTGTCTGATGACAAATGAAGAGCGAAGAGCATTTCTTGAGGACAAGGTAGATTATCTGATCGAGATTCCATTTACGAGAGAAATGATGGAGATGGAAGCAGAGAAATTTATCGATGAAATCCTGCATAAGAAGCTGCACGCATCACACATTGTTGTCGGAACGGACTTTAACTTTGGTCATGAAAAAAGAGGAAATCATCAGATGCTGGAGAAATATGCTGCGAAATATGGCTATACAGTTGATGTGGTCGAGAAAGCATATTACAAAGACCGGGAGATCAGCAGCACTTATATCAGGGAACTTCTTCTCGATGGAAATGTTCCTCTTGCAAATGAGCTTCTGGGGTATCCGTATGAGATCACCAGCGTTGTGGAACATGGACAGCAGCTTGGAAGAACACTTGGATTTCCGACAATGAATCTTGCACCGCAGGAAAAGAAAATCCTGCCAAAGTACGGTGTCTATGCCTGCCGCGTCCTTGTGGACGGTGTGTGGTATGGCGGTGTGGGAAATGCCGGAGTGAAACCGACCGTTGCGCAAGAGAAAAGACGGTTGTTCGAAGTTTATGTTTACGGATATGAAGGCGATGCTTACGGGAAGACTGCCACAGTGCAGATCCTGGAGTTCGAACGTCCGGAAACGAAATTTCATTCAGTTGAAGAACTCAAAGACCGCGTGATGAAAGATATGCGGTACGGAGAGGAATATCTGAAAAATCATCCATTCGATGAAAGATAAAAGATTTTAAATTTGTGCTTTACAAGCAGATATCTCTGTGCTATACTATCCGAGGTATCAAATCAGCCGGTGTTCGGTAATCGGATCACTCCGACCATTGCTTAATGCCAGGCGGTTTAACTAAGAATTTTAAGGAGGATATTACAATGATCGCAAAAGAGAAGAAACAGGCTATCATCAAAGAATTTGGAAGAACAGAGGGAGATACAGGATCACCGGAAGTACAGGTTGCTATCCTTACAGCAAGAATCAACGAGCTGACAGATCACTTCAAAGCTAATCCGAAGGATCACCACTCAAGAAGAGGACTTCTTAAGATGGTTGGACAGAGAAGAGGACTTCTTGCATACCTCAAGAAAGTAGATATCGAGAGATACCGTGCTCTGATCGAGAAACTTGGTCTGAGAAAATAATAAGATTTTCCAAAAAAGAAGATCAATTGACAGATCAGAAGCTGCATCTGATGATGTGGTTTCTGGTCTGTTTCTTTTTGTCTGAATTTTTGGTACTTTTTGGTCTTTTTTTGGAAAACTATTTACTTCTTATTATAGAATATGATATAATTTAAAAGCTTATGGGTAGAGAAGAACCGAGACCACTGAAAAGTGTATTATCCAACGACTACAGTGGGTTTCAATTGCTATAGAATAGTACATTTTTCAGTAGTTTCGGAGCAAATTGTTCTGCTCATATAAAACGAAGATAAGATAAAAAGGAGAAAACCATGTATAAAAAGTTTGAAATGGAACTGGCCGGCAGAACACTGCGTGTAGATGTTGACCGTGTGGCAAAACAGGCGAATGGTGCAGTGCTGATGCATTATGGTGACACAACTGTACTGTGTACAGCAACAGCATCTGACAAGCCGAGAGAAGGAATTGATTTCTTCCCACTCAGCGTAGAGTATAATGAGAGAATGTACGCTGTAGGAAAGATCCCGGGAGGATTTAATAAGAGAGAGGGTAAAGCATCTGAGAATGCGATCCTGACAGACCGTGTCATCGACCGTCCGATGCGTCCTCTGTTCCCGAAAGATTATAGAAATGACGTAACACTTGAGAACCTTGTTCTTTCTGTAGATCAGGACTGCAGCCCGGAACTTACAGCTATGCTTGGTGCTGCACTTGCAACAAGTATTTCTGATATTCCGTTTGACGGACCAATCTCTACAACACAGGTTGGACTTGTTGACGGAGAGTTCGTATTCAACCCGACAGCAGCACAGAAGGAAGTTTCCGAGCTTGCACTGACAGTTGCTTCTACAAAGGAAAAGGTTATCATGATCGAGGCCGGTGCGAAAGAAGTTCCGGAAGCGAAGATGATTGAAGCAATCTTTGCGGCACATGATCTGAACCAGAAAGTGATCGCTTTCTTTGACACGATCGTTGCAGAGTGTGGAAAGCCGAAACATGAGTATCAGAGCTTTGCTGTTCCGCAGGAACTCTTTGATGCGATCCAGGAGATCGTTCCGGCTGCTGAGATGGAAGAGGCTGTATTTACAGATGACAAGCAGACAAGAGAAGAGAATATCCGTGTGATCACAGAGAGACTCGAGGAAGCATTTGCAGACAACGAAGAGTATCTTGCGAAGCTTGGTGAGGCTGTTTACCAGTATCAGAAGAAGACAGTAAGAAAGATGATCCTCAAAGATCATAAGCGTCCGGATGGTCGTGCGATCGATCAGATCAGACCGCTTGCAGCAGAAGTAGACCTGATCCCGAGAGTTCATGGTTCTGCTATGTTCACAAGAGGACAGACACAGATCTGCACAATGACAACACTTGCTCCACTTTCTGAAGCACAGAAGCTCGACGGTCTTGATGAAGCAGAGAAGACAAAGAGATATATGCATCACTACAACTTCCCGTCCTACTCTGTAGGAGAGACAAGACCTTCCAGAGGACCGGGACGTCGTGAGATTGGACATGGAGCACTGGCTGAGAGAGCACTTCTTCCGGTACTTCCAAGCGAGTCTGAGTTCCCATATGCGATCCGTACAGTATCTGAGACATTTGAGTCTAATGGATCTACATCACAGGCAAGTGTCTGCGCATCCAGTATGTCACTGATGGCAGCAGGTGTGCCGATCAAGTCTGCTGTAGCAGGTATCTCTGCAGGACTTGTAACAGGTGAGACAGATGATGATTACCTTGTACTGACAGATATCCAGGGACTCGAGGACTTCTTCGGAGACATGGACTTTAAGGTAGCAGGTACTCACGAAGGTATCACAGCAATCCAGATGGATATCAAGATCCATGGACTGACCCGTCAGATCGTAGAAGAGGCGATTGCCAGAACGAAACAGGCAAGAGAGTACATCCTGACCGAGGTTATGGAGAAAGCGATCGCAGAGCCGCGTAAGACGGTCGGCGAGTTCGCTCCGAAGATCATCCAGATGATGATCGACCCGCAGAAGATCGGTGAAGTTGTCGGCCAGAGAGGAAAGACCATCAACGCCATCATCGATGAGACCGGCGTAAAGATCGACATCACAGACGACGGTGCAGTTTCCATCTGCGGAACCGAGCAGGCTATGATGGATCAGGCAAAGAAATATATCGAGATCATCGCAAGCGACTTTACCGAGGGACAGATCCTGACCGGAAAAGTTGTCAGCATCAAAGACTTCGGTGCTTTCCTTGAGTTCGCACCTGGAAAAGAAGGTCTGGTACACATCTCCAAGCTCGCCAAACAGCGTGTTGAGAAAGTAGAAGACGTTGTCAGCCTTGGCGATGTTGTAAAAGTAGTCTGCATGGGCAAAGATAAGATGGGCCGTGTAAGCTTCAGTATCAAGGATGTTCCGGCAGACGCGAAATAAATAGATCTGCCAGACGATAAAGAGCGGGGAACACAGAAAAAGGGATCTGTAAAACGGTTCGTTTTTCTGTGTTTTCTTATGTCCAATAGGAGTGAAAGCTATGAGATACCATAATATAACGAAAGACGATATGCTGAACGGAGACGGCCTGCGCGTCGTGCTCTGGGTCGCCGGATGTGGTCATCACTGCAAGGGATGTCAGAATCCGATTACCTGGGATCCAAATGGCGGCATCCCGTTTGATGACGCGGCAAAGGCAGAAATTTTTGAACAGCTGGACAAGGACTACATTTCCGGCATCACCTTCTCCGGCGGAGATCCGCTGTATGAGGCAAACCGGGCGGATGTGACGGCTCTGGCAAAAGAGATCAAGGAAAGATATCCGAAAAAAGATATCTGGGTTTACACCGGATATGAGTGGGAATCCGTCTGTGATCTGGAACTGATGGATTACACGGACGTGGTTGTGGACGGCCGCTTTATTCTTGCCCAGAGGGACGTTACCCTGGAATGGAAGGGTAGCCAGAATCAGAGAGTCATTGATGTGAAAAAGACGAGAGCACGCGGCGAAGTCGTACTGTTCGGCGAAAAGTAGTCACGCAAAAAGAAAAGGAGACGCTTTATGGAAACCATTAAAATTCAGTATTTAAACGATGAAATTGAGCGCCTGCGCTATATCGACGGAAAGTCCGACTGGATCGATCTGCGCGCAGCAGAGGAAGTGGAGTTAAAGGCCGGAGAATTCAAGCTGATCCACCTCGGCGTTGCCATGCAGCTGCCGGAAGGCTATGAGGCGCATATTGTGCCGAGAAGCAGCACCTTCAAGAACTTCGGTATTATCCAGACGAACCACTGCGGTATCATCGACGAGAGCTACTGCGGACCGAACGACTGGTTCTACATGCCGGCGTATGCCCTGCGCGACACCGTGATTCATGTGAATGACCGCATCTGCCAGTTCCGCATCGAGAAACACCAGCCGACCATCGGCTTTGAAGAAGTTGACCACTTAAACGGCGAGGACCGCGGCGGAATTGGAAGTACAGGAAAAAGATAACAACAGACGAAATAAAAAGAGCCTCCGGGTGTCAGAAAATCTGACATTTCCGGGGGCTTTTTGTTGCGGGCACACCAAACATGTACATGGTATATCAAACACGATCCGGATCCGGCGAATCTGGTTTATGTTTTGAATGCTATTGTTTCATCTGTACCGTATTGTTTGTGATTTTGAATTTTTTGAAACTGTTGATAAAACTTGAAATCCTGCTATACCCATACTGCTTCACATCGAAGCCCGGTAAACGGTTCCGCAGGGCATCGTGAATAATGTCGATATGGCCTCCGTTGGAGCAGATCAGATCCGTGATACATTTTTCGATCTGCTGGCGCGATACGGTGTTCTGGCGTTCCTTTACGAGGTAATTATGACCGGTTTTCAGCACTTCGATATCGTTCATGCTTTCTAGAAACGTGGAAAGTTTGGAATAACCGTAATTTCGAACGTCAAACTCTGAGAATTTCTTCTGCAGGATACTGCCGATCTCACTAAGTGTCGTATTTTTTCCGTGATCATTGTTCTCTGTCAGTACACGGGAAACCGTCCGCTCGATTTCTGCCTTGCTTGTAATGGAAGGGGGTTCGTCCTGAGAAGTGCCGTAGCGCGCCGGATTTTCCGAGACAGCGGTAATCGCAGGGGAGATATCGTCCTCGTTCTGGGAAATGATTTCGAGAATTTTAAAGGCATCGCACGCAACGCGGAAGGAAGAAGGGGTTTTCTGCTCGCCCATGCCGAGCACAAACATGCCGGATTCACGCAGACGCTGCGCCAGCTTGGTAAAATCAGAGTCCGAAGAAACCAGGCAGAATCCTTCCACATTTCCGGAGTAGAGGATGTCCATGGCATCGATGATCATCGCGGAGTCAGTTGAATTTTTTCCGTTCGTATTGCTGTACTGCTGGATCGGATTGATCGAGTAGCGCAAAAGCTGCTCTTTCCAGCTCTTTTTCGAGATATCGGTCCAGTCCCCGTAGATCCGTTTGTACGTGGCAACACCCTGGTCGGAAACCTCGTCCAGGATATATTTGATGTATTTCGGGGAAACATTGTCCGCATCGATCAATACGGCAAACCGGCTGTCTTTCTGTTCCATAGATTCTGTCCTTTCTGCGGCTTGAATAGTTACGAAAATAGATATCTCTAGTTTAGTACATTTCAGCCCACAAATCAACCGGGAGTTTGAAATGACAAAAAAACTTGTCAAAAGTATTGACAAATAAAGTTGTCAATGGTAGAGTAGTAGATGACAAGAAAAGTTGTCAAAAAGAGAGCTCATCTAAAAAACGTGACAAGAAAGGAGATGCTGCGATGCCGCTGTACAATCAGTTAAAAGAGTACCGTTCGAAGCTCGGCATCAACCAGACCGACCTTGGGAAAATGGCGGGGGTATCGAGACAGACCATCAGCCTGATCGAGCGGGGAGATTATTCACCGTCGGTGACACTGGCGTTAAAACTTGCAAAAATCTGTGAAGTAAAAGTAGAAGATATTTTTCAATATGAGGAGGATGAATCATGAAAGAAAAACAGGGGAACAAACCAAATTCCTACGGAAAGTTGATGAAACGGATGCTGATTTATCTGGGAATCGGCGGAGTCTGTGGTTTTTTTGTCGGAATTTTTATGACGTTCGGAGTGAAAAATGGCATGAGTGATCTGAGCGATCTGGTCCGTCCGCTGGCACTGCCGATCATTGCGGTAATTTTCGTTGTAAGCATTGTCCTGATGGAATTTTACAGCCGGAAATTAAAGGATACGATGAAGCATCTCGAAGAAGCAGAGGATGAACAGTACGAAGTCTTAAGCTATGAAGAAGAGAAATACGGCGCGATGCTGATGAACTGCAATGTGATTTCGCAGGTCTGCGATTTCATCGTGCTGTCATTTACCTTTTCCCGTTCCTGGCTGGAAGAAGCATCGGGAAAAGAGCTTGCTGGATTCCTGGCAGCCTGTGTTCTGTTTTGTATCAACTTCTTTCTCTATGGCTATTATCAGATGCGTTACGTGAAAATGGTTCAGGCGGCTCATCCGGAGAAGAGAGGCGATATGAACTCGAAAAACTTCCAGAAAGACTGGATGGCAAGCTGCGATGAGGCAGAAAAAGAGATGGTATACCAGAGTGCCTATAAGGCCTATACGGCGCTGGGCAAGATGCTTCAGATCCTGCTGTGTGCAACGATGCTCCTGCATCTGGTGTTCCATACCGGTATTCTCGCAGTCATTGTTGTAGGCGTCGTTTATCTGACGATGACACTCACGTATAATCGTTCCTGTGTAAGTCTGCAGAAAGCAAAACTGAATCTGTAATCCTGTAAATACAAAAAACTGCGTGGAATGCATTTCAGAATCGTGCATTCCGCGCAGTTTTGCGTTTGGTATGAAAAATGTCAGCTGATCGGAGCCGTTGGTGTCTTTGAATCATACTTTTTATCGATATCCTTCATGACGAACAGATACGAAACACCGGTAAAGACAGCTGCCGTCACCCAGGCTGCAGGGTCACAGAAGCAGGCGAGCGGATAGCTGATGACTTTTATGGCAATCACAGCTACAATAAGGCGCGCAAAGAGTTCAGAAACACCGCCCATCATAGGCAGAAAGCCGTAGCCGCAACCCTGCATTGCATTTCGGAAAATAAAGATGGTGCAGAGCGGTACATAAAAAAGAGCACACATATAGGAATAAGTCTTTGCCCATGGCATCATGGCGGCCATATCGACATCACCCGAGAAGAAGAGGGAAAGACATGGCTTCAGAAGAAGGAAGACGAGAACAGCGGCTGCGATCGAATACGTGACGGAAGTCAGAAGTGCAGCGCGAACTCCCTTTTTAATCCGTGGAATATCGCCCTTTCCGAAATTTTGTCCGCTGTAGGTTGCCATCGTCTGTCCCATTGCGGAAAAGCCCTGTGTGACCAGATTCTGCAGCTTACAGGCCGCCGTAAAAGCGGCAACTGCCTCCGAGCCGAACAGGTTAATGGCAGCCTGCATAATCATTGTACCAGATGCGGTGATGGCAAACTGGAGTGCCATCGGAATGCCCATCGAGAGCTGATGGCGGGAATCTGCCGCATGAAGCTTCCAGTGGTGTTTTTCCGGCCACATATCCGGCATGGAGCGATAAATATAAAAAAGACAGAGCACAGCAGAAATTCCCTGGGAGAAAACGGTTGCATATCCGGCTCCCGCAACGCCCATTTTAAAACGAATGATGAGAAGCAGATCCAGAAGAACATTTAATACAGCCGAAAAAATCAGGAACATCAGCGGAGTCTGGCTGTTTCCTACTGCACGCAGATAGGAGGAAAGCAGATTGTAAAAAATCGTAGCGATCAGGCCACCGCAGATAATCATAATATAGGTATAAGCGTCCTGAAAAATATTTTCCGGTGTGTTCATGAGATGCAGCAACGGCCGCATGGAGATCATGCTGAAGAATGTCAGGACAACCGTGAAAAGGAGAGCCAGTAGAATGCCGTTTGCCACACTTCGCTTTACTCCGCTCGTATCCTTTGCACCGAACCGTTGCGATGTCAGAACCGTAAAGCCTGCTGTGATGCCCTGCGCAAATCCAAGCACCAGGAACATAATCGTTCCCGTAGAACCAACTGCAGCCAGTGCATCCGCTCCGACATATCGGCCAACGATAATCGTGTCTGCCATGTTGTAGAGCTGCTGGAAAATGTTTCCGATAATCAGCGGCAGCGTAAACTGCAGAATGACCGGAAGCGGACTTCCCTTTGTCATGTCTTTTTCCATGAGAAAACCTCCTCGAAATGATGGTAAAATAAGTTTTATCTTCGCTTAAAACGAAAGTTATTTTATCACATTCTGAAGAGGTTGTCATATCCTTATTTTGACATTTTTTCTGCGAAATTTGACGAAGGGAAAAGTGAACGACTTGAATAGACAGTTATAAAAATTTGTCATATGCAGACTTTATTTTTTCCGCCATTTGCTGCAGCCTTTGCGCGCGTAGACCGAAAATACGAACTGCAAGATCACCGCAGGAAAGTATAGTTGCGCCGCCGTCAATTTCCGGATCGGAGGCAAGAAATTCCCGGATTTCCTCCAGAAGGGTATCTGCGTGCTCCGATCGTGAGAGAAAGAGATTTACGTCTCGAGTCCCTGCGAGTGTGAATACGCACCGATTGGAAATAAAGCATCGTTGATCTGAAGAAGATAAAAATTAAGTTCGGACATAAAAAGTCTCCTGAAAATCATAAGATACGGAATGAGCCTGCCCGCGAAAAGAGGTCGGCCCATTCTTCCGAAGGTACGGACAAAAACCGCATCAGTGATGATGGTTGTGGATGGATGCGGAAATCCGCTGGTCAAAATCGAGCTTTTTCACCTCTTTTTCTTCACCGGGCTCAAAACGGACCGAAGTTCCGGAGGGAAGAATCACCGGACTCATCGGAAAAAACGGAGCAGGAAAGAGCACGGCGATCCGCCTGATGCTCGGCCTTGTAAAAGCGGAAAGCGGAACGATCGAACTCTTTGGAAAACCGATCACAGAGATCACACTGCAGGACCGGCAGAAAATCGGTGTATCGCTGGCAGAGTCGGGCTTCAACGGGCAGTTTACGATCGCGGAGCTGCTTGGCACCATCACGGGAAACGTTCCTGGACAGGCGGGAATTTTTGCGGTAAGCATCGCAGTTGTGCTGATTTCGTATGGGATCAGTGTAAGATTTATGGAGAAACGGGAGATTTAGAGAAATTCAAAGACGCCGGATTTCATGTTTGTATGTGAAATCCGGCGTTTTTGACGTGAGGAAAAACAATACGGAAACTTGAAAAAACTGCCGTGATATGGTATTCTCATAGAGTCGTTGACTCGAAAATAATAGAAGAAACAAGAGGAAAAACATGAAGAAATTATTTGCACAGATTGTGAAATTCGGTATCGTCGGCGTTATCAGCTTCGGCATCGACTACGTGACCGGTCTTATTGTCCTGAATCTTGTGATGGCGCTGACTTCCAGCTCTTACTTTGAAGCGGCATCCCTCATCGGTTCCGTTGCCGGATTTACCGTATCGGTCATTGCAAATTACATTTTAAGCTTCAAATTTGTCTTTGAGCGGAAAGAAGAAATGAACAAAAAAGTCGAGTTCATCACCTTTGTCGTCCTTTCCCTGATCGGCATGCTGCTCAACAGTTTCCTGATCTGGATCGTCGTAGGCCCGATCTACGGCGGTAATGTTGCACTGCAGCAGAACATAGGCCATAACCTGATCTACACAATCGCGAAAGTATTCGCGACGGCGATTGTTATGGTATACAATTTTGTGACCAGAAAAATATTTCTGGAGAAAAAGTAATTTTGAAAAGAGTTTGAAAAAGGCAGCGCAGAAAAACGCTGCCTTTTTTGAAAAAAGAAAGGCTGGTGCGTAAAAAATGGAACATTCGATCTTACAGACAGTATTGTGGAGTTACCTGATTTGTATTAATATCATTACCATAGCAGTCTATGGAATCGACAAACGAAGTGCGGTGCGGGGAAAATGGAGAATCCGCGTTTCCACCTTGCTTGGACTTGCGGCAGCCGGCGGCTCGGTGGGAGCCTTGCTGGGCATGCACCTGTTTCATCACAAGACAAGAAAAAAGAAATTCACGATTGGAGTCCCGCTGATGCTGGCGGCGCAGATCCTTCTTCTTTTCTTTCTGGCAAAAGCAGGTCTGCTGTTTTTTGCATAGAGAGCAGCAGAATTTGAAAGAGGGTTAAAAAATGAGAGAAGAACAAACGAAGGCGACAACAGAACGCCTGATTTTTCACGTAGATGTCAACAGCGCCTTTTTATCCTGGGAGTCGGTGCGGCGGATCAAAGAGGGACTGCCGGATCTGCGGGACATTCCTGCCTGTATCGGCGGCGATCCGACGAAGCGGACAGGAATCGTTGTGGCAAAGTCGATCCCGGCGAAAAAATGCGGTGTCCAGACCGGTGAACCTGTGGCAATGGCACTGCGGAAATGTCCGAACATGGTCATTGTCCCGAGTGATTTCGACCTCTACGTCAGGTGTTCCCGTGCCTTCAAGAAAATCTGCGCCTCCTACACCCCGGTCATGGAATCCTTTTCGATCGATGAGGTATTCCTCGATATGACGGGAACTTCCCTTCTGTATCCGGACCCGATTGCGGCGGCGCACGAAATCAAGGACCGGATTTACGAGGAGCTTGGATTTACCGTCAATATTGGAATCTCCACAAATAAACTCCTGGCCAAAATGGCATCTGATTTCGAAAAACCAAACAAAGTACACACTCTGTTCCCAGAAGAAATCCCCGAAAAAATGTGGCCGCTTCCGGTACGCGAGCTGTTGTTCCTCGGAAAAGCATCCGAAAAGAAACTGATCGAGGCCGGAATCCGCACAATCGGAGACTTGGCGCATGCGCGCGAAGCGGATATTCAGACGCTGATCGGCAGGAAAAACGGCCATCAGCTCTACCAGTACGCCCGCGGCATCGATGATTCCCCTGTAAAAGCGCAGCCCGACGAGGCCAAAGGCTTCAGCGCCGAGACGACCTTCAACGAGGACATCATCTCCATCGAACAGGTGAATCCGATCCTTCTCGCCCAGTGCGACATCGTAGCCGCCCGCATGCGTCGGAAAAAGAAAAAATGCACCTCCGTTTCCGTAACGTTTCGCACTCTCGAGTTTCGAAACCGTTCACACCAGACCAAACTCCCCAATGCGACCGATGTGACAGATGAAATCTACCGCTGCGCCAAACAGCTCTTCCGCGAATCCTGGAAAGGCGAGCCCCTCCGCCTGATCGGCGTCGCCGTGACCGGTCTTACCGAAGACGATTTCGAACAGCTCTCCCTCTTCGAAGATCCCGAAAAGAAGGAGAAAAGCCGTAAACTCGATGCCGCCCTCGACGCGATCCGCCAGAAATACGGCAACGACAAAGTCACTCGCGCGAGCATCCTGAACGGCACACAGGGGATTGCGAGAAAAGCGAAGGCAGAGATGAAAAATGATGACAATATTCGGAAAAATATAAAACATTAATTGATATATTTCCGAAAATAATATAGAATAATCAGAAAGAAGAATGCCGGAAAGGAGGATACAGATGAAAAGCTGTAAAGAAATGGCAAAACAGTGGGGCGTTACAGAGCGTACCGTAACAACTTTCTGTAAAACAGGTAAAATTCCAGGTGTCGTAAAAGAAGGAAAGAGCTGGCGGATTCCAGATGGAGCAGAAAAACCTGCAGACGGCAGAGTACTGTCAGGAAAGTATGTAAAAAAAGAGGAAAAAGAAGCAAGAAAGCCACTCCCGATCGGAATATCGGATTACGTACGGGCACAGTCGGAATATTATTATGTGGACAAGACAGGAATGATCAAAGAATTTCTGGATCGAAAACCACTGGTATCACTGTTTACGCGGCCGAGACGATTTGGAAAGACGTTGAATATGGATATGCTTCGCGTTTTCTTTGAAATTTCCGATACAGATACCAGCCAGTATTTCCGGGACAAAGAAATCTGGAAATGTGGAGAAGAATACCGAGAGCATCAGGGAAAATATCCGGTTATTTTTCTGACGTTTAAAGATATAAAATTTGCGTCCTGGGAACTGACTTTTGCAAAAATTGCAGAGCTGGTACAGGAAGAGTTCGGCAGACATAAGGAATTGGGGATGAGTGAGAAACTGGAACCATACGAGAAGGATTATTTTCGGAAAATACTGGCAGGTCAGGCGAATGAAGTAGAGCTCTCCTCGTCTCTGCAGAAACTTTCCAAAATGCTTCATGAACATTATGGAAAAGCACCGATCATTATGATCGATGAATATGATGCACCGATTCAGGAAGGCTATTCGAAAAAGTTTTATGAAGAAATTGTTGGATTTATGCGGAATTTCTTTTCCGGCGCATTCAAAGACAACCGGCATCTGTCGTACGGTTTTTTAACTGGAATTCTGCGGATTGCACAGGAAAGTATATTCAGTGGTTTGAATAATCTGACGGTAAATTCCATTCTGGATGAGACATATGATAAATACTTTGGATTTACCCGTGCAGAAGTCCATAAAATGCTGCGGGATTACGGTGCTCTCGAAAAAGAAGCAGAGCTTAAAACCTGGTATGACGGATATCTTTTTGGCGCAGAAGAAATTTACAATCCCTGGTCCGTGGTCAACTATATTGCACAGGGGTGTATTCCAAAGGCATATTGGGTAAACACCGGAAAGAATGAAATTCTGGAAGAAGTTCTGAAGACAGCGACAGAGGATGTCATAGAGAAATTGTATGCATTGCTGCAGGGAGAGCGAGTGGTTGCGAGAATTGATCAAAATGTAGTGTACCGGTCACTGCTGGAAGAGCCCGCAAGTATTTATAGTCTGCTTCTGGTCGCCGGATATCTGAAGACACCCAAAAAAGAATTGCAGACAGACGGCGCTTATCTGTGCGAGGTATCTATCCCCAACCGGGAGATTGCGGCAGTTTACAAAGCCGAGATTG